>Ga0209201_1002886_pt1 | contig 15906 bp, 10 predicted proteins | sample AD_UKC055_MetaG_FD_184411 | JGI IMG/M metagenome (GOLD analysis project Ga0209201, IMG submission 184411) | Active sludge microbial communities of municipal wastewater-treating anaerobic digesters from USA - AD_UKC055_MetaG (SPAdes) (version 2) | ecosystem: Engineered > Bioreactor > Anaerobic >...
CGAAGTTTGTGGCCCTCGCCGCCAAACACGCACCTAAAGCACCCCTTGTCCTTGAATACGTGGGACCGAACGACTACAGACAGGCCCGTGACATCCTGCAAAAGGCGATAAGCTCTCCGGCAGTCTTGGAAACATGATCGAATGAGCTGCAATCAGGGCTCTCTATGAATTGGGCCAGAATAGGTAGACTCAAGCATCCCCGGAAGGAATAAAGGATGGCCATGATTGATCGCCGCGAATTCCTCAAATCCTGCGGTTTGGGCGCCCTGGCGCTGGCCTGTCCCGGAAAGGTCTCGGCGGCGCAAAGCGCGCGTAAGCTCAACGTCGTGTTCATCCTCGTCGACGACCTGGGCTGGTTTGACCTGGGATGTTACGGCAGCACGTTTTACGAAACGCCAAACCTGGACCGGTTCGCCGCCTCGGCTATGCGGTTTACGGACGCGTATTCCGCCTGCCCCGTATGTTCACCCACACGCGCGGCTATCATGACCGGCAAGTATCCCGCGCGCCTGGACATCACGGACTGGATACCGGGCGGGGACCCGAAGGACCGCAAACTGCTGGGTCCGCAGGACAGGCACGAACTCCCGCTCGAAGAAGTCACGTTGGCGGAGGTCCTGCGCGCACAGGGATACAAAACCTTTTTGGCGGGCAAGTGGCATTTGGGCGGCGAAGGTCACTATCCGGAAGACCAGGGTTTCGACGTCAACAAGGGCGGGTATGAGAAGGGGTCGCCGCAGGGAGGATACTATTCGCCATACAAGAATCCGAAGCTCGAGGACGGACCCGAAGGCGAATATCTCACCGACCGTCTCACCGACGAGAGCATCCGGTTTCTCGAGTCGAACAAAGACAGCCCTTTCCTGCTGTATCTGTCGTTCTACACGGTGCATACGCCGATCGAGGCGTGCAAACGCCACATCGAACACTTCACCAGGAAGGCCGAGAACCTGCCCGCGCCCGAAGGACCCGTCTTCCGCGAGGTGCCGGGCGGCATCACGCGGCTGCGGCAGGACCGTCCGGACTACGCCTCGATGGTGTGCGCCATGGACGAAAACGTCGGCCGCCTTCTGGATAAACTCGACGAGTTGGGCATTGCAGACGACACGATCGTCGTGTTCACGTCGGACAATGGCGGTCTCTCAACTCTGGACAATAAGAATGCGCCTACTGCCATCGGCCCATTACGCGCAGGGAAGGGTTTTTGCTACGAGGGCGGGGTTCGCGTCCCCCAAATTATCCGTGTACCGGGCGTGACCAAGCCGGCCAGCGTGTGTCACGTGCCGGTGACAAGCACAGACTTCTACCCCACGCTGCTGGAATTGCTTGGTATCGACATGCCCGATGACGACCTGCGCGACGGCGTCAGCCTGGCGTCCCTGCTCGCCGAAGGCCCCCCGCCGGACCGCGACGCCATCTTCTGGCACTATCCGCATTACCATGGCACTTGGTGGTCCCCTGGGGCGGCTGTGCGCGCCGGCGATTGGAAGTTGCTCGAGTTCTATCAAGAGGAAAAAGTCGAACTGTACAATCTGAGCCAGGACATCGGGGAACAAAACGACCTTTCCAAGGTTATGCCGGAAAAAACTCAGGAACTTCTAGACCTGCTTCACCTATGGCAGCGGGATATCGGCGCGAAAATGCCCACACCCAACCCCCAATTTCGCGGTTAGTTTTGGGGACACAATACTCAATTCTTAGCCGACCATAAATGCATAAAGCACCTCTGGCAGGAAGCCTGCGCAAAAGTCCCAATTGAGTATTGTGTCCCTAAAACTGCACTCTGCGCGTCAAATCGCTTCAACCGGACATCATGGCGTGGCCGCCGCCATGTCAATGAACATCGCCCAGGTCCTGCAGATCGGATACTCACCCGGATACCGGACAAACTCGACGTGCCCGTCCATGAACAAGGTATTTCCCCCGCCGGGAATGTGGTTGTACGTATCGACGTCGGTTCCGATCTGGTCGTACATGACGACAATTTCAGACTGCGCCTGCGCGCTTCCAGCCGGGTTGTTGATGTCCGTGATCAGGAACCGCTCGATCCCTTCCCGCAGACGGTATACGGTTTCCCCGCTGCTTGACGTCACGTCGTTTTCGTAGTCCTCCGGGCTCCACGTACCGTCCTGCCCAAGGACGTTGAGCACGTCTGTGCCAAACCCGATGTTGAGGGCGGCCATGTCGTCAGAATTCTGGTCGTAGCCATCATTGAGATAGTGCTCGGGCGTAATGGCCCAGCCAAAGTACATGTAGGATGCATAATCGATCTTGCACGGGTTGATGCCGGCGCTGGGGTCGCCCCCGATGTTCCAGCGTCCTTCCGCGACGCCGCTCTCGGCATCCGAGGGACAGGAGAGCACATTCACATCCGTCAGATACTCCGGATACACCGCAGGACCGTCAAACACGAAGTGGACCCATTCGTTGGGGCCGACCGGAGGAAGGGCGTTCTTTTTAAGGCACATCCCCAGCGTATCGTCGTCCCCCGTATCGTCCTTGAACTTCTTCAGAGGAGGCCATTTCTCGCCCTTGGCCTCATTGGCGTACATCTTGAACACGAGCCCCATCTGCTTGAGGTTGTTCGCGCAACTCGCCCGCCGCGCAGCCTCGCGCGCACGAGCCAAGGCCGGAAGCAGAATCGCTGCAAGAATCCCAATAATAGCGATGACAACCAGCAATTCAATTAGTGTGAAGCCATACCTATACTTTCGCATTACACATAGCTCCTTTCCGTCCGGCGGTGGAGCGCAGGTCTCTCCCTCGCGCGCGGACATCACGTTTGCGGGTTCTTCAGGCTCTTGAGCAGCCCCCGCGACCACGGCGCCAGTGTAAGATAAGGTAGGCGTCTTGTCAATTGCGCGAGAACCCGGCCAAGGATTATGCCGGCCGGTTGACGTTCAGTACCCGGTTCTGGCCAAATGAGGACGGCAGGTAGTGCAACAATGGCGGCGACGCGTGTTTCCACCAGCGAGAACGCCTTCGAACTCGCCGTCGTGGGAATGCATGGTCTCAATAAACGGGGAATGGAAATGAGCTTCATGATGAACCGCCGCGGATTTCTCCAGTCCGCTGCCGCCTCCGCCGCATTGGCGGCCCTCGGAGCGGACGCAGGGGACGTCGTTAACCAGAAGGTCAAGCGGGTAGGCCTTATAGGCTCGGGATGGTACGGCAAAAGCGACGTCTGCAGACTGATCCAGGTCGCCCCGGTCGAGGTGGTATCCATTTGCGACGTGGACGATAACATGCTCAAGGCCGCTGCCGAATTGATCAGCCAGCGCCAGAAATCGGGCAAGGTTCCCCGCACCTACCGCGACTACCGCGAAATGCTCGCCGGGAAAGACCTCGACATCGTACTCATTGCCACCCCGGACCATTGGCATGCCCTCACCATGATCGCCGCCGTCGAGGCTGGCGCGCACGTCTACGTTCAGAAGCCCACCTCGGTTGACGTCAGGGAGAGCGAGGCCATGCTGGACGCCGCCCGGCGCCATAACCGCGTCGTACAGGTGGGCATGCAGCGCAGGAGCACGCCGCATCTCATCGAAGCCAAGAAGCGCATCGTGGACGCGGGCCTGCTGGGAAAAGTCTCCTACGCCGATATGTGCTGCTACTACCATATGCGCGCTAACGAGAACCCCGAGCCTGTGCCCGTTCCGGATTTCCTCGACTACGAGATGTGGACCGGACCGGCCCCCCTGCGGTCCTACGACCACCTCCCCCACCGTGGCTGGTGGCGGGCGTTCATGGAATACAGCAATGGAATCGTCGGAGACATGTGTGTCCATATGTTCGATGCAGTCCGCTGGATGCTCGGCCTCGGCTGGCCCAAGAGCATTTCGTCCCACGGCGGCATCTTCGTGCAGAAAGAGTCCAAGGCCACCACCAGCGACACGCAAACCGCCACGTTCGCGTACGACGGCCTGACCGCGGTGTGGCAGCACCGTTCCTGGGGCGCTGCGCCAGACCCCCAATACCCGTGGGCATTCACCCTTTACGGCGACAAGGGCACGCTGAAGGGAAGCATCAACAGCTATGACTTCATCCCCTTGGGCAAGGGCGAACCCGTCCACAAGGAGGCCCTCTTCGAACGCGAAGACTATCCCGAGGACGTCACGGAAGAGGGCATTGAACTTCAGGCAGCCCCCGCCACGCGGCGGCACATGCTCGACTTCCTCGCAGCCATCGAAACAGGAGGCCGGCCTTGCGCAGACATTGAGCAGGGATACATCTCCTCCGCCAGTTGCATCCTGGCAAACCTCGCGATGAAGACCGGCCGGACCCTCGTCTACGACCCTCAGAAACGCGAAGTCACCGGCGACCCCGAAGCCACGGAACTGCTTCTCCGCCCCTATCGCGGCCCCTGGCGCCACCCCGCCGCGTAAGTCCTGTTACCGCCGGCGCCCGCCCAATATCCCTCCGAGCACGCCGCGCAGGATTTGCTGGCCGAACGTGCTTCCCACGGTACGCGCCGCCTGTTTGGCAAACGTTTCGACCATGCCCTGCCGCCGCTTGGTGCCCCAGAGTAAGTCGCCAATCATCCCTCCGCGCCCGGACGGTTTCGCAGTCTGGGTATCCTTCGAGGCTGCCTCCCCTGCCCCTTTCTCCAGTGTCCGGCGGCTGAGAATCTCGTATGCCGACTCGCGGTTCACCGCCGAGTCGTACTTGCTGCCGACGGGACTGCCCGCTCGCACGGCAGCCCGCTCTTCGGGCGTGACCGCCCCCATCCGGCAACTCGGCGGGCAGATGATCGTGCGCTCGACCGGCATCGGCACGCCCTTCTCCTGAAGCGTGGAAACCAGCGCTTCCCCGACACCAAGCTGTGAGATGACTTCGGCGACGTCAAGTTTGGGATTCGCGACAAAGGTCTCGGCAGCGGTTTTCACGGCCTTCTGGTCGCGGGGTGTATACGCCCGCAGCGCGTGCTGAATGCGGTTCCCCAGCTGACCGAGAATCTCGTTCGGCACGTCGTCAGGAAATTGCGAGCAGAAGTACACGCCCACGCCCTTCGACCTGATGATCCGCACGACCTGCTCGACCCGCTGGCGCAAGATCGGGGGCGCGTCGTCAAACAGCAGGTGGGCCTCATCAAAGAAGAACGCCAGCTTGGGCTTGTCAAGGTCGCCCACTTCGGGAAGGTTCTCGAATAGTTCGGACAACAGCCACAGCAAGAGACTCGAATACAATCGCGGCTTCAAGATGAGCTGGTCTGAGGCGAGGATGCTTATCATGCCGCGGCCGTTCAGGCCGGTGCGCAGCAGCTCGTTGAGCTCAAATGCCGGCTCGCCGAAGAGGGCTTCTCCGCCTTCCCGCTCCAGCGTCAGCAATGCCCGTTGAATAGCTGCCACGGACGGCGGGCTCACCAAGCCGTATTCGCTCGAAATCTCCTTGCGGTGTTCCACAACAAACGTGAGCAATGCGCGCAAATCGTCGAGGTCAAGCAACAGAAGGCCCTGGTCGTCCGCCAGTTTGAACGCGATCTCGAGCACCCCCTCCTGGATGTCGTTGAGCTCGAGAATCCGCCCCAACAGACTCGGCCCGATCTCACTGACCGTGGTGCGGACCCGGTGGCCGCCAGCGCCAAACATATCCCAAAACACCACCGGGCTGGGCTCGTTGACGTAGCCTTCGATCCCAATCTGTGCAACCCGTTGCTGGATCTTGTCATTGGCGATACCAGCCATCGCCAGGCCTGCGACATCGCCCTTGACGTCAGCGATGAATACCGGCACGCCCATGCGCGAGAAACCTTCCGCCAACACCATGAGCGAGATGGTCTTCCCGGTACCCGTCGCGCCCGCGATCAGCCCATGACGGTTGCCGTACTTGGCAAGCAGGTTCACGGGCTGCTCGCCCATGCCGATGAGTATCTTGTCCATCCACTGAGTCCTTTCAGGCGGCAGCAACCGCCCCCCGGCTTTCGAATTACCTCGCACATTCGCCAGCAGGTTCATTGCGTTCTGGCAAACGACGCGCCCCTCACGGCGATACCCATAATACCGCCGGCCTCCACCCTGCCGCCACCCACCGGACCTCCTCTGAACATAAATCCGCGTCCCGGCAGGTAACAGAAGGCGTAAGGTGCTATTCGTTCGCTGCTGCTGGACTTCTTCCCTGCCGATGAAGCGGTAGATTGCTGCCCCAAGCACGCCGCCTGCTACAGAAAGAGCCCTGCTTTCCGTTCGTGCATTTCGCACCCCGTGGGTACTTTATGAATTCTTTGAATACCTCCAGACTCGTCATGCGTCAGGTCAGCGCCTCGGGAGACACCTCGCTGTTTCCACTTCTCGACGCACCGCTAGACCTCATCTTCTTTCAGCCGGACAACCCAGGCCCTGCCCCAAACATACCATACCTCTGCCGACTGTGGATAAACTCTTGGCATATCTGCACTAAAGACGGCAGGCGCAAAGGGCAACAGAGCTGCCCGATTCTCTTCTCCCCTGTTGTTCGCTGTTCATCGCAATATTGACCCTGTTGAAGGACGTGATGCATGATAGAGATTCAGGTTGCAGCTGAAGGAGGCCTGCATGGGTGGCGGTGTGTGCCAAGGGCGCATCAGCGTGCGGACCCCTTTGTGCCATGAAACGCGGGAAATCGGTACGTGCGCACGCCGCGTGGCGTGTAAAGAAAGGAACGGAACCATGAGCAAGCGGAATGTCATGATGGTGGGGAATACCCTTGTTGCAGTGGCCAGCGCTGTATTGATTGTTCTCTTCCTGACGGCCGCGGCGGCCCAGGCACAAGGTCCCGGCCGTCCCCCACGCCTGACGCCCGAACAGTCGAAAGCGGCTTGGGCCATCGAGGCGAAACACGTGGCGGGCAAGCTCGAGCTGTCCGAGGAAGCCACGGGTAAGCTCGTAAAAGCGTATTCAGACGCTCAAACTGCCTATGCGGAGTCCATGAACAAGAAACGTGAAGAACTGCAGGCCCAAGGCGGCGACCGTGAAGGGATGAGAGGGGCATTTCGCAAGGCGATGGAGGAGGTACGCACCGCCGAACGCGAGAAGTTTTCCGCGGGCCTCGCAGCTTTTCTCAATGAGGAACAGACGAAGAAGGTGGTGAGCCAGCTCGGCGGGTTCAACGGCTCCCTTGATAACATGGTCAACATCCTCGCGGGATTCAAACTCGAGGATAAACAGGCCAAAGCCCTCGACTTGGTTCTTGCATACACGCTTGAGCAGACGAAACTGTGGACGCAAGCCACGGGCGAACAACAGGATTTTGCCGCATTGCGCGAAAAGATGACGGCCCTCAAAACCAAACTTGACACCGATTTGGGCGAGATCTTGTCTAATGAACAGCTGGCAAAGTGGAAAGAAGCTACGGCCCCTCGCGGCCGGGGCGGATTCGGCGGTGGCGGCCAAGGCGCTCGCCGCGAAGACAGCGGAGCCGGCGCTGGTGGTGAGTCGGCACCCCCCAGCTCAACAAAGTAACGCAGCCGGAAAAACCGGACGAATACCTGCGTAACCCACACATTCAGAAGGTGATATGAATATTCCCCAGATGACCAGAAAGAGATGGATGGTTGGCGGTGGCGCGCTTGCGGTTGTCGTATTGTCGTTTGTCGTTCTCAACGGGGTCCTGGCCCGGACAACGGACACCGGCCCCACGACAACCGAGCGCGCCGTCTTTGAGGTCCAGCAGGGCCCCCTGACCATCAGCGTCAGCGTGTCTGGCACCATCAAGGCGCGCGAGCAGGAAGTCATCAAGTGCGAGGTCGAAGGGCAGACCCAGATCCTCTCGATTGTCGAGGAGGGCAAGAACGTAAAAAAGGGCGACATGCTGATTGAACTCGACGCGAGCAGTCTCACGGACCTGCGGGTAGACCAGGAGATCCGGGTCCAGAACGCCGAAGCCTCGTTCATCAGTGCACGGGAACAGCTCGAAGTGGCCAAGAACCAGGCGGCAAGCGATGTCGATAAGGCCAAGCTCACACTCCAGTTCGCGGAGGAAGACCACAAGAACTTCGTCGACGGCGATTTCCCGAAACAACTGAAGGAGGCCGAGGCGCGCATTACGCTCTCCAAAGGCACGGCGGCGCGCGCGGAAGAAAAGGTCGCGGGCTCTGAAAAACTGGCGAAGGAAGACTTCATCACGCCCATTGAACTCGAAGCAGACCGTCAAGACCTCGTAAAGGCGAAGCTCGACCTCGAACTTGCCGAAGACGAAAAGCGGCTGCTGACCGATTTCACGTATAAACGAACCCTTGCCCAGCTGGAGAGCGATGTCCGCCAGGCGAGCATGGCCCTCGAACGAACGGAACGCAAGGCATCGGCCGACGTGGTCCAGTCCGAAGCAGACCTGAAAGCAAAGGAATCCGAATACCTTCGCCAGAAAGACAAGCTCGAGAAAATCCTGGCGCAAATCACGAAAACGAAGATATACGCCCCCTCGGACGGGCTTGTTGTCTATGCAACGTCGGGCCAGGGCAGTTGGCGGGGCAACACCGAGCCGCTCCAAGAAGGGCAGATGGTGCGTGAGCGCCAGGAACTGATTTACCTGCCGACAGGGTCTTCGTTCATGGCCGAAGTCGATGTGCACGAAGCAAGCCTGACCAAGATTAAGCCCGGTCTGCCCGTCAGGATATCCGCCGAAGCGGTTCCCGATCATGTGTACCAAGGCCGCATCACCTCGGTGGCTCCCTTGCCCGATGCCCAGAGCGCTTGGATGAATCCCGACCTGAAAGTCTACAATACCTCGATCAATATTGAGGGCGATACGACCGGTCTCCGTACCGGCGTGACGTGCCTGGCCGAAATCATCGTGGACCGGTATGAAGACGCCCTTTATCTGCCCGTGCAGGCCGTCGTGCGCGTGGGCGGGAAACCCACTGTATACCTTGCAAAAGGGAACAGTACAGTTCCGCGAGAGGTGGAACTCGGCCTCGATAACAACCGTATGGTGCGCATCCTGAGCGGGGTCCAGAAAGGAGACCCCATTCTCCTCAACCCGCCGCTCGCCGTTGACAAGCATGAAACCGGCGAAGACATACAGGAGGCACTCGCGGCCGAAGCCCAAGGCGCCGTTCCAGCGTCCGATGCCACCTCGCCAGCCGCGCCCGCGCCATCCGCCGAGACCGCCCCTGCAGCGGAGGCGTCCCCTCAGCCTGCGCCCGCGGACAATCAGGCTCAGGCGCCTGGGGAAAGTCCCAGCATGGAGGCAACGCGCGAACGGTTCCGGAACGCGTCCCCCGAGGAACGTGAACAGATGCGCAAGGAAATGGAAGAACGCTTGAAGAACATGTCCCCCGAGGAACGGGAGCAGTTCATGCAGCGCCGGGGCCGGCGGGGGGCTGGACGCCCCTCCGAGGGAGCACCGGAGACCCCGTGACAAGCATGACAGCGCAGTCCGGCTCCAACACTGATGTCATCCGCCTCGACCACGTCTGCAAGACCTACAAGGTCGGCGAACAAGAGGTGCATGCCGTCGCGGACGTGTCTCTTACGTTCTCACAAGGCGCATTTTGCGCCGTGATGGGACCCAGCGGCTCGGGTAAGAGCACCATGCTGAACCTCTTGGGATGTTTGGACCGGCCCACGTCGGGACGTTATGTGATCGCCAATGAGGACATCAGCAAGCTCAATGACGACCGGCTGAGCGAGATCCGCCTCAGACATCTCGGGTTTGTGTTTCAAAGTTTCAACCTCATCCCGCAGCTGACCGTGCTCGAAAACATCGCCCTCCCGCTGTTTTATCTCGGTTGGAGTACCGAGAAGAGCGCCGTTCACGCTGCCGAACTTGCAGAAAGAGTTGGCCTTTCGGAACGGCTCCGGCACCGGCCAACCGAATTGTCAGGTGGGCAACAGCAGCGCGTTGCCATCGCTCGAGCCCTGGCCAACGACCCCAAGATCATCCTGGCGGACGAACCCACGGGGAATCTCGATACCGCCACGGGCGAGCAGATCATGACGCTCTTGTGCGACCTGAACAGGCAAGGCAAAACCATCATCATGGTGACGCACGAACCGAGTGTCGCGCTCCACGCAAGACAGCGCGTCCACATGCTCGATGGCCGGGTTGAACGCATCGAGGACGACGAGTAATGCAGATCTTCAACGTCGCCAGAAACATCCACCTCGGCATCAAGTCGCTGATGCTTCACAAACTCCGTTCCTTCCTCACCATGCTGGGCATCGTCTTCGGCGTGTCGAGCGTGATCGCGATGCTCTCCATCGGGGAAGGCGCCAGCAAGGAGGCTCTCGCACAGATCCGGAAGCTCGGCAGCACCAACATCCTCATCTCCTCCATAAAACCCGTGGAAGACGAAGCAGAGGCCAACGTCCACAGCCATATGATCATGTACGGCCTGCTCTACGACGACGAACTGCGCGTCATCGAGACGTTTCCCGCTGTCCAACAGGTCGCCCCCGTAAAGGAAATCCGGAAGGAGGGCCGCTTATACGAACGCGCCCTCGAATTGCGCGTCGTGGGCACCACCCCGGCATGGTTCGACCTCGTGCAACGGTCGCTGATCGCAGGGCGCGGAATTCTGAAACGGGATATTGACGCGCACGCGCACATCGTGGTTCTCACCGAATATGGAGCGCGGCGGCTTCTGGCTACGGAACGCGCCATCGGCGAACAGCTGCGCATCGGGAGCGAGTATTTCGAAGTCGTGGGCATTGTCCGCAGCGAAGCGGAACAAGGCGGCACGATCCAGACGCCCGATCAAGAAGTCGATGCCTATATCCCCCTTAACGTGGCCCGCACAAGCTTCGGCGACATCATCATTCGCCGAACAACAGGGTCGCGGGAGATGTCCCGCGTCGAACTTCACCAGTTGATCGTCCAGATTCGCAATGAAGACGAGGTCGAGGCAACGGCTGCCGGCATCACACGCATGCTCGAGCGGTTCCACAAGAAGCTCGATTACCGCATCAGCGTCCCGCTCGCCCTATTACGCCAGGCGGAAGCCACCAAGCGGAACTTCAACATCGTTCTGGGATCTATCGCGGGGATCAGCCTCCTCGTCGGCGGCATCGGCATCATGAACATCATGCTGGCGTCCGTCACGGAACGCACGCGGGAAATCGGGGTACGCCGCGCCATCGGGGCCAAACGCAAGCAAATCGTGGTCCAGTTCTTGATCGAGACCATGGTGCTCTCGACGCTCGGCGGGTTTGTCGGCATCGGCATCGGCGTCTCGATTCCGTGGCTCGTCACCCGCTTTTCGGGCATGCCCACCGTCGTCACGCCGGAGAGCCTTGTTCTCTCCGTGGGCATCAGCATGGCCGTAGGCATCGTGTTCGGACTCTATCCAGCCGTCCGCGCCGCGAATCTCGACCCGATAGAAGCGTTGCGCCACGAATAAGGTCCCGGCGCCACGAGCATTCCGCCGCTGCGAAGCACTCCGCCGTCATGGGCGGCTGGACGTATCCCATGGCGAGAAGGGCCACCTTGATGCGGTCGATAGCGTCCTGCATCAGACAGACACCCCAGTCAACCGCCGGAAGGGTCGCCGTGTAGATACGCGATGCTCCGGCGACGCTCGCAATGCTCTCCTCGCGCCAATCGCGCCGCGCCAGATAAGCCCGCCCACATTCAATTTTTCAGCGCCATGCTCTCCGTGGTTCAGCTGCCCGAATACCCTCAAATGAAACCATGCCACAGCGCGGTGGTCTTGTTGCTGAAGCGGGCGAGATCCGGCTATAATTGGCCACATGCGTGACCCATCGAAACAGAACGGATTGTCTCCTCACGCGGCGACATGGCGTACCCTGGTGACGGTTGTCGTAGGGACCGTGTTGTTCGTCCCGCTGTGTGCCATTGAAGTCCCGGCGACGGCGGCGGCATCGGTCCCCCAGGCTGCGCTCGAGACCGATTGTTCCAGCCGGTTAGCCCTGATACAGGCAGGACCGGCAAATCTGTGGCGAGGGGCACAGGCTTCGTTGGGATGCGCTGCCCTGTCTGCCAATGGTTTTGCCTTTGGCCTGCCTCTGGGTGGCGTCTTGCCCACCCATCATGCAATATGCGGACCCCGCACATGCAATTCGCGGATGGTTTACTTGCTGAAACGCCAGCTTCAGGTATGATCCTTCCCTTTCTCGATATCGAGTACATTCGCTGAGGCTTCGTCACCGACCTTCCGGCCGGATGAACCCGTGGAGCCCAGCCTGATCGCGGCAACGCCCATTCCCGAGTCCAGCACCTTGGACGTGGATAGTTTAGGCTTGAGAAAGGGATCCAAGATGAGTACGCAATCGGCCACCTGTAAATGCTGCCACTGCGACAAGATCGTCACATACCATTATGAAAAGGTCAACCATAAGCAACACATGTGGCTGACAGTCTTTACCCTCGGGCTCTGGTCCCCCATGTGGTTCTTCGACATCGTGTCAAAGATCAAGATCTGCGACGAGTGCGGGAAACCCACGAAGGAATAACCAGGTTCGGCGCACTGACAGAACACACCAGTGATTTACGGCCTCGGGGCGAGGCATAGGCGCAAAGACGGCCGCCTCTGCCCGCACCCGAGGCCGGGGTATCGGCCAAGGTCTCGCGCGGTCCTTCCCATTCAACAGCTATTGCCCACAGCTTCCACAGCGTCTCCCTCCGAGGTCCGCTGGGTTTGGTCAGACACCGGTCCACGTGCGAGAATCAGTCACCATTTCGAGGCCCATGGCGTTCTATACTTTAGAAGACACTCCGGCCACAGCGCGAAAGAGAGGGAATGTTGGGCTCCCCGGATGCAGCCTTGCTCGATCGGTGGCATGAGCGGCGAGACGCAAATGCCTTTCGGGAGATCGCACTTCGTCACTCATCAATGGTATTCGGCGCGTGCTTGCGTATCCTCGGGAATCGGGCCGATGCCCAGGATGTGGCACAGGAGGTGTTTCTCCGCCTCGCACGGGGCGATGTCCGCATCAATGTTTCCCTCAGTGGGTGGCTCCACACCTTGGCCACACGCCGTGCTCTCGACAGAATCCGCGACGAACGCAATCAAAGAAACCGCGAATGCCGGTACGCGAGCGCGCAAGCCTCGACTTCCGAAGCATCCTGGGACGATTTGCAGCCTCTGATTGATGAAGCGATAGCGCAGCTTCCGGAAAGACTTCGGGTGCCCCTCGTCGAGCATTTCCTGGAAAACAGGAGCCACGAGGAAATCGCTCAGCAATTAGGCCTGACCCGCTCGGGAATCACACGTCGCATCTCCAAGGGACTCAAAGAATTGCGCCGAAGCCTGCGTCGCAAGGGCATCTCGATAGACGCTGCGGGCTTCGGGTTAATCCTGGAACACATCGTGCTCGAGGAGCCTCCGGCCGAACTTACGCGGTCCATCGGGAAAATGGCCATTTCAGGGATGGGGCAGGCCGGGCAGGCTGCCTCGAGCCCTGCACTGTCCTTAGCCCTGGAAGGAGTGGGAGCCATGTCCAAACTCAAACTTGCGGCATTTGCCGCACTCGCCCTGCTTGCGGTGAGTTCTGGGCTTATATTCCTCGGATATGGGGCGGCCGAAGCCCCGATTCCGGCGCCTTTGAACCCAGATGCGATTCGCCCGGCAGGTGCGCCGCCCGCTCGCGATGAAGCGTCGACTCCATCGACTCCAGAGACAGATGGCTCCAGCACGGAGCGGACTCCAAACTCAACCGATGAAGCGATTCGTATGGCTGTGGTGGGTGAAACTGGTTCGGGCAAGGCAGGGGCCCTGCCAGTTGACTTCCAGGCCTCTCATCCCATGGGTCCTGTATTGGGTTCCGTGAGCGGAAGGGTCATCGATTCCGATTCGAAGCCCATTAGTGACGCTGCGGTAGAGGCAAGCGGGGAGAATCTCAGTGGCCAAGCGCGCACGAAACGCGACGGCTCGTTTGAGATAGCATTGCGCGCGGAAGACACTTCGGGAACTACGGTGAGCGATGGTGGAGAGACCCTTGTTCTGGTAAGCGCATCGGGCGAGGGCTACGTAACGGCTACACAAACCCGCGTGCCCCTCGGGACAACCGATGTCGAACTGGTCTTGACGAAAGAGGCTTATATCCAGGGATGGGTGGTCGATGCCAGCACTGGCAAGCCAATTCCCGAATTCGAAGCGCGTATCTCACGCCACAAGACGCCCACCGAAGGGCCACAGCCCACGCGCGAGCCATGGACGGCCTTTTCATCCCCTGAGGGCAAATTCGTGCTTCCAACCACACTGGCCGTCACGGAACTGGACGCCCGGGCGCGAGGCTACAGGTGGGCCAAAAAGGAATTGTCACTCGAACAGGGCGAGATTCTCGAGGGTTTGGTAGTGGAACTAGAGCCGGGCGTGGTCATCCGCGGGATTGTCTTGGACAGAGCGACCCGGGAACCTGTCGAAAACGCCTGGGCCGGCATTGCAGTAGGGCAGAACGCGATGTGGCGCCTTCTTCGAGAGGATGAGTACGACGCTAAGACGGGGTCCGACGGGCGATTCGAGATCGCGAGCGCAGCTGGGCAAGATCTGGTAGACATCAAAGTCTGGCGGCACGATTACGCACCCGAATTCGTCATCAACCATGACACCAGGTCCTCCAGTGAGGTCACGGTGCTCCTCTCACAAGGCGGCACGCTTCGGGGTCAGGTGACGCAAAACGGCAAGCCGCTGTCCGGTCTTCGGATTCATGTCCGGCAGGCATTCGGACGCCCTCATGTAACGAATGTAACACCGCCGGAAACACCGTCGTTCTTGACTTGGACTGGTACCGACCCCGAGGGACGCTATGAATTCACCCACCTCGCCTATGGCCGGTACATCCTGCGTATTATCAACACAAGCCCTCACATCCCGTTACGTGAGCGGTACCTCGTCCGGATGTGGGTAGATGTCGAAGAAGGCAAAACCGTTGAATTGCATCATGAACTCACGGCGTACGGCGCTGTATACGGACAGATCGCGGGCTTGGCCGACTATCAAGGAGTCTCGGTGAGCATTTGTGACGCGCGGTACCCCGACGAACCCATGTACATGACGGGCGAGAAACATGATGCCAATGGCCCTGACGAGTACGGTGCGTTCGCCTTCGGACCCGTGGAAACCGGCGAGTACATCGCACGCGTTCACCTGCCGGGCACTCCACCCCGGGTTCTGGAGCAGAAGTGTACGGTATCCAGCGGGGAGCCGGTCGAACTTCTGTTCCAGGCAAAGGAAAGCGCGAACGCCCAAACTTCGGCCTCGGAGCAGGGGGAGGGTCGATGAGAGACAACCGTCTCGCCCGCCTTCTTTTTGCAGAGATTCTGGCTGCGATGTTCTGTGCCACGTGCGCCAAAGACGAATCCCTTCCGCACCCGCGGTTCGAAGTCACCGAGGACGTCGTGTTCGCCAGAACCTACCGAGAGGATGGCGCGAGCGTGGACCGAGTCATGGACGTGCTCCGGCCCGTAGACGATTCTTCACAAGCAAGGCCCGCGCTTCTTTGCATCCACGGCAATCCCGGTGAACAGCCGTATCCCGGAGGGCGACAGCACCATTTCAGGGACTACGCTGAGTACTTTGCAGCCCGTGGGTACGTGTGCTTCGTGGTTGCGTGGGGATTTGACTCGGCGCCGCTCGTCCAAATCAAGGCCGCTGTGCGCCATGTGCGGGCAGATGCAAGCGGCTACGGGGTCGATCCCGAGCGCATCGGCGCCATCGGGCATTCCTACGGCGGGTCCCTGGCTATCGCTCTGGCTGTAACCGGGGAGGACCATGGGCAACCCTCCGATGTGGAGCGGGCGGACCTCGTAAACCACCCCGGCGTATGTTCCCAGATCCGGGCGGCGGCGGCCATTCCGGGCGGCGTGTTCTATCCCGAGGAGTGCGACCTTGATGACGCGCCCATCTTTTACGCCCGCGGCACCCTGGACAAGAACTTCCACGTCCCGGAGGACCGAGTGGCAGAGCTGGAAGCCCGCAACGTTTCCTACGCGTGGTTTCCCGTAGAGGGGGCTGAGCACGCTATCGACTCC
>Ga0209201_1002890_pt1 | contig 15888 bp, 19 predicted proteins | sample AD_UKC055_MetaG_FD_184411 | JGI IMG/M metagenome (GOLD analysis project Ga0209201, IMG submission 184411) | Active sludge microbial communities of municipal wastewater-treating anaerobic digesters from USA - AD_UKC055_MetaG (SPAdes) (version 2) | ecosystem: Engineered > Bioreactor > Anaerobic >...
CGGGAATATATAAAAATTACTTTCTCCTAGCTTCCCTAGCCATTTTGTCTTTGTTTTTGTATACATCCCTTCGAGGCTCGCAGCAAAGAATGATTACAATTTGTTCGCCCCTTTTTGTTCCAACAAGCCTATGGTCTTTGAAGGATTGATCCTTAAATCTGATTAGACCCTTCAAATTACCTTTTAGATCTTTTGCTCCATGATCATATATCTCCTGTATGCTGTATTGTTCAACAGACTCAAGATAATCAAATATTGCATTTTGAACCGGTTTCTCAAGTTTTGATATTTCTTTTAATGCACGATTAGTTAACTCTGTTTTCATCGATCATTTTCCGTGCATCACTTAATGTATACGTTTTCCGGTCATCTTCAACCCATTCTTTGTACGCCTGTTCACCAATATAGTATAATTCCATATCCTCAATATTTTCCTCTAACAGAGTTCTCACCAAATATGATTTTGACCTCTTCGAAATTGCAGCGATTCTTTCTAATCTTTGTTCAAGTCCGTTTGAGGATTCCAGCCGAAGTGCTAACATAATAACCTCCTACCATAAGAGTTATCCTTATATCAAATTATGTATAACATTGTTATACATTTGTCAATGGCATAAAAAACGGAAGCCAAGAGACTTCCGTGGAAATAATGGAAATATACTCATCCATTTCAATCGATATCTTTTATCAGCTGATTTATGCGCTTTAAAGTTTTCCTGTCTTCTGTCTGCCAGTATAGATAATCATCCCAAGCATCTTCATCCCATACTTTAGTCATCATGATCGTCCATTATTTCATGAACAACGCCCCTTCCTTCATTCATCCGCGCAGCAGCAGCATGCAGTTTTATTTGATTGTAATGATTATTAAAGCCATCGTCCCGGGCTGTAACATTAAAGGGGATTCCGCCGGTTCGCAGTGACTGACGAACAAAAATATTAAACGCTGTAGACATAGTCATTCCAAGGCTGTCAAATAATTTCTCAGCTTCCTGCTTTATTTCTGCATCCATACGAATATTTATACTAGTTTGTGCCATAATATCCCCCTATTTCAATTAAGAATATAAGCCTACTTGTATACAATGTCAACATATATTAATACAAAAACTATATATTTATGTACAGTGATATCACTTTTTCACGATGGAATTATCCTGCTGCAGTGGTTCTAATAATTGATAGGATATAAGCTTCTTTACTGCCCCATTTTCTACTTCTTCTCTTATGCCTTCTTCTTCAAGAAAACTATCAAATGTACTTCCAATATATGTGTTTTTCATTCTATTACTCCTTTCCTGATGCTGAAAGGTCAACAGGTTTTGATACCTTCCCTTTTTTTATGCTGCTTACTGCAGAATCCATCATTGAAAGAGTATTTTTTGAGATTTCAAAGGGAGCAACAAGTTCCCGAGGTTCAAGCATAATTCTACCATCAGAATATTCCTGAACATGATAATTTCTAAATTTGGCACCGCGTAAGGTTACCCGCTTTTTTACGTCCATTCGGGCATCATATTCTTTCACTGCAGCCGGCATACGAGACCTCCTAAGGCAGGATAGCCCACCGGTTAAGAAAATAACATTAGACACAAAGAATTGTCAATGAAGTTTTCGGGCGGTATTACTAAAGCAACACGGCAGGGACTGCGTTAAAAAAAGGAGCAAATGAATAGCGTCCGTTTACATTCTAGATATAACGATGTACATTAGAATACAGACATTGTTATGTTAGATTTTATGCAATTTGAATTGAACGGAAAAAGTAATAACCGAAGGAAAAGGAGGAATATTATGCCAAACGTAACTTATTCTCTTGATACCCTTCCACCTGTGGACACAGATTCCCTTGAAAAACTGTCCTTACTCAATGATGAAGACATAGACTTTTCTGATATCCCTCTTTTGAGTTCTGATAAACTTCAGGAATTCGCCCCTGCTCACTATTCAAACAAGGACATGTATAAGCCTATTAAAGTGGATATACATGCAAAAGTCGATGCTGATATTCTGCTTTGGCTTAAAAGTTTTGGAAAAGGTTATCAGACAAGAATGAATGCTATTCTTAGAATAGCTATGAGGCAATCTCATAAAAAGGCTGGACAATAAAACTTTTCCCCCGCCTTTATCCCGCCGGAATTATCCAGCAAAGCTGGATTAACCCAGTTTTACTATTTCTTTTATGTATAATGATTTAGGTATTCTATACTGGGCATTACCCAGTTTTGGAATTATTTACTTATTTTTCTTGTCTGTTATTTTATATACTGTGGCTCTTTTTTCGATCACTAGTATAAGTATGATTACTACATCGTCTTGTATTTCCGCTACTATCCGGTAATCTCCTACCCGGTATCGCCATAATCCTGCTAGATTACTTTCAAGAGGCTCCCCAAGACTTCTCGGATCTTCCCTGCTCTCTAATTTATCCAGGTACTTCTGTATTACTTTTTTTACTGAGTTATCCAATTTCTTAAAGCTTTTCCGGGCATCTTCTTCAAACTCAATCCTGTAAGCCATTTTCCCTCTTTATTTCTTCCCAGCTTGTTGTTTTTGATTTTCCTGCCCGTACATTTGATACCCTTTGTTCTGCAAGATATACTAACTCAAGCTCGTCAAGATGTTTCTCTATTGCTTCTCTGACATAATATGTTTTAGTTCGTCCAGTCATATCTGCCAATCTATCAAGCCGGATTTCCTGATCTTCCTGTAATCGTACTGCTATCATGGAAATACCTCCTGTATATTTTCTGATATACGTGTATATCATACTCGCTTTTCTTTTTTTTGTCTATTCTTTTCAGCAATCACCATAGTCCTCCACTAACTCCGGACTATGGTGTTTTTATAAGGTATTGCAGTCGGGTTTCTAATCCTTTTCTAACTTAGTTACAGGATTAGAAACCCTCCGCGCAAATAAAAAAAATGCTTCAACCGGACAAGCCTGACGAGCTCCTCTGCGTTCGCTTCCCGGTTAAGCCGAACTTTTATTGACTTTAGAAAGCCGATGAGATTCGAAGAATCTCAAGGCCGCCTTACCGAGCAAGCTCGGTTAGCAGGGACTGGGTTTTAAAAATAAAACGGAAGCCATGCGACTTCCGTAGATTAGTTTCTAGATAAGTCCGCAAGTTTTGCTTGCAAAACTTGTTAAGCAAACCTTTGGTTTGCGGCGTGAACCAGAACATCCGTTATTGTGTGAAGGTCTCTGACCGAAACGTACCGTTGGCAGGGATGCCGACTGACAATAACGTATGTTCTGTTTAGCGATGCGCTAGGACAGCGCTGAGCGTGCCTGCGGGTTTATTCAGATTTTAAGCCTAAATGTCGCTAAACTGGACAAGCCCTGCTTGCCAGTTAGCTCCGGCTCCGACGGACGCATAATGCGCCGTCTCCGCCCAGTTCAAGCCGACAATCCGCTCTGCGTATTGCGGCTTAACGGGAAGAAGATAAGTCTAAACTTCGTTCACCCGGGCAGCAAGCTGCCTGAGGGGCGGCTTTTGTTTTTTGAAGAGGGTTTATTGTGCTCACCACCTGAACGGTGGTTCGAGGAAGAGACAACGCGATAAGCCTAATGACCGGGATAACCTGTAACGCACAGCGTTATCAGGTTGATCCTTCTATTAGGCTAAGCCTGATATTACACTAACTAATCATTATCTTACGATTTAGATAAGCTTCATCTAGCCTATTGTATTTTTCTAAGTAATTCTAATGAATTAGTTTTAAAGTTTATTGTAACTCGAGCATATGGATCTAACCCCCCAAATTCTCCCTCTTTATTTAGCAAAAACTGTCCTGTTTGAAAAGGATCTATTAGAGAATCATCTGTCATTCCTATAGGTGTATAACCTTCGTAGCGTTGAGAAAGTAAGATATTCTCGCATATTAGCTTATTATCTTTATCATATATGCCACTAGTATCAATTTTTCCAAGATATAGATAATTATTGTTTTTTTTATAGTAAATTTCAATTATAGGAATTGGGGTCCATTCACCTCCATATAATTTATAAGATTTATCAGAAATCTGATAACTAATCCATAGATTTCCATAATTATTATATATTTCTTTATCCAATGAATATTCCATATCTAAATCTATTTGCTTTAATCTAAATTCGTCTGCATAACTTGCAGCACATAATAATAGTAATATACTTATTAATATAAATACTCTTTTCATAAATTCTACTCCTTGTATTTAGATTCTAAAACTTCCCAATTAATGAAAGCCTGTTTTGAGACCTTTGTATTTGAAGAAAATGGTGCATAAGTTTGATTTACTTGATGAGTTCCGGCTATAATATATTGCCCTGGTCTACCATCATTCCTACTTATCATAGATCCCTCTGTCGCATCAATAATCTGATTCATTGGAGATAATAAAACTAATGGTGTATTACTTAATCCAATACCATAATTCATATGATTGATAATTTTAGAACCATCAGTTTTATAAAAATTTATCATACCCAAATTTCCTGTTATATCATTATCTGCAGACGGATACAAACCAATCCAATCAGTATTACCACTAGAAAGTAATTTTGTAGAAATTTTATCTCTATCAATAGAATATCCCATTTCTACTAAAGCCCTTCCCAAAAGACCGCTGCAATCTATTGAGTCAAATGAATAACCACCTAACTCATATTCTGTACCAATGAATTTTATTAATGTCTCTGCCAATTCTTGATTTTTGGTTGCATATAATTCTGCTATTCGTTCTGCTTTGAAGCGGGCAAATGCTGAATCTGTTGTGGAATCTGTATTTATTTTGAAAAACTTCAAAAAACTATCTAGGAATTTTGGCAAGGGTACTTCAACTTTCTGAGGCTCAGTCGGTCCTTGCTCCGGTCCCTCATCCGGCGTTACTCTGGAATCATTTACTGGCCGATCTTCCTTCGCTCCCCAATAGGTTCCGGATCCGCCATTGGCGTAATCCATAACTAACCCCGTTGGATCTGTAGAGTTTATCGGCTTATTCGGCCGGGATCTATACCAGTCCCCTTTCACCCTACTTTACCTTAAAGCTCACCTTTACAGGATTGTCCGGGAACTGTTCCTGACTTTCTGAGCCTACAGAGAATAATGCGCAGATGCCGCTGCCTCCTTCGACGGGGGCTTCAAGTTTTTCTGCGATTTTTTGGCCGTTAATATAGCAGGTAAAGGTGCCGTCGTCTCTTTTTTCTACTTTAAGGGTATTTTCCCCGCCATTTCCTTTTTTTACTGCGCTTGATGCATACAAATATGCTTCGTTTGCAGGCTGGGTCTCTACGAGATCGGTGTAGACGCCGCCTTTGAGCGAATACAGGGCATAATGGCCGGATGTTGTTATATCAAGCCTGATAAAGTCTTTTATGTAGCCGTCGGGAGCAGGTTCGTAGCCGAATGCAAAACCGAATCCGCCGTGTTCGTAGCCGCTGTCTTTTTTAAACACTGCTTCCACGGTGCCCAGGGGGCCGAGTTCTCTGCTTGTGAAAAAGTAGCCGCATTGAGCGGTGTTCGACATGCTGTTTTCCTGCCAAGCTCCGCTTTGCTGAACGGGAACCGCAGTTTCTTCTGCCGGAGCCGCTGTTTCTACGCTCTGTTCGGCCGGCTGTTCGACAGTTTCTTCTTTTTTTGATGCACACGATATGAGGGCAGCACACATTACTAATGCTGATAATACTAATGCGATTTTTTTCATTATATCTCCCGTAATACATTTTCTACTATGCCTTATAGTATACCAGAAAAATCCTCTTTTGTGAATTTTTTTCTCTTTATACTGATATTGCGTCTGTCCAACCGCTCAATCTCATCACGAATACAGAAAAAGTCCTTGTTTTTATCAGTCTTTTTGCGTAAAATGGCTCACTATGGAATTTACACAAGAATCAATTGATGCACTTATAATTAATGAAGTTGCAATTATGAAGCGTATTGCCGAGGAGCTCTCTATTAAAATGCCTCAGGTCAGCGCGGTTATTTCTCTTATTGGTGAAGGATGCACCATTCCCTTCATTTCACGGTATAGAAAGGAACAGCACGGTTCTTTGGACGAAGTGCAGGTTCGCGACTGCGATCACCTGTTTAAAAGTTATTCAAATCTGGAAACACGCCGTATAGAAATTATTAAGGGTGTGTTCGCTCAGGGTAAACTTACTGAGCATTTATATGAAGCAGTTATGACTGCCAAAACGTTGACCGAGCTCGAAGACCTCTGGGCTCCCTTTAAGAAAAAGAAGAAGACTAGAGGCATGCTCGCTCAGGAGCGCGGTTTGGAGCCGCTTGCAGATGCTATGACAGAACTCGACACGCCTTCCATCGAAGCAAAGGCAAAAGAATTTATTGTTACCGAGTCTGATACCGAGGAGCTCAAAGTTCCCACAGCAGAGGCTGCTCTTGAAGGTGCTAAAGATATTTTAGCCGAGCGTGTGTCTCAGGATTCTTCCAACCGGTCCGATATCCGCGGGTTCTATATGAGAACCGGGCTTATAAAAGTAAAAGGCGTCGGGGATGCTGATAAGGCCAAGACGTCGGTGTATCAGATGTATTGGGATTATGATGAGCCTCTTAACGAGATTAAGGCCCACCGTGTTCTTGCAATTAACCGCGGCGAACGCGAAGGTGTTCTTGAAGTTACGATCGATGTCGATGTTGACGGCGCTGTTGATGTTTTAAAACACAAATATATTACCTACAACAAGTACCACAATGAGGCAATCGAGGACGGACTTGTACGCCTCCTTTCTCCGGCTGTTGTCCGCGAAATCCGCTCGGATTTAGGCGACAATGCTGATACTCACGGTATTTCCGTTTTCAGCGAAAACTTAAAAAATCTTCTTATGCAGCAGCCGATTAAGGGAACACGCATACTCGGCATTGACCCCGGTTTACGTACCGGCACTAAGTGCGCAGCCCTCGACGAAACCGGCAAATATCTGGGCTACTTTGTAGTTAACCAGATTACTGCCCCGGAAAAAGCTGCTGCCGATATCCGCAAAGCCGTCACTCAGTACAATATTCAGCTCATAGCAATCGGGAACGGAACAGGTTCACGGGAAATTCAGGAAGTTGTTGCAAAGGTTATAAGCGAAAATTTCCCCGAAGTTCTCTACACGGTAGTCGACGAAGACGGCGCTTCTGTTTATTCTGCGAGCGACACCGCACGCGAAGAATTCCCCGAACTCGACCTCACTATCCGCGGAGCAATATCAATAGGACGGCGTCTGCAGGATCCGCTTGCAGAGCTTGTAAAAATAGACCCCAAATCTATCGGTGTAGGACTGTATCAGCATGATGTTAACCAGAAAAAACTTTCCGAGATGCTCGACGAGGTTGTAGGCTCGGTTGTAAACCAGGTCGGAGTAAATATCAACACTGCATCCTTCTCTCTTTTAAAATACGTTTCGGGCATCAACAGCTCTCTTGCAAAAAAAATCGTTGCCTACCGCGACGCCAACGGCAAGATCACGAGCCGCGATGCCCTTTTAAAAGTGGGCGGTATGGGTGCAAAAACTTTTGAACAGTGCGCAGGCTTTTTGAAAATCCCCGAAAGCGCCGACCCCCTGGACAATACCTGGGTTCACCCGGAAAACTACAACGCCGCACGCGAGATTCTGCCGCTGGTAAAATCTTCGAGCGATGTTACGTCCCAGCTTAAAAAAGACTTGAAGGAACGTTTTGCACTCGGCGAGACCACCATAACCGATATTATCGAAGAACTCAAAAAACCCAACCGCGACCCCCGCGAAGGCTACCCCAAGCCCATCATGCAGAAGGGCGTTGTCACCTTTGAAGACTTAAAAGAGGGCATGAAGGTTACCGGCAAAATTAAAAACGTCGTAGACTTCGGCGCCTTTGTCGATTTAGGCATTAAAGAAACAGCCCTCTTGCATATATCGGAACTGAGCGACAGCTTTGTTGAAGATCCAATGGAAGTTATAAAAGTCGGCGACATTAAAGAATGCACGATTATCGGCCTCGACATAGACCGCCGCCGTATATCGCTCTCGCTTAAAAGCGATGCCGCCTCCAGAATCGGGGGCGCGGGCTCTGTAAAACCCGCATCTTCTGCAGACGGACAGGCTGTAAAACGTGTAGTCCGTGTTGCTAAGGCAGGCAGTCCGGGAAGCTCAGGAACTGCGACAGCAGTAAAAGAGCGGGACGACAGAAGACCTTACCAGGGCGGAAACCGCAATGACAACCGTTCCTACAATTCCGGGAACGACCGCGGAGGCGACGATGGTATGACATATAACCCTTTTGCAGCACTTTTGAATAAAAAGAAATAAGGGGCGAGTTTTGCGCAAGCGAAACTCGGTAAGGTCGCCTTAGCGACCGGCATGACGTAATGACATATAACCCTTTTGCAGCACTTTTGAATAAAAAGAAGTAAGAAAGCGCGAGTTTTGCGTAAGCTAAACCCGGTAAGGCCGCACCTGCGGCCGGCATACTAAGCAAACATGAAAGAAGCCTTGGAACCGGCAACAGTTCTAAGGCTTCTTTTGTTTTAAACTCTGAATATACTGTATTAGCAAGACGTCTTCGACTCAGCAAATGACATAGCGTGTACAACTTGTGCATATTGTACATGTATAGTACTATGTATATATGAAAACATTACCAGTAGCTGAAATAAGAACAAATTTCTCTGCACTTCTAAAAGAAGTGGAATCGGGTAGCGAAATTGGAATTACATTCGGCCGAAAAAAAGAAACAATAGCGGTAATCATACCAATTGATGAGTATAAAAAAATAAAGGCAAGAAAACTTGGAACACTGGAAGGAAAAGTAAAAGTCGAATTCAGTGATAATTGGGCCATTACCGAAGAAGAGTTTATAAACTTATGAAAATTTTATTAGATACGCATTATCTATTGTGGGCATTTATTGATACAAGCAACATATCCAAGTCAGTTTATACGAAGCTATTAGCCGATGAAAATGAAGTGTATTATAGTCAGGCCAGCTTATGGGAAATATCAATAAAATATAACATGGGAAAACTATCACTAAGCGGTATGAAACCCGAAGAATTCTATGAAGAAATAGACAATAGTTTTTTAAAATGCCGGTATTTTGAAAATAATGAATTAATCAACTTTTATAAGCTGCCAATAGAGCATAAAGACCCCTTTGACAGAATCATGATTTGGCAATCGATAAAATCCGATTTTCATTTTCTATCTGTTGACAATGAGATTACAAACTACATTAAATACGGCCTAAAAATATTAAGTTAACAACTGATAATCCCTATATAAACTTCTTCAGCTCCCTGTGTTCCGTCATCTTCATTTTTGACGCTATAATGTACGAACCTGCCATTGCAGTTGCAGCATCGATTGCGGCGGCAAAGGAGCCGAGCACAACAGCCATCGGCTTAAGCAGGAGATAGCCGGCGTCAAATCCGCGGCCGTAGAGGGTGCATAAAAGGGTTAGAGAGACAAATGTCCCTCCTGCCGGAAATGCTCCCAGAAAAAACGAGAGTATGAATGATATTAACCCGATCCAAAGCACATCGCTGAGCGATACACCAAGGCTCGAATATGAACGTAAAATTATTATAAAAGAAATTGCAGTAACTAAGGCCGATCCGCCCCGTGCGAAGGTTGAGAATACAGGAAGAGTGACTGCATTCAGTCTCCGTTTAACACCTAAGCTTTCTTTTGCATGACGAATATTTATAGGAAGGACAAGGTTTGTGTCGCCAGAGAAGAATGCAGTAATTATAGAAGATACACTTGCATACATAACCCTGTACGGGTGCATTTCTTTGAACACAAATCTCATAATCAGAGGGTACATAAGAAGGGTTACAACAATAAGATTTCCGGCAAGCAGTAAAATAAGAGGAGTAAAAACACCCGAAAGAATTACACCCCTAAATTGAATAAACCATGTACACGAAATAGCAATTAAACCGACAGCAAGCATGTCTATGAAAAAACTCATGACCGAATATGATAACTTAGAAAGAGAATCAAAGAGGTTTACGGCAGGTTTAGAGGCTGCCTTATCCGAGGCGCATCCTGCTCCGGCAAAACCTGCAAGAACGAACAAAGGCAGCAGGTAGGCTCCGTCTAAAAAGGAATCAAAACCTGCAAAGGGAAAAAGCTGTAATAATCGGGCAGGAATATCGAGATTAACCGTTTCGCTTACTTTTTCTACAGATATTGGTATACGGGGCAGTTTAATAATTACGGCCGACACAAGGGCAAGTACGACAAGAACAAGAGAGGACATTACCACCATAAAAACTGTCTGAAAGGCTGTTTTTAAAAGCAGATTTGAGTCCCTCAGGTTAAAAACCGCAACAACCATACTAAAAAATAATAGAGGAAGCAGGGTGAATCGGCCGAACCGGACGGCAAATTCTGTTAAAAACGAAAGAACCTTTTGTACAGAAGCAGATTCAAGCGGCAATACCGCAGAGGCTATAATACCTAGCAGGCAGCCTAACACATATTTTAACCATATTTTCATGGAAACAGGATACCCAAAGACTTCTTTGCAGTCAACTGTCTCATTGAAAAATCAGCTTTTTCGTGTTATACTTAATTTTATGATTAAAAATCTGTTGTTTGCCGGTAAAGATTTTCCTGCCGGTGAAAAGTATTTTTCCGCTGCTGCGGATACAGGACTTACCGCCCTCATAACCGGGAATTCAAACACTGACGACACAGACGAAAACCCTCATATGCTTCTGTGGAATAGAGGATCCATCGTTTCTGCCCGTTCTCTTGTAATACAGGCAGAAAATTTAGTCACTTCCATAGATGCTGCCTGTATTATTTTTGACGGTTCCTATTTTTCTTCTCTCTATAAAGATTCAAATTCTAACAGCTCACAAGAAGCAGCAAACGACCTCATAGTTTCTTATCAGTTTATAAGCAGGGCGCTTATGGAACGCTTCCTTCAAAAAAAGCAAGGCAGACTTATTTTTTTACTTAAACCGTCACTGACTGCAGCAGAGGCATTCAAAAAAAAATCCGACGCGGCTGCGTACTCAGAAACAGCAGGAGCAGTACTCTCTGCAGCACAAAGTGCATTTGAGACATATGCCGAAAATTTTGCCTGCATGTATGCAGAGTCTGCCCCGGAAAAGACCATGCTCATAAGAGCCGGCTCAGAGTCAGATGAGGACATTGCAGCCTTTGTATTAAAAAAACTGGCTTCAGAAGATGAAAAAAGTGTCCAAAAGAAAAACACGAGGGATCCGGTAAAATGGATATCTGTTTCCGGAAAGGAAGAAGGGGCTTTAAGTTTTTTCAAGCGATTCTGACAAATTCCGGCTTGATGTTTATTACCCCTTACGTTAAAATTGTAATTTATGCAAAATGATAACCCGTTAATAGTTCAAAGCGACCGTACCATTCTCTTAGACGTGCATGCTCCCCGTGCAATGGAGTGCCGCGATGCGCTTATACCCTTTGCAGAACTCGAACGTTCACCCGAGCATCTTCATACCTATCGCTTGTCGGCACTTTCTTTGTGGAATGCCTCAAGCGCAGGTTTTACACCGGAAGATGTAGAAAAAACCCTTTTAGAATACTCCCGCTATGCTGTTCCGCAGTCAGTCGTTATGTGGATTCGGGAAACTGCCGGCAGATTCGGTAAACTACGGCTGATCCCTGCAGATATTCAAAAAAGAACTGCTGTAGAACCGGACGATCACAATAAAACTGATAGCGCCAATACAAGGGCAAATGAAGCAGAAGAAGAACTTCTCTATCTGGTTACCAATACGGCAGCAGTTTACCGTGAAATCGAAGCAAACCGTCTTATGAAAAAATATCTGGAGCCGGAGGAAGGAATACGGTCTATTAAAGGTGTCGCGGAAACGGCATGGGTGTTTTCGCTCAAACTCACCGACCGGGGAACTGTTAAGCAGGAACTTCTTAAGCTCGGCTGGCCGGTAAAAGATGAAGCGCCCTTAAAGGACGGTGAACCACTTGATCTTATTCTTCGTGAAAAAACCCTTCACGACAAACCTCTTAACATACGGGATTATCAGATTAATGCCGCTCAGGCCCTCGTCGGCGACAAAGGTCCGGGTACAGGGTTTGGGACCATTGTTCTCCCCTGCGGTTCGGGCAAAACGGTCGTAGGCATGACAGTCATGTCTCTTCTTAAAACAAATACGCTTATTTTAACTACTAATATCTCGGCAGTGCATCAATGGATGACAGAACTGATAGATAAAACCAATCTTACAAAAGACCAGATTGCAGAATATACCGGAGAGCACAAATCTATAGCACCGGTAACGGTTGCAACGTATCAGGTTTTAACATGGCGGCCCGAAAAAGACGGTCCCTACCCTCATTTTCAGCTTTTTAGAGAACGTGCATGGGGCTTAATAATTTATGATGAAGTTCATCTTCTCCCCGCTCCTGTGTTCCGCGTTACGGCAGAACTTCAGGCAGTCCGCCGCGTAGGTCTCACAGCAACGCTTGTTCGCGAGGACGGATGCGAGGGCTATGTATTCAGTCTTGTGGGACCTAAGCGCTACGATGTTCCGTGGAAGGAGCTGGAAGCGTCGGGATGGATTGCTACAGCAGAGTGTATAGAAATCCGTATTGATCTTGATGAGAAAAAAGAACTGGATTATGCAGTTTCCGACACAAGAACAAAGCACCGTATAGCAAGCGAGAACCCTGCAAAGATTCCTGTTATACAAAAACTGGTAAACCATTTTCCGGAAGAAAAAATTCTTGTCATAGGGCAATATTTAAATCAGCTGCATGAAGTAGCAAAACTTCTTAATGCTCCGATTATTACCGGTAAAACTTCCAACCCGGACCGAGATGTGCTGTATGCAGATTTCAGATCGGGCAGAATAAACACACTTGTTGTTTCAAAAGTAGCAAACTTTGCTATTGACCTTCCGGATGCTTCAATGGCTATTCAAATATCCGGCACCTTTGGAAGCAGGCAGGAAGAAGCACAACGGTTAGGACGAATTCTTAGACCAAAAGAGCGGGTATCGCGCTTCTTTACGCTTATAACCCGCGACACCGTGGAAGAAGAATTCGGGGCAAACAGGCAGAAATTTTTAGCAGAACAGGGATACGCCTACCGGCTCATCCGCGATGTAAGCGAAATAGAAGAATTATTACCGCTTTGGGGAGGCACATTATGACAGAAAAAAACCTTAACCCTCACGCGGCTAAAGTAATGCAATGGAGGGAAAGTCTTTCCACACTCCAGGATCATCACTTTTTTGAACTTATGCGAATGTATTTGGGCGAAGTAAAAACTCCTTATAACAAGCAGAAACTTATAGAGGAATTAAGCGCCTTTATACGCCGTGATGAAAATAAGAAAATCATCGTGCAGCTTTTAAGCGAGTATGACTGTCTGGTTCTAAGTGCGGTAAAATCAATACCCTGTCCCAGTCAGGAAAAGCTTATTCTTTTTTTTACAGGCACCTTTACCTTTGCAGAACTGTACGATCATGTTATGAATCTGGAAGAACGGCTTCTGCTTTACCGCTATAATGACCCGGTAAGCGGAAAAAATGTGTTTGCCGTTAATCCGCTTTTAGATGAAACACTCGAGCCTTTTATACACCAGCGCCTGCTGCTGCCGGAAGGCGAACTTGATACGCCTGCAAAAGAAGTTCACGGGAAACAGGAACTAACCTCTCAGCTCATAGCTTCTTTGTTCACCTTTGTTTGTTCTGAACCCGGTTTATGCAAGGCTGATGGAACGTTTAAAAAGAAAATAGAATCCTCCCTTTACGATATTTTTCCCCAGGTAATCGACACCAATTTTTTACAGCGTTTAATACATGCCCTTAGGAATCTGGCGCTTTTTAGGCAGGAAGAGGGATCCCTTGTGTGCGATTATGCCAAGTGGCGGCAGTTTGCAGAATTGGACGAAGAAGTTCAGTATGCATACATTGCCGCATCCGCACGATCACACCTTCCGCGCGATATTCTACAGCGGCAAGCCCAGCTTCTTGTCGATATTACCACTCATATACGGGGCAAACTATTTACCAAAAAAACACTCGCCAGAAGTGCATTTTTACTGCAGGAAAAAACTCTTCATGGAACAGAAACCCGTAAACATGGAAGATTTGCCTCAATACTTCAGCAGTCGCAGTCAACTGATCATAAGGTGGAAGAAGCAAACACCATAGAACTTATTGAAGATGCAATTTACTTTGGTCTTATACAATTAAAAGGACTGGATGATGAAGATGAACCCTTATATTCATCGGTAGAAAGAGAACAGATTGTAGAAAGGGTGCAGACCTTGAGTATTGATGCAGGCTTTTCTGTGACAATTCTGCCGGGAATGGCATTAAAACAGCTGCTGCCCCTGGTCCACTGCATGACGCTCAAACGATGCGACACCATACTTCAGCTGGAAATTACACGACAGTCCTGCATGAGATGTTTTGACAGCGGCAGCTCTCCGCAGACACTTTTTACCGATCTTGAAAATGCAACAAATCATCAGGTTTCTAATAACCTTCGTATATCAATTGAAGAATGGTATAAAAGTTTTACATCTGCATCGCTGTACCGCGGATACGTTTTACAGGTTACACCGGATAAACAGGTTCAAGTTGAAAAAAACCCGGAAATTGCGCCATACATTAAATATATTCTTACAACTGGAATTTATTTGATGGATTTTGCAAGCGATGAAGAAGCGGCAGATGTTATTACGAGAAGCGGGCTCGATTTTATAGGCGGCATAAAAACGCTCAGGCAGACTTCTGCACCGCTTCCTTTTGCAGACTTAAAATCCGGCATACCGCAAATAGAACAGCCCGTGACGCCGCATCAGGCTGTTGTTCCATCGAACGAAAAACAGATAATACAGGCATCCTTGAGGGATCAAATTGAGAATCTTGATTGTACTGCGGAGCAAAAAGAAGGACTGCGCTCCCGGGTACAGCGGAGGATAATAATTAATCCCGTACAGCTTAGAAGCGATTCGGTCCGCATGGAAAAAATTGAAGCAAGCGGCATGGATTTTCTTGGCAAAATTCACGTAATTGAATACGCAATATCAACAAACTCAATGATAGAATTTTATTTTGAAGAAAACGGCAGCGGTCAGAAAATAATTATTGGACAGCCGCTCAGCATAGACAAACAACAAAACGATGCGGTTGTTAAAATAAGAAAAGAGCCGGATTACACGCTTGTAGAAATGTCAATTGCGAAGGCAAGTCTTGTGAAGCGTATTCGAGGCTCTATTTTTAAGGAACACCGGTAGTTTTAAGAAAGTTTCATGTCTCCGTCTTTAATCCAGAGCTTCTTTCTCATAAACCAGTATATTGCAAAAGAAAGAGAGCCAGGTAAAAGCACATAGAGAACTAAAATTGACGTAATTATATAGACCGGACTTGATTCGGCTATCATTGCCTGCCAGGTGAGCAGAGGACCGACAAGTCCCGAGGTACCCATTCCCGAACCGGCAGGAAGATTCTTCATTTTGAAAACCATGGTTGCAAGCGGACCGGTAACAGCCGAAGCCAGTGTCGGGGGTATCCAAATACGGGGATTTTTAACAATATTCGGTATCTGCAGCATTGAAGTTCCAAGACCCTGTGCCAAAAGGCCGTTTACTCCGTTATCCTTAAAACTGATAACAGCAAATCCAACCATTTGAGCGCAACAGCCGGCAGTTGAGGCGCCCGCGGCAAGTCCGGAGAGCCCCAATATAATGCCGATTGCTGCAGAACTTATAGGAAGGGTTAGTATCATTCCCATGGATACACTTAATACTATACCCATTACTAAGGGCTGGAGTTCTGTTGCTTTTTGAATTCCTATACCAAGCCAGCGTGAACCTGCTGCAAGAGGGGGTCCTAAAAGTACAGCGGCAATGCAGCCGGCTAAAATCGTAACTGCAGGAGTTAGTATAATATCGACC
>Ga0209201_1002902_pt1 | contig 15842 bp, 12 predicted proteins | sample AD_UKC055_MetaG_FD_184411 | JGI IMG/M metagenome (GOLD analysis project Ga0209201, IMG submission 184411) | Active sludge microbial communities of municipal wastewater-treating anaerobic digesters from USA - AD_UKC055_MetaG (SPAdes) (version 2) | ecosystem: Engineered > Bioreactor > Anaerobic >...
CTCCAGCGGAGCCCTATCCTCCGGACGAGCAACAGCCAGTATACCTGGATTACCGGACCAGAAAAAAAGGGCGAGCGATCCAAAACCTGGCATCTCGGACAGAAAAAGTGTTACCCATGTGACCGGTTTAAAGTGTTACCCATGTGACCGGTCGTTCAGGGTTGGGGGTGACTGAAGGACGCCGCTTTCCCCTTGCTCTTGGGGAGGACAATTCCCGGAGAGAATGAAACATGTCTTTATTCTTTCGCATATTGGATCGCCTGGGAGTTGGGATTGTGCTGCTCCTGCTGGGAGTCCTCCTTGCATTTCAGACGGAGTATTTCCTGACCTGGAAAAACCTGTCGAATATCCTGACCCAGACATCGGTCACGCTCATCATGGCGGTAGGGATGACCTTTGTGATCACGACGGGAGAGATCGACCTGTCTGTCGGGTCGCTATTAGCGCTTTGCGCGATGGTCAGCGGGATACTGCTGGAAGCCGGGCATTCCATCCCGACGGCCCTGGGCGCGGGAATGCTTACGGGCGCAATCAGCGGGCTGATCGCCGGTGGAATCGTGGTAACTTGGGGACTGCCTTCATTTATTGTCACGCTGGGCCTTCTGTATATCGACCGGGGGATGGCTCTTCTATTGACAGACGCGAAACCGCTGTACGGATTCCCTGAGCAATTCACGGTTATTGCCAAAGGTTCTCTGCTCGGGCTGCCGTTTCCCGCGCTGGAGGCATTGGCAGCGGTGGTTTTGGGCCAGGTTGTACTCAGTAAGACAGCATTCGGGCGAAAAGTTGTCGCTGTGGGGGGGAATCCGGTGGCGGCACGATTATCCGGTGCTTCGGTCGGCAAAATCAAAATGGGCGCGTTTCTCCTGTCGGGTTTTTGCGCGGGAGTGGCATCCATTATTACTATTGCGCGGCAGGATTCCGCGTCCCCGATTGTCGGCGAGGGCCAGGAACTCGATGTTATCGCGGCGGTAATCATCGGCGGTACGAGTTTATTCGGCGGGCGGGGAACTGTAGTGGGGACTCTGTTCGGGGCGCTCCTGATGGGGGTATTGCGTAACGGGTTGACTTTGATCGACATTGCGTCTGTTTGGCAGAAAATTGTGATCGGGTGTGTCATTGTCGTTGCGGTGCTTCTCGATTACTATCGCCGTAAACTGACCTGATAGACAACTTCTGCGGAGGTGTTCCGTCGTGAAACGATTCTTGATAAAACTTCTTCACAGGCTGGAAGCCTGTGCCACCCGATTATTGGGATCTTCTCTGGGTGGCACCGGCATTTTGCCGGTGTGCCCCGATTTCAGATTGCTTCGTCATCCAAGCACCCGCCCTGCCGGTCTTGTGCTCGCCATCATTTTATTTTGCGGAATAGCGCTGTGCGGCTTCAGTAATGAAGCTGACGCAAAGAGTTATCGAATTGCTCTGGTGATGAAAGCGGTCACCAACCCCTTTTTCCACGCCATGGAGGAAGGGGCGAAAACGGAAGCAGAAAAACTGGGCGTCACGCTTCTTCCGGCCTCGGTAGAGCGGGAAACGGATATCGACAGGCAGATCGGCCTGGTTGAGGATTTTATTGTCAAGCAGGTGGATGCCATTGTGATTGCTCCCGCCAGCTCGCAAGGTTTGGTTCCGGTTTTGAAACGCGCCCAGTCGGAAGGGATTTATGTAGTCAACATTGATAATCCGCTTGACAAGGATGCCATGAAACAGCAGGAATTCACCTGCCCGTTTGTCGGTTCGGACAATCAACTTGGCGCGTGTATTGCGACTCATGCCCTGGTCGCAAAGATGGGGGCAGTGGGAGAAATCGCTATGCTGGAGGGTATCCCCGGTGTCACTAATGCGGAACTGCGCAAAGCCGGATTTCTCTCTGTAATCCAGCCTGTGCCCGGAATCAAACTCGTGGCAAGTCAGACAGCGAATTGGGAGACCGAGCAGGCATTTAATGTGACATCGAATATCCTGACCGCACATCCCAACCTGCGAGGCATATTCTGCGCAAACGACAACATGGCGCTTGGCGCAATTGCGGCTCTGGAGGCAGGGGGCAAAACGGGGGAAGTTGCGGTTACAGCCTACGACAACCTGGAGGCCGCCCGTGAGGCGATTCTCGAAGGAAAAATGTTTGCCACGATTGAGCAGCATCCCGAACGGATGGGAGCGTACGGTGTGCGGGTTGCGAAAGATCACCTGGACGGCAAACCCGTGGAGGATTACACCCGAACCCCGCTGGATCTGATCGACTATCAATACCTGGTTAAGGTTATGGGGATGGCGGGAAAGAAATAGACAAGGTGTAGGGGCGACGCATGCGTCGGCCCCTACACCGATCACAGGCTGGAAGCCTGTGTCACCCGATTCTTCCGCTGGATTCCGGCTTTCGCCGAAATGACGGCCGTAAGGGGAATTCATAAATTGCCCCTGCATCGGCAGATGGCCGGAGTTGGGGAGTTTCCGGGTGATGCCGTCGTCTAGTGAGGCTATCTGTTGATTTCCTTTCGGCGCTTTCTGTGGGTTTATGTGGCCGTTTTCCTGGCGTACGCCGTTCTGCGCGCTCACACCCTGCTTTCGCCCATACTGCACGATGAGGGGCTTTTTCTCACCGGAGCGCAGATGTGTGCCATGGGGGAGCTGCCATACCGGGATTTCTGGGATCATAAACCGCCCGGGATTTTCTATTTCCATTCGATTCCGCTGCGCCTGTTTCCGTTCAACCGACTCGCGGTGAAGATTCACGAAACGATCTGGATTGCTCTCTCTGCGAGCCTGTTCTGGATTCTGTGCAGATGTCTTTTTTCGTCGGTTACGGCGACAATCATCCTGGCCTTTTATATGTTCTATACCGGCGCACCCGTGACTATCCGTTCCGGCGGTCTGACCGAGGAATTGGCACTCCCGTGGCTGGCGCTTGCCTATTTCCTGGTTCTTGTACCAATGAAACGATGCGAGACGATCTCCACATATCTTCTCACTCTCCCTTCCGGTGAGGATCGGGGTAAGGGAAGCGGAGTTACCTTTCTAACGCTCATCCTCGCAGGCCTCTCCCTCGGCGTTGCGGGCCAGTTCCGCCAGACATTCCTTCTCTCGGCGCTTGTGTTTATGTGGGTCCTATGGAGAGAAGCGGCTTGCGAGGGAATCTCACCCAAGGTGCGCCTGCAACATATCGGCGCGTTCTTTCTGGGGCTGATCGTCCCGGAGATACTGATTTCTCTCTATTTCCTTTTGCATGGGGCATGGTGGGTCTATTTTGAGACGAGCTATCTGTTCAATCTCGCTTACATCCATGGAGGTGATGCCCCGCCGGTTGGTCGGCGGACTTTCGTCCAGGTGTTCCAGTTCCTATTGAACACAGGACCTTACCTGGTCGCCCCCATCCTGGCGCTCGGAGCCTTGGGGAGGTTGCAATTCCCGGCCGGGAGATTCCTCGTTCCGTTGATTCTGCTGTTCGGATTGGATTTGTGTTCTGCCGAACTGAGCGGGGAGGACTATGAGCATTATTATGTCCAGGCCGCTGTGTCATCCTGTTTGCTGATTGGCCTTCTGGCGCAATCCGTAGAAATAGACATTCGCGCTCGAAAAGCCACAGGGATTCGGCTACGAGTCGGACGCATGGCGCTAGTTGCTTTTCTTGGAATACTCACCGCAACCGCCGCGTATGGATATGGGAGAGATGTAATCCGCCTGATTCAAATGCAGAAGCGGGAACACGGGCCGATTGTGTTGCAAAAGGCTGTCGCGGATGGAATTCGTCAATTAACTCTACCGGAGGATCGAATCCTTCTGCTGGGAGGGTCGCCTAACTCGGTTTATTTCCTGGCGCATCGCCTTCCAGGTTCGCGCTATTACCATAATTCGCCCCTGTTTAAAGCGAAACTGCGCGAGTTCATCCCGGAACGATTCCATGAGGAATTCATGTTGGACTTGCGCACCGAGAGGCCGGTGGTTTTGATCCTGGGCGCTGCCGAGGGGGAAAGTATCACGCGGGGGATGGACCTGGTTCGCGAACGGGCCCCGTTTATGCTAGACTACCTGAGTGAGAACTACATCCCATTGGAACAGATCACCGACAAAATCCCCGCTGAATGGACTTGGTATGGCGTGTTCTGCCGTTTCCTGATCCGCAAAGACCGAGCGGATGATCTAATCGAGTCGTTTGCATACGAGTAAAAGAAAGGCGAATGACATGACTGCCGAATCGGACACGGAATCTTCGCAAGAGCAGAGACATCATTCCTCCGCTTTGAGGTTCGTATTGGCGCTTGGGGTTGTCAGCCTGTTTGCCGACATGACCTATGAAGCGGCCCGAAGCATCACCGGGCCGTATCTGGCGATCCTGGGAGCGAGCGCGACCGCTGTCGGGGTGATCGCCGGGCTTGGTGAATGTATCGGGTATGGGTTGAGAATCGTATCCGGCGTCATCAGCGACCGGACTCAACGCTACTGGCTGATCACGATTACCGGATACGCGATCAACCTGCTGGCCGTGCCTGCGCTGGCTCTCGCAGGAAATTGGCCCCTGGCCGCGGTCCTTATCATGGCAGAGCGGTTCGGGAAAGCAATCAGAACCCCGGCCCGGGACGCGATGCTTTCTCATGCGGCTTATGGCCTCGGTAGGGGGTGGGCGTTTGGCCTCCATGAAGCTATGGATCAAATTGGAGCGATCATCGGTCCGGGAATCGTAGCGGCGGTTCTGGCCTGGAAAGGCAGCTATCCGTTCGGGTTTGCTGTGTTGCTCATTCCAGCTGTCCTGGCATTGCTGGTTCTTGTCGTCGTTCGGATCACTTACCCCGAACCGCAGAACCTTGAACCGACTCTGAAGGCAATCGAGATCGGCGCGCTTCGCCCGATTTTCTGGCTTTACCTTGCTGCCGCCGCCTGTATCGCGGTGGGATTTACGGATTACTCGTTAGTGGCTTTTCACATAAAGAAGGCGGAAGTCCTCCAGGATAAATGGATCCCGTTGATCTATGCGGGGGCCATGGGAGTGGATGCCTTGAGCGCGCTCCTTGTCGGCTATTTGTATGACCGGAAGGGCCTGCCGGCGCTGTTGACGGTTGTGGTGGTGTCGGCGTGGAGCGCTCCCCTTGTTTTCCTGTCCGGCAGCGGCGGTTTGATTGCGGGAATGGCGCTGTGGGGTATCGGTATGGGCGCACAAGAATCAATTATCCGCGCCATTGTGGCGAATCTGGTACCCCCAGACCGCCGGGCAACCGGATATGGGGTGTTCAACGCAGGCTTCGGTTTGGCCTGGTTTGTGGGAAGTGCGGTGATGGGCATTCTGTATGATCGCTCTCTGATCGTCCTGGCTGTTTTTTCCGTGGCCGCTCAGTTGACCTCATTGCCGTTGCTTCATTCTTTCCAGAAGCGGTTGACCCTTGATCTGTGAGGCAGGACAGAGTTGCCGACATGTTTTCTTGCGGGCGGAAATTGAGGATTTCTTCCGGTCGTTCGATAACGTCCGTAGTTATTGCAGGTCGGGTCCCATGGGATTAACCCAATTCTATTTTTCTGCCATAATTTGCGGTGTCTCAGGCGCCGAGTATCCGGCATCTGAGCAGATTGAAAAGTAATCGGAATGGAGAGAAAAATGGAATCCCACTCAACAAAACAACGCTTTGTCCTGCCGTGGCCGGAAACGATGCAATCCTCCGATAATCAACCGGTAGAGAAGAAGGTGCGGGTCTATCGTGCTCTTGTTATATCTTCCTTTTTCCTGCTTTTGATTTTCGGGATGTCCCAACGTCCTTCCTGGGCAAAAACGATTGATTTGAGCAAGGCCGTGATCCTCGTGGGAGAAAACGAAGCGGAATCAACGGCGGCACAGGTTCTCCGGGAAGAAGTGGAGAAACACACGGGGATCCAATGGACCGTTGTAAACACGTGGCCCGTCGACCGACCTGTTATCGTTCTGACCAATCGCACACCCGGTGTGTTGGACGGTCGGAATATCCTTGCGCGTGAGGGGCAGAATCTTCCTGAATGCAGACCGGAAGGATACCGCCTGTGTGTGGACACATCCCAATCTTCCGTGCCCGTCGTATGGCTGATCGGCGCGGATGAGCGCGGTGTTTTGTACGCTGTCGGCGCTTTCCTCCGCCACCTGGACTGGGGCAAAGACCGGGCGCTTTTCTCTTCCACATTGGATATCGCCACCGCACCGGCGTATCCCATTCGCGGCCATCAGCTGGGTTATCGCGCACAGGCGAACTCATGGGACGCCTGGACGGTCGAGCAATTTGATCAATACATCCGGGAACTCGCCTTCTTCGGGATCAATAGCGTAGAAAATATTCCTTTCGAGGATGATCGCGAGACGCCCGTGATGAAAGTGCCCCGCCGTGAAATGAATCGGAAAATGAGCGAGATTTGCGCGCGCTACGGCCTGGATTACTGGGTCTGGACACCTGCGGAATACGATCTCCGCGACAGGAAAGCCCGCGCAGAGGCGTTAGACAAACACGAGGAACTGTACCGAGACTGTCCTGAACTCACCGGGGTGTTCTTTCCCGGTGGCGATCCGGGGCACAATCCGCCGGAATTGGTGCTTCCGTTCCTCGAAGATATCGCCAAACGGTTACTCCCGATTCATCCGAATGCCCGCGTGTGGCTTTCGCTGCAATGGTTCAATGCCAAACAGATCACTGAAATTTTCGATTCCATCAACACGCAGTCTCCTGATTGGCTGGGCGGACTGGTCGGCGGCCCGTCCAGCCCCCCGATTCCCATAGTCCGCAAGATGCTGCCTGAGAAGTACAAGTACCGGCTCTATCCGGACATTACGCACAACAAAATCTGTCAATACCCCGTTCCCTGGTGGGACCAGGCGTATGCTCTCACTCTCGGACGAGAGGCTATCAATCCCCGTCCCACTCAATACGCTTACATTCATAATTGGTTTGCTCCATACAGCGACGGATTTATCTCCTACTCGGATGGGGTGCATGATGATGTAAACAAAACGATCTGGAGTGCGCGGAGCTGGGACCCGGAAACAAAGGTCCGTGATATTCTGGTGGAGTATGCGCGTGTGTTTTTCGATCCCCGTGTAGAGGAAAAAGCGGCGGATGGAATCCTCGCTCTGGAAAAGAACTGGCGCGGACCGCTTATCCACAACGGATCGGTCGAGGGCACACTTCTCTACTGGCAACAACTTGAGAAAGAAATGCCCGACCTGGCGGGCAATTGGCGTTGGCAGATGTGTCTTGTGCGTGCGTATTACGATGCCTATACGCGGCATCGTTTGATTAACGAGATGCAACTGGAAGAGGAGGCCAACCGCATTCTCGCCGACTGCGGTCAACGTGGAGCCGATGCGGCTATGACGGATGCCATGACGGCGCTGAACCGCGCGGTCACCGATCCTGTCAGCCCGGAATTACGAGCGCGAATAGTCGATCTTTGCGAACAACTATTCCAATCCTGTGGACTTCAGACGAGTGTAGAGAAATATCACGCCAGCGGCGCGGAACGAGGCGCTTTTCTTGATTTTATCGACTACCCGTTGAACAACCGCTGGTGGCTTGAGGACGAGTTCAAGAAGATTCGCGCATTCAACTCCGAAGAGGAGAAATGCCGACGCCTGGATGTGATTGCCTCCTGGGAATGCCCCGGCCCCGGCAGCTACTATGATGATGTCGGAAACACGGCGAAATCGCCTCATGTATTACGCTGTGAGGAAGTTACAACCGAACCGGGAGAAGAAGCGCACCCGGAACCGACATTCTGGTGGTGGGACGAAGGAAAAAGTCGGGCACGACTATCCTGGCAGACCAGCATGAATTGGCCGCTGGGCGTTGTCTACGAAGGGTTAGACCCCGATGGGACATACATGGTGAGACTTACAGGATACGGTCAGTTGCTTTTGAAAGTAGATGGCGTCCGCGTCAATCCCACCGTAGACGGTAAAGTTGAAATGGGCGAATTTAAGGAGTTTCATGTTCCGCGTGAATCCGTTCGCGACCGAAAATTGGTTTTAACCTGGGACACGCCCACAGGCGAAGAACATTTGAACTGGCGTCAGCATTCGCGACTGTCGGAGGTGTGGTTGTTGAAAGTGGACTCCCACGGTACGACTTCGGCGGCGAGTCATGATCCACAACCGATTCCAAAAACTGAGGGAAAGCACAAAAAAATGAAAATCATGCTGATGACCGACATGGAGGGATGCGCTGGGGTGATGAATGTGGAGGATTGGGTAGGACCGGAGGGTCGATACTATGAGAAAGGAAAGCGACTGACTACGGAGGAGGCCAATGCTGCGATTGAAGGGTTTTTTGAAGAAGGAGCGACGGAAGTCATCGTGGTGGATGGCCATGGCCACGGCGCAATCGACCCGGAACTTCTGGACGCGCGTGCGCAGTTGCAGCGCGGGCATACAAGTCCGATATGGCCTTGGGGGCTGGATCGTTCGTTCGATGCCTACGCCATTGTCGGCCAGCACGCCAAGGCCGGGACCTCCTACTCGCATATGACCCACACGGGAAGCCATAATGTAATCGACTATACAATTAACGGACTGTCTGTGGGGGAATACGGACAAATGGCCCTTTGCGCGATGGAACTGGGTGTTCCCACTATTCTGGCCTGTGGTGAGGAGGCTTTTACGAAAGAGGCGGAAGCGCTTACCCCGGGCGTGGTTACTGTGTCGGTCAAACGCGGTCTGCTCCCGGACGGACTGGAGGATCTCAGTACCGAGGAATACCGTCGCGCCAAGCTGAGCGCTGTGCATCTCTCGCCCGCCCGAGCGGGGGAGTTGATCCGCGCCGGTGCGATCAAGGCGATGCGCAAGCTGGCCGAGGAACCCGAGTCCTTCCGGTATCCGCAGATGTCTCCGCCCTATGTCGGCATTGTTCGATATCGCGCCCAGGGAGACAAGCCGCCATACACAACGCGAGGAGAACATCCAAGCAGCGTTGCCGGTCTGCTGAACTCCGGGTTTAAACGGGTAGAATGAAGCGACCCGTACCCCAAATCTCGCTCATTTCGGATAGGGCAGATTGAACACTTGCGCCGGGTTCCATGTCCGTCCGAATTTGAAGAACGTGCCCGTGATCTTACAGAAAACAGACATAAGATACCATATAAGGATATTGACAATCGATATAAGGATATTGACAATCGATATAAGGATATTGACAATCGATGCCGTTTGAACGAAAATTAAGCCAGATTCGAACCATCGGGAGGATACATCATGCACCACAAATCCGGATTTACGTTGATCGAACTCCTCATCGTTGTCGCGATCATCGGAATACTCGCCGCCATCGCTGTGCCCAATTTCCTGAATGCACAGATCCGTGCCAAGGTCTCCAAATGCGTCTCGGAGGAGAAAGCGCTGGCGGAAGCCTGTTTTATGTACGCATTGGACAACAATATGAACGTCATGCACAGCGATTACTCCAATGCTCATAACGGGCTAACTACGCCCGTTGCATACATCTCACATCCGATGTGGGACGTATTCAAGAACACGCCGGAAACGAGATCTCTGCACGGCGGGCTGATTCATATTGAACCGTTTAAATGGTCCGAGGATACTGCCAAGCTGCTTCCCGGCGTAGGAGAGAGTTTTCGCGGTTCCTCGGCGGCGTTGCTGATGGGTGTAGGACCGGCTCATGCGTACGGTTCACCGTATGATGCCAGCAACGGGGTCCAGAGCGTGGGCGGAATTTACCGGTTGGTCCCCAAGGGCGCTTCCGGGGTGGGCAGAGAAGAAGTTCGAACCCCGCTTTGATGTCATCCACAACAGTAGTTTGAATTGATTGGACTTAATTCTCTCACACCCGTCCTCTCCCGAAGGCAACGTCCTTGAGTCGGGGAGGGTACGTGGGTAAGTATTGATGTCTTTTTCCCGGCTCAGGAGTGCGTAATGAAGGGTCAATTCATCCGAAGGGATTTTTTGGAAATGGGCACGGCAGTCGCTGTGGGGTTGACTGCCAATCGCGGGTATGTCGGGCCGACTTCCTGCGAAGCGGCGGATAACCCGAATCGGACCATTCGGATCGGACTCATCGGATCGGGCGGCAGGGGCCGAAGCCTCCTGGGCTGCGCACACACGCTGCACGGTGTCGAAGCGCGGTTGTGCGCCCGGCCCCTTGGGTTCTTTCCTCATTCTTCCTGCAGGGAAACCCGTTACCCACCCGGGATTTCAATTATCCAAGATTAGAGATGCCACGGGCTGCGCATTTCGCGGGCCAACATGCGATTGGCCTCTCGGTCATTCACAAATCGTTCCTTTTGGGGATTCCACTCCAATTTTCGTCTGAGCAGGATTGCGATCTGGCTCAGGCAGCTGATGGCCATGGAACGATGTGCGGTTTCCACGGGGCAAACGGTCTCTTTCCGTGTCTTGATACATTCCAGGAAATTGCCCTGATGATCTTTGCTTTCGTACAGATGAATCTCATTCGGGCCGATCTTTGTCTGAATCAGATTCTCAGGAACGGATCGGATGGCAGATCGGCGCACATGCACCCAGCCCTTCGTGCCGACAAATCGAATGCCATGTTCATACCGGTTCTCATCGGCGAAAATGCAGGTTACACCGTTCCCATATTTCAACTCCACAATCCACGCCGTTGCGGTATCGCAGAGACCGCCTTTGGGGAACACGCCGACACCCTCAATTTCAACCGGGCCGGTATCATCGGTTCCGTTGCCCCATTGGGCGATGTCGATATGGTGAATACCCCACCCGGAAATAAAACCGAGAGAATAATCCGAAATGTAATACCAGTAAGGAGTGATGCACCGCTTTTCGGTATACGGTTTCCAAGGCGCAGGGCCGAGCCAGAGATCGTAGTCGAATCCTTCCGGAATGGGCATTTCCGGCTGCATTTCGAGTTCCCCACTGGCGGGAGAACCGACTTCGATCACCCTCAGCTCGCCGAGATACCCGTTCAGGGCCAATTCGCAGGCAAGTCGGAACTTGGCATCGGAACGCTGCTGAGTGCCGTGCTGAAATACCCGTTTATGCTTTTTCACCGAATCGCATATCGCACGCCCTTCGGCGTGTGTCAGGCTGAGCGGTTTCTCCACATACATATCTTTACCTGCCTCGGCGGCGGCGATGCCGATCAGAACATGCCAATGATCCGGTGTGGCGATACAGACCGCGTCAATATCGTCGCGAGCGAGAAGGTCACGGAAATGGTTGTAATCCTTGCAGCCTTTTTGTTCGTAATACGTATCCACAATTTCACAGGCTTCCAGCCTCCGGTTCCGAAACGGGTCGCAGACTGCTACAACCTGTGCCTCGGGATGTTTCAAAAAACTTTTCATCACGTCGGTTCCCCTGCCCCCGACGCCGATCGAACCAATGGTGATTCGTTCACTGGGTGCGGGACGATCTCCTGCTCCCAGCACGGTGGAAGGCACGATAAACGGCGCGGTCAACGCTGTAGCGGTAATGCCTTTCAAAACAGACCTGCGGCTAGATAAAAGTTTGCTGAGATTTTTCATAGTGCACACCTGCCGACAAAAAGATTTTCGAAACAGGAATTGTTTTTCCAGGGCGGAATGCTTGCACTCCAATCGCGTTTTGTCAATCGAAAAGGCGCTCTTATGCCGCGTCGCTGGTATCAATAAAGGTGTCCATCACGCCGCTTTCTCTCACCGGCATGATATCCACCAGTTCATAATCCGTTGTGCCGTGACCCAGCCTCTCACATTCTCTGACCATGATGTATGGGTCTTTGTACGGCCCATGAATCTGCTGAAACGGATGCCCCGCATTCGGCTGATGTTCCATGCAGCGGGGGAGATTCTCCGGAATCACTTTCAACTCGGCGACCTTATCCAAAACGGCCGTTTCAATGGCAACCGGATCGTCCGACCCGAACACGCCGATATCCGGCAGAACCGACATCCCCGTAAATCCGAAACAATCACAGACCGCCGTCAGCTGATTCGCGACACTCAGAAACACCCGCTTTTCCGGGGCAAAGGTCGATAATACAATGTCCACCGCGATCGCACACGCCTGTTGAAATGCTGCAAACGTATCGGGCCGAATCTCCAGGGAGCCTTGCGGGGCGATGTTCAGGCAGCGTTTGCATTGATTGCAGTTCTCAACGTGCAGATGGAGTTCTCTCGGATCGTTCCGGTCTTCGATAATCCCGTTAAGCGGGCAGCCCTCGATGATCTTCTTTCGGATCGCATCATCCGGGCACTTTTCCGCAAACCAGTATTTTTTGTGATGACTGGTATCGTGAATCTTGCCGCGCGTTTCATAGACAAATCCCCCAAGCGCAAGATTTTTCATGCACCCGCCGAAGCCGCAGCTCGGATGCCCCTTGATATGCGCGAGGTCGATCAGGAATGTGGCATCGTGCATGAACCCGCCCATTCCCCAGCGGTCGATATTCATAAACGGACGTTCGTACCAATAGACATACTTTTCATTCGGCCCATCCGTCGGAACGATGGGGCATCCGACCGTCTCCGCCGTATACCCACGGGTGTGTGCCGTCAACACCGCCCGGGAGAGATCACACACAAAGGGTTTCCCGCCGCCTTGTTTCACGGCGTCCACCACCCTCCGCACAAAAACCGGATGGATCGTAGAATAACCGACATTTCCTCCCAGGTGCATTTTGATCGCAACCACCTCATCTTTCACGCGATCGCGGATTTGCAGTTTTTCGATGATGCGCTCCAGCTTGAAAGGAAGCGTTTCTTCGGGAACAAGTTGCGCCTGGCGGGCGCTTCCAAAATAGACTGTTGATGCCATTGTTTGTTTCTCCATGATGAAAGATTAATGCCCTCTGCCAGGAGGATACCGTACAAAGTCGGATCATCGAAACAGGAAATCCGAAAGGGAACCCCACGCGGGATGGCACGGCATTTTATGCCACACAATATATCCAATCCGGCCTCTGTCTCAAAAGTCTGCCGGCGGGAATGGAGAAAACGTGGGGCGCGTAATTGGCCCGGGATTGACACGCGGCATTGAAATGCCGGGCTATTTTCGGGCGTCCTTCGGACAGCAGGATAATAGCCCGGGCATTCATGTCTGGGTCGCAAAATTATTTCGAAATCACCTGAATCTCCTGCCCGCATTGGGAGCAACGAATGCTGTTGCCCGAGAACTTGGGACTGATCTGAATGTTCTTGCCGCACGAGCATTGCACAGACTTCCAACCCGTTCTCTGCCCCTGAAAGACCACCGGATCGCCGGTTGGGGAGTCGGTCAATTCGGTGAGTTTCTGTGCCTCGGAAAGAGGATGTTTCCGCCCACAGCGGGGGCAGACAATCTCCGGTCGATTGAATTCGGGAGGAATCTTGATCCGCACGCCACAAGCGCATGGGATCAGCAGGAAATTCAAGATCCGCCCCAGAAGATCGCCGACTTCCTGTGCCTGTTTCACCGCATCCTGCCGATTCCCGATGTCGGCAATGGGGGCGCGAATAGGAATTCGCTCCCCTTCCGATTGAAGCGTTTCCGCGCCGATACAACGTTTCCTCTCGCCCCAGACTTTCGCGTAGGCTTTCTCGTAGTCCAGGAATCCCGCTCCCCCGGCCATACTGCGCAGAATCTGAATGCGCTTCTCCGTGGGAGGATGAGTAGAAAACAGGCTGAAAACCGACCGGCCCTGAAGTGGATTGACAATATACAGCGGAGCCAGCGCCCGACTGACTTTCAGCGCACCGAGCATACGACCCGATATCTTCTCCAGCGCCGAAGCCAGCCCTTCGGGATATCGCGTCAATCGTGCCGATGAGGCGTCTGCCAGGTATTCCCTTCGACGTGAACAGGCCAAATACAGCAGCCGCGCACAAATCGGCGCAAGAATCGCCATCAGGAGCGCCACAATCAAGAGAATGGCTTGCAACTGCCCGCCGCCGCTATCCCGGCTGCGAGAGGACCGCGAAGACCGGACCCGTCCTCCATAGAACACGGATCGGACAAAAATATCTGAGATCAAAATAATGCTGCCGAGCATCACCGATGCGATGGTCATGAACCGGACATCCAGGTTGCGGATATGCCCGATTTCATGCCCCACCACCCCTTGCAGTTCGTCGCGATTGAGCCGTTTCAGAAGTCCCGTGGTCACTGCCACCGCTGCTTTTTCGGGTTTTCTGCCGACTGCAAACGCATTCGGGATGTGATCGTCGACGATATACACGGCGGGCATTTTCGGCAGTCCGGCGGCAATGGTCATCTCCTCCACGATATTGTACAGTTGCGGCGCGTCCCGCTTCTCGATCTGATGGGCATTGGAACTCATCAGGAGAATCTGGTCTCCACCCGTCAGCGCCACAAAGCACATCACCATCCAGATTCCCACGGCTGCAATTGCGCCGTATGCTCCCCCTATCTGCGGATCGACACTCATCCCGATGACAAATCCCAGCAATACCAGGAGGACCCCCATCAGAATGATGAGCGCCATGGATTTCCGCTGGTTGCTTCGGATGGCATCCCACATGGCCGGTCTCAGAACTTCACCTGCGGCGCTTGACGTTCCGCGGCCTCCTCTACCTCAAAGAAGGCCTCCTGTGAGAACCCACCAATGGCGGCAACAAAATTGGTCGGAATGGTCTGAATCTTCGTGTTGTATCGCATTACTGTGTCGTTATAGAACTGACGGGCAAACCCGATTTTGTTTTCGGTGGAGGTCAGTTCCTCTTGCAGGGCCAGGAAGTTTTGATTCGCTTTGAGATCGGGATACTGCTCCACCAGCAGCATCAGCCGTCCCAGCGCCCCGGAGAGCTGCTGTTCCGCCTTCATGCGCTCCGGCACGCCCGTTGCGGCAACCGCCTGGGACCGGGCGCGAATAACCTCTTCCAGGGTTCCCCGCTCGTGGGCGGCGTATCCTTTCACTGTTTCCACCAGGTTCGGAATCAAATCGTGCCGACGTTTGAGCTGGACATCAATCTGCGCCCAGGCATTCTTGACCTCGACCCGCAGACGAACCAGCCCGTTGTAAATGATAATGAATGCCACAATCAACACGACAAGAATTACGCCGATTCCCCACAGCGCTCCAATTGCCGATACGGATGCCGTCATCTGTCTATGCTCCTTCCTGATTGGTTTGAATTTCCTGCTGTAGAAGTTCCGACAAGAATTGGGCGACAGCGGCCTCTTCTCCCGAGGCAAAACGACTCACCAGAGCCTGCAATTCGCCTCGATCCAGCCAAAGACCATGCCCACGGCGGCAGCGCTCAGGTTCCACATCCCCCACCTGCACCGTTTGAAGAATCTTGCCGCATCGGGGGCAGGCTCGTTTCGTCTTGCCTTTCGGGGAGGCAGATTCGAGGGCCGCCGACAGGCCGCCCGGCTCTGCACCCGCGCGTTCTGCTATCAACTCCAGTTCCCCTGCATCCAGCCAAATCCCGCCGCAGACCACGCAATAGTCAATCTCGACACCCTCCAATTCCAACACAATAAGCGGTTCCTGACAATGCGGACACATATTCCCTGCCTTTTTTCGATCCCCTTGGGGTAAGAATAAACCGCCGATGGGATTTCTTCACAAGAGTAAAACATAAACTCTCACAAGGCCAGATCAGACACTTGTGTCTTGTCCAGGTTTTTCGATCTTCCCGACCCACTCGTTGAAATGGGGACACTTGTTCCGAAGAGTGACGAGACTGATCTTCGCGGCCACAAGCGGGCCAGCCGATTCAGTTTTTGCGGATCGGCCGGCAGAAGCGCCTCGAATTCGTAGAGCTGGATGTACGGGACAAAAACGGGGAGACTTAACCCGCATTTCTCACAAGCCTTTCGGAAGAAGGGTGAGACCGGTTGGATATCGCGAGAATAATCGCGGCGAGTGGTTTCTTGAAGAGATGAGACCATGCAAGTCAGGATGAACAGAGAAACCCGCACC
>Ga0209201_1002919_pt1 | contig 15765 bp, 13 predicted proteins | sample AD_UKC055_MetaG_FD_184411 | JGI IMG/M metagenome (GOLD analysis project Ga0209201, IMG submission 184411) | Active sludge microbial communities of municipal wastewater-treating anaerobic digesters from USA - AD_UKC055_MetaG (SPAdes) (version 2) | ecosystem: Engineered > Bioreactor > Anaerobic >...
ATTCCCAAAAACGACGACACCCAGGAAAGGATAAGGAGACTGATAACAGATCAGGAGGCTGTAGTACAGAAATTCACTGATAAGCTTAACAGGGTCAAGGCATTTAAGTAAACTCAGTGAATCTCTGCTTAGACCGGTGGCAGACTTCGCGCTCTACTATATAACTCACCCCTAAATCCCCCTAGGGACTTTTGAATCTGAGCGCCCACCTGGGGGCAAGGGGTGGCAAGAAGGGCAGGAGTTATTATTATAGTTGATGTTCCTGAGTTCTCTAAGGTGGTACACTTTGTGGTTAAACCAAATCCATGTTTTTCACAAAATCCAACAATTCCCTGTAAAGCATCTGAACCGGAAGTCCCACAACATTAAAGTATGAACCCTCGATACGGGTGCAGCCTGCAAGACCAATCCATTCCTGAATGCCATAGGCGCCGGCCTTATCGTAAGGCTCGAAATTTTCGACATAGTATCTGATCTCTTCTGAAGTCAGAAAACCGAAAGTAACCTTTGTAGTTTCAGAGAATGTCCTTTCTTTTTCCTTTGATATAAATGTCACTCCGGTAATAACCTCATGAATGTTACCTGAGAGGATCTCAATCATTTTGATCGCTTCATCCCGGCTATCGGGTTTGCCCAGTACTGTGCCATCACACCAGACTATTGTATCGGCGGTAATAACAATTTCATTTTCAGTAATTTCTTCTTTCCACAGATTTGCTTTCTCCCTGGAAAGGTATTCAGCAATATCCTTACCTTTAAGATTATCCGGAAATATTTCAGGGTATTCCCTTGTAACAACTTCAAATTCAAGACCAAGTTCTTCAAGGAGCTGTCTGCGCCTGGGAGATCCTGAGGCCAGTTTAATCCTGAATTTCTTCAGATCACCCGGGATCGTCATAATAGGTTCCAGCTTATTATTGCCTTTACCACTACTGCATAAAGGATCCCTGCAAGCATAATGAGTTTCATAGTGCCTGAGGCAATATGCACTTCTTTTTTGCCGGAGCTTTTTATAAGTCTGTAAATGACAAACAGCATAGGAATCACTATAGCTGCTGAAATGTAAATCAGAGTTATCCGGTCATTCAGAAAAAAGTGCCATACAAGGTATAATGAAGCTATAGTAACTGCTATTAAACCAATAGCAACAATTTTCGCAGCCGGGATCCCGATCATCACCGGAACAGTGTTCCGTCCGTATGCGGCATCTCCTTCAAAATCTTCAACATCCTTGATTATTTCGCGGATTAACGTAGTGAGAAAAGCAAATAGCGAAAAGCCGCCGGCCCAGTAGAACATAAACTTAAGGTCGGGAAGTTCAATTGCATGAACCGAATAATATCTGTATAGGGCTGCCCATTCAAAGATGATTGCAAGAAAAGGAACAAGGGCTGTGAGGACTGAGACCAGCAGGTTACCGATCAGGAATTGTCGTTTATAGGTGGCAGAGTAGAAATATAATAATCCGGACACAAGGAGAAAAATAGTTCCGAACCAGAACGATCCTGCTCTTGCCGACACATAAAATCCGGCCGCAACGCCGGCAATATTCAGGATTGAATGCCAGAGCATTGCTTTTCGCCTCGGGATCCTCGTTCCGACAATAACTTCTCCCCTGTTTATAAGGTCGGTCCGTATGTCGAAATAATCATTTATCACGTATCCTCCGGCAGTAATACATACTGTTGCAAAAATAAGTATCAAAAAATCAGTCAGCGGCAGCTGAAGTGCCATAGGTATCTCCTCTCCGGATCCTTTAAGAAGTATGACTCCGATCCGGCTTATCAGAGGTTCCACGATGGCATAACGCATTAATAACATGGTAAGTACCACGATAAGAAGATTCTGCCACCGGATTAGTTTTAAAATGTACTGCATATCACCAGGTAAATGCTTCCGAATCCATCCAGTTATTGTGCAATCTCAGTACCTGTTCTATTACATCACGCACACAGCCGGCTCCTCCGGCTTTGTCGGATATATAAACAGCAACCTGTTTTATCTCACTGTCTGCATCAGAGGGACAGACAGGCACCCCTGCAAGCTTCATGACCTCATAATCAGGAATATCATCTCCCATAAAGAGGATCTGGGAATCATCCAGTCCGTATTTCTTCTTAAAACTTTTATAATGATCGGCCTTTGACCTGCTGTTAAGGAATATTTCTTTTACTCCCAGCGATTTGAGTCTTTTCAGATATTCTTTTGAATTACTTCCTGAAATTATACCTACATGATAACCCTTCTTTACAGCCAGTTGTAACGCATAACCGTCCCGCAGATTGACAGTGCGGTTAGGAATACCGAAAGAGTTGAGTGAAATTGTCTGAAGTGACAATACCCCGTCGATATCGAAGACGAATGCCCTGACCTTTGAAAGACCTTCCTTGTAATTTGCCATCTTCAGCATATTTTATGATGTTGCAGAATTGATTGCGTCACGTCGTGATAGAGCTTTTGAATGTCAGGTGATAAAGATAATAATTCCATGTGTTTTGCGATCGTATTCCGGTCATTTCTCACGGCCGGGCCTGTTTGTGATTCATATGGCCCGTTAATAAGGGCTTTTGCAACAGTTTCATTTATAAGCGGTGCGAACAATTCAAAAGGCACACCGGCTCCGGAAGCTATTTCCTGCCCAATGGTGAACATATGATTTGTAAAGTTACAGACAAAGACTGCAGCCAGATGTATCTTCCTTCTGCGATCAGGATCAACAAAATGTACCCTCCCGTTCACAGAAAGAGCCAGATTTTCAAGTATATGTTTTGATTGATCGTCTGAAGCCTCCAGGAGAAAAGGGAGCTCGTTAAAGTCAATTATTCTTTCTTTTGAAAAAGTCTGTAAAGGGTAAAAAACGCCTCTGTTCCTTAAATTTTCGGGAAATACGTTAAGCCCGATACTTCCGGCTGTATGGACAACCAGCGTATCAGGACTACATCTGATAGCTGATAAAACGGCCTCCAGACTGTTATCCGGGACTGCAACTATAATAATATCTGTTGGTTCGCTGAAGTTCAGATCCTTTGACCATGAGGCCTTACATTCTGTGGCCAGACGCCAGCCTTCAGATGGTGACTGAGAAACTATTCTGATAATTGTATGGCCGGCGCTGTGCAATGCCGTACAAAGAGCTCCGGCTACCCTGCCTGCCCCTGCAAAAGATAATTTATAGCTGGTCATGGGAATCCTTTCTATTTCCCGTAGAGATAGGATTTCAGCTCAGTAACATTAATGTTATAGACCTTATAGTAGTAGGAATAATATGAAGAATTACTTGAATTCATCATGTAAGTGCATTCCCAGTACAGGTCTCCCGAAAGGATTATCTGGTCATCTTCCGCAAGTTCTTTGAATTTTGGATACACTTCACCAGGGTTACAGAAGTAATATGTATCATAATAGTATCCGTTCGAAACCGTAAAGTAAGCCGAAGAGCCGTCCGAACTGTATATTATCTGCGAGCGATCCATGAGTTCGTTGGTCATAGAACGCAGTACATCCCCGTCGCAACCGCATTTGACCTGTTTTTTGCATCCCGACCAGGAAAAAAGCGGAAGAATGAATATAAGAATTAACAGTATTTTGCGAAATATAAAGAGTTTCATTTGATATTATCCCGTTATTGTCAATATGATAAACATGCAAATTAAGACTTTATTTCGTTTATAACAAAAAAATAAGCCGTCAAATCAGATTTTGACGGCAATATATCATATTATGGCAAGCTTATGCCTGGGCAGTAGGTCCGCCGAAACTGAGAGGCATCACAGGTCCTGATCCTTTTGCTTCCTTTATCGGACCGTGGACTGCTTCATATTTTGCAATATTATCCTGCAACGCAGCCACAAGCCTTTTAGCATGTTCAGGAGTGAGGATAATCCGTGATTTAACCTGTGCTTTTGGTATACCCGGCATTATTCTGACGAAATCCACAACAAATTCCGAAGGGGAATGTGTGATAACGGCAAGATTTGAATATATGCCCTGGGCAACTTCTTCGTTAAGCTCAATGCTTATCTGGTTTGGATCCCTGTTTTCTGCCATTACTGCTTCTGTTAAATATTAGTTGGTTCAATACCTGATTCCTGATCAACACCAACAAGGTTCTCGAATTCGTCAAGCGAACCCACTATGATGCTGTTATATTCGCGCTGTCCGGTTCCGGCAGGTATAAGGTGACCTACAATAACATTTTCTTTCAGGCCTTCAAGTTTGTCGACCTTTCCGAGTATAGCTGCTTCATTCAGAACTTTTGTTGTTTCCTGGAACGAAGCTGCCGAGAAGAAGCTGTTTGTCTGGAGAGCAGCCCTGGTAATACCCTGCAGTACCTGGCTCGATGTTGCAGGCACAGCATCCCTGGCATCAACGATCTTAAGATCTTTTCTCTTCAGCACCGAATTTTCATCTCTGAGCTTACGGGCTGTGATTATCATACCGGGACGAAGTGTCTGTGAATCACCGCTATCCAGTACAACTTTCTTGCCATAGATCCAGTCATTCTCATCCATGAACTCAAGCTTATCAACGACCTGTCGTTCAAGGAACTTTGTATCACCCGGATCGACTATCTCCACCTTACGCATCATCTGACGAACAATGATCTCAAAGTGTTTGTCATTTATCTTAACACCCTGGAGACGGTAAACTTCCTGGATCTCGTTTACAATATATTCCTGAACTTTTGTCGGGCCTTTGATGGCAAGAATATCTGAAGGAGTTATTGCTCCGTCTGAAAGCGGGATTCCGGCTTTGACATAATCATTTTCCTGGACAAGGATCTGTTTTGACAGAGGCACAAGATATTTCTTAACCTCGTCGGTCTTTGATTTTATGCTGATCTCCCTGTTTCCTCTCTTGATCTTTCCGAATGTGACTTCCCCGTCAATTTCAGAGACTATTGCCGGATTCGAAGGATTACGTGCTTCAAAGAGCTCTGTTACGCGCGGAAGACCACCGGTGATATCACCCGATTTTCCGACTGCACGTGGTATCTTGGCAAGAACTTCACCGGCTTCGACCATTTTATTTGTTTCAGCTACAAGGTGAGCTCCCACAGGAAGGTTATAAACCCTTAGCTCCTCACCCTTCGGTGATAAGATCTTAATAGCCGGATTCTTTGTCTTATCCCTGCTTTCAATTATTACTTTCTCCTTGAAGCCTGTCTGTTCGTCAGACTCCTCTCGGAAAGTAATACCTTCAATAAGATATTCATAAGCTATCTTTCCACCAAGTTCCGAAATGATCACCGCATTGAACGGGTCCCATTCACAGACCAGCTTACCTTTTTCAACTTCCTGTCCGGGTTTTATATAAAGTCTTGATCCGTAAGGAATAGTATGTGTTGTAAGGGCAATTCCGGTCTTTTTGTCTATTATTCTCAGTTCAGCCAGCCGGCCTATAACTATATCTATACTGCCTTTTTCCTGATCTTTCCTCGGAACCGAGCGCAGTTCATCAATCTCAGCTATACCGGCATAACGTGCAACAAGTCTTGATTCAGTAGTAATGTTTGATGCTGTTCCTCCCACGTGGAATGTACGAAGGGTAAGCTGTGTCCCGGGTTCCCCGATACTCTGAGCGGCAATAACACCGACAGCCTCACCTTTCTGTACCATGTGTCCGGTAGCAAGATTACGTCCATAACATTTTGCACAAACACCTTTCTTTGATTCACAGGTAAGAACCGAACGGATCTCAACCTGCTCGATCGGAGAATCTTCGATCTTCATAGCCAGCTCCTCAGTGAGTTCCTGTCCTGCCTCGACTATAAGCTCACCGGTAAGCGGATGATAGACATTGTGAACTGTTGTACGGCCAAGTATCCTTTCATATAATGATTCAACAACCTCTTCATTCTTTTTGATGGCGGTAGCAACCAGTCCTCTCAATGTACCGCAGTCCTCTTCATTTATAATTACATCCTGCGACACGTCAACAAGGCGTCGGGTAAGATAACCCGCATCAGCTGTTTTGAGAGCTGTATCGGCAAGTCCTTTACGTGCACCGTGAGTTGAGATAAAGTATTCCAGAACTGACAGGCCTTCCTTGAAGTTGGAAAGGATCGGGTTTTCTATGATCTCCGAACCTGTTGCCCCGGATTTCTGAGGTTTTGCCATAAGACCCCTCATACCTGAAAGCTGACGGATCTGTTCTTTTGAACCCCTTGCACCCGAGTCAAGCATCATGTAAACCGAATTGAAACCCTGTTTATCATTGGAAAGCTGCTTCATCAGCGACTGCGTAAGCCTTGCATTCACATGTGTCCAGATGTCAATTATCTGGTTATAGCGCTCATTATTTGTAATGAATCCCATACTGTAATTATTGAGCACTTCTTCCACCTGGTCGTATCCCTCTGTAACGAATTTGGTCTTTTCCTCAGGAATAATAACATCATCGAGATTGAACGACAGTCCGCCCTTGAATGCTGAATTGAAGCCAAGGTTCTTGATCGAATCAAGGAAGTCGGATGTTTTTGCCATCCCTGAAAGTTTCAGTACTTTACCGATAATGTCCCTGAGTGATTTTTTTGTAAGCAGTTCGTTAATGTATCCGACCTCTTCGGGAACATACTGGTTGAAGATGACCCTCCCAACGGTGGTTTCAATAATATGGTTTACAAACTGTCCGTCAATACGATCTTTGACCTTCACCTTAATTATGGCATGAAGATCAACCTTTCCTTCATTATATGCTATGTTCACCTCCTCGGGTGAATAGAAAGTAAGTCCTTCTCCCCTTACTTTATCTTTTTCAGTGCTTTTCTTACCCTTGGTTATATAATACAGTCCGAGGACCATATCCTGTGAGGGAACGGTTATCGGAGCCCCGTTAGCCGGGTTAAGGATATTATGGGAAGCCAGCATAAGCATCTGTGCTTCAAGTATTGCGCTGTTGCCAAGCGGAAGATGAACAGCCATCTGGTCACCGTCGAAGTCGGCGTTAAATGCCGTACAGACGAGAGGATGCAGCTGAATAGCTTTCCCTTCAATAAGTTTTGGCTGGAATGCCTGTATACCCAGTCTGTGAAGTGTAGGAGCACGGTTCAACAGCACCGGATGTCCCTTGAGAACATTTTCAAGGATATCCCAGACAACCGGATCTTTTCTGTCGACGATCTTTTTTGCCGACTTAACAGTTTTAACTATTCCGCGTTCTATAAGCTTACGGATTATGAAAGGCTTATAAAGTTCGGCAGCCATATCTTTTGGTAATCCGCATTCATGAAGGTTCAGTTCGGGACCAACAACTATGACTGAACGGGCAGAATAATCGACCCTTTTACCGAGGAGGTTCTGGCGGAACCTTCCCTGTTTTCCTTTCAGGCTGTCGCTTAATGATTTGAGCGGACGGTTGGCATCTGTCTTAACTGCATTGGCTTTTCTCGAGTTATCAAAGAGTGAATCGACAGCTTCCTGAAGCATTCTTTTCTCATTGCGGAGGATCACCTCGGGAGCTTTGATCTCGATAAGTCTCTTTAACCTGTTATTCCTGATGATTACTCTCCTGTAAAGATCATTCAGGTCGCTTGTGGCGAAACGGCCTCCGTCAAGGGGGACAAGAGGTCTGAGTTCAGGTGGAATAACCGGGACGACCTTGATGATCATCCATTCCGGTTTGTTTACATTCCTGGAATCCCTGAAAGCTTCAACAACCTGAAGACGTTTCAGGGCTTCATTTTTTCGCTGCTGGGATGTTTCAATGTTTGCCTGGTGACGAAGGGAATAGGACATTTCATCGAGGTCAACACGCGACAGGAGTTTGTAAAGAGCTTCTGCTCCCATGTCTGCAACAAACTTGTCAGGATGATTATCCTCGAGATACTGGTTTTCCTTTGGCAATGATTCAATGATCTCGAGATATTCCTCTTCGGTCAGGAAACTCAGATATTTGACGCCATCAGCTTCCTTGATACCCGGATTGATAACAACATATCTCTCATAATATATTATTGAATCGAGCTTTTTGGTAGGAAGTCCAAGCAGGTAACCTATTTTATTTGGTAGCGATCTGAAGTACCAGATATGAGCTACAGGGACCACGAGGGAAATATGTCCCATCCTTTCACGCCGTACCTTTTTCTCGGTAACTTCAACCCCGCAACGGTCGCAAACGATCCCTTTATAACGGATCCTTTTGTATTTTCCGCAATGACATTCATAATCCTTAACCGGTCCGAAGATCCTTTCGCAGAATAATCCATCACGTTCGGGTTTATATGTCCGGTAATTTATCGTTTCCGGTTTCAATACTTCACCGCTTGAACGGTCAAGTATTTCTTCCGGAGAAGCAAGGCCTATGGATATCTTTGAGTAACTTGTTTTTGCTTTGTTATCTCTTCTGAATGACATATACTGTTTTTTTTAATTCAAATGATTTAAGTAACACTTGTACGCAGGAATTAATCGAGTATTACGCTCAATCCAAGTCCTCTCAGTTCATGCAGAAGCACATTCAGTGATTCGGGTATGCCGGGCTGTGGCATTGGTTCTCCCTTCACTATAGCCTCATAAGCTTTCGCACGGCCTATAACGTCGTCGGATTTTATAGTAAGTATTTCCTGAAGTATATGAGCTGCACCGAATGCTTCGAGAGCCCAGACTTCCATTTCACCGAAACGCTGACCTCCGAACTGAGCTTTACCACCAAGAGGTTGCTGTGTAATAAGAGAATACGGGCCGATTGATCGGGCATGCATTTTGTCATCAACCATATGACCAAGCTTCAGCATATAGATAACTCCCACTGTTGCCGGCTGATCGAACCGTTCACCTGTTCCGCCGTCATACAGATATGTCTTTCCATATCTTGGAAGACCTGCCTTATCGGTATATTCAGTTATCTGATCAATGGTTGCACCATCAAAGATGGGCGTTGCAAAATTAATACCGAGTTTCTGTCCTGCCCAGCCGAGAACTGTCTCATAAATCTGGCCAAGGTTCATTCTCGACGGTACTCCAAGAGGATTAAGAACTATATCGACAGGCGTTCCGTCTTCAAGGAAAGGCATATCCTCAGCCCTTACTATCTTGGCAACGATACCTTTGTTCCCATGACGTCCGGCCATCTTATCGCCAACTTTTACCTTTCTTTTCTTGGCAATATATACTTTGGCAAGACGGACAATACCTGCAGGCAGTTCGTCGCCTATCGTAATATTATATTTCCTGCGCTTATAGATCCCGTCAATCTCCTTATACTTGATAATATAATTATGGAGGAGCTGTTTTATACTGTCGTTCTTCTTCTTATCTGTGGTCCATTTGTTGGGATTGATATTAAGGAAGTCTATTTCCTGGAGCTGTTTAAGTGTAAACTTGCTTCCTTTGGGAATAATATCAACATTCAGGTAATCCTTTACACCCTGCGATGTTTTTCCGTTAACCAGTATAAAAAGTTTATCAACAAGTCTGGCCTTAAGTTCCTCGACACTACGGTTGAATTCGTTCTCGATCTTGTCGAGCATCGGTTTTTCAATGGCTTTAGCCTTTCTGTCCTTTATTGCTCGTGTAAAAAGTTTCTTATCGATCACCACACCTTCAAGAGACGGTCCTGCCTTAAGTGAAGCATCCTTTACATCGCCGGCTTTGTCACCGAAGATTGCGCGAAGAAGTTTCTCCTCAGGTGACGGATCAGATTCTCCCTTGGGAGTAATTTTACCTATAAGGATATCTCCCGGCCTTATATGTGCTCCGATCCTTATAAGTCCGTTCTCGTCGAGGTTCTTTGTAGCTTCCTCGCTTACATTCGGTATATCGGAAGTGAGCTCTTCAAGTCCACGCTTTGTGTCACGTACCTCCAGCAGATATTCATCTATATGTACTGAGGTGAACATATCTTCCTGTACAACCCTTTCGGAAATGACAATTGCATCCTCGAAATTGTATCCTTTCCATGGCATAAACGCCACTTTGAGATTCCTTCCAAGGGCCAGCTCACCGTTCTTAGTACCATATCCTTCTGTAAGAACCTGTCCTTTCTTCACTTTCTCCCCTTTTTTCACAACGGGAATCAGGTTAATACAGGTGTTCTGATTTGTCTTTTTATATTTCGGAAGCGTGTACCTCTTTATGTCATCATCGAAGCTTACGAACTTCTCTTCATCGGTCCTGGTATATCTGATCACGATCTCGTTCGAATCGACATACTCAACAACACCGTCACCTTCTGCCACATATAATATGCGACTATCTTTAATGACTGTCGTTTCGAGTCCTGTTCCTACAATTGTTGCTTCAGGATTAATGAGTGGTACAGCCTGGCGCATCATGTTTGATCCCATAAGTGCCCTGTTTGCATCGTCATGTTCCAGGAAGGGGATAAGTGATGCTGCAATGGAGGCGATCTGGTTTGGAGCAACGTCCATCAGGTCGACTTTGTTAATCTCTTCAAACGGGTAATCGGCTTCGTAGCGGCATTTAACCCTGGGAGTTTCAAAATAACCATCTTTCTGAACGGGAGCATTAGCCTGCGCTATCATCTTTTCTTCTTCCTCTTCAGCGCTGAGCCAGATTATTCCTTCGTTTGAAAAATCTACCCTGGCTTCATCGACCTTCAGGTAAGGGGTCTCTATAAATCCCAGTTCGTTGATCCTTGCATACACGCAAAGTGAAGAAATAAGTCCGATGTTCGGACCCTCGGGGGTTTCAATGGGGCACAGACGGCCATAATGGGTATAATGAACGTCCCTGACCTCAAAACCTGCTCTTTCGCGGGAAAGACCACCGGGACCGAGGGCAGACATACGGCGTTTGTGTGTCATCTCGGCCAGAGGATTGGTCTGATCCATGAACTGCGAAAGCTGGTTTGTCCCGAAGAATGAGTTTATAACTGATGAGAGGGTTTTTGAGTTAATAAGATCCACGGGAGTGAATACCTCATTGTCCCTCACGTTCATTCTTTCACGGATAGTACGTGCCATACGTGCAAGACCGACTCCGAACTGTGCATAGAGCTGTTCTCCGACTGTCCTTACACGTCTGTTGCTCAGATGGTCAATATCGTCTACATCAGTCTTGGCATTGATAAGCTCAATAAGATACCCGATGATCTTAATAATATCTTCTCTTGTAAGGATCTTGACACTCATATCAGTCTCAAGCCCGAGTTTCTTATTGATCCTGTAACGACCGACTTCTCCGAGGTCGTATCTTTTGTCGGAGAAGAAAAGTTTTTCGATAACATCCCGTGCTGTAGCTTCATCCGGTGGTTCTGCATTACGCAGCTGGCGGTAAATATAAAGTACAGCTTCTTTTTCGGAGTTACACGGATCTTTCTGAAGGGTATTATATATAATTGCGAAATCCGACAGGGAGGAATCATCCTTATGAAGCAGGATTGTTTTTGCTCCCGAATCGACTATCATATCCACGTGTTCCTGATCGATAGCTGTTTCCCTGTCGAGGATAACTTCATTTCTTTCTATTGATACTACTTCGCCGGTATCCTCATCAACAAAGTCTTCTACCCAGGTCCTGAGAACCCTTGCAGCAAGTCTGCGGCCGACAAGCTTTTTAATATTTGTCTTGGAGACTTTATGCTCTTCGGCAAGGTTGAAGATTTCAAGTATCTGCTTATCGCTTTCGAAGCCGATAGCCCTCAGAAGGGTTGTAACGGGCAGTTTCTTCTTCCTGTCGATATAAGCATACATCACATTATTGATGTCGGTCGCGAATTCTATCCATGATCCTTTAAACGGAATGATTCTCGCTGAGTAAAGCTTTGTTCCGTTTGCATGGATACTCTGGCCGAAAAAGACACCCGGAGAGCGGTGTAACTGTGATACAACCACTCTTTCTGCCCCGTTAATGACGAATGTTGCACGTTCGGTCATATAGGGCACTGTTCCGAGATAAACATCCTGAATTACGGTATCAAAATCCTCATGTTCAGGATCGGTACAGTAAAGTTTCAGTTTTGCTTTAAGCGGAACGCTGTATGTCAATCCGCGTTCAATACATTCTTCTATTGTATATCGGGGCGGATCGATATAATAATCTAAAAATTCAAGGACGAAATTATTCCTTGTGTCGGTTATTGGAAAATTTTCAGTAAATACTTTGTAAAGTCCTTCCTTTTTCCTGTTCTCGGGAGTTGTTCCAAGCTGGAAGAACTCACCGAAGGATTTTAACTGAACTTCCAGAAAATCAGGGTAATCAAGCTGACTTCTCCTGGATGAAAAACTTATTCTTTCTGTATTTTTTGAAGACATTTATAACAAGATTAAGTGAACTTATAATTTAAAAGAACGAAAGGTTTAGTCCCGCCATCAGGCGGAACTAAACCTATAACCCGGCTATGAGGTATGACTTATTTAAGTTCAACTTCAGCTCCTGCGTCAATCAATTTGTTTTTAATAGATTCTGCTTCTTCTTTTGATGCGCCTTCCTTAACAGGTCCCGGAGCAGCATCAACGAGTGCTTTAGCCTCTTTCAGGCCAAGTCCGGTAAGGTCTTTAACAAGTTTCACGATCTGTAATTTCTGACCACCTGCGTTTTTAAGGATAACGTCGAAAGTTGATTTTTCAACAACTGCAGGGGCTTCAGCACCACCGGCTGCAGGTCCGGCAACAGTTACTGCTGCAGCGGCCGGTTCGATTCCATACTCGTCTTTAAGTATTTTCGCCAGTTCATTTACTTCTTTTACAGACAGGTTAACAAGTTCTTCTGCAAATTTCTTAAGATCTGCCATTTTTTATAGGATTTAAATTTGATTATACATTAATTATTGTTCTCTTTTTGATAGTGTTTCAAGGACACCATGAATTTTATTTCCACCTGACTGCAGGGCTGAAATGACGTTTTTGGCAGGTGACTGAAGCAGGAGGATAACATCTCCTATCAGTTCCTTCTTCGTCTTGATGGCAACAAGTGCATCGAGCATATTATCGCCAAGGTAGATCGATTCCTGAACGTAAGCGCCTTTTAGTACAGGCTTATCATGCTGCTTCCGGAATTCCCTGATAAGTTTTGCAGGGGAGTTGCCGGTATTGGCGAACATGATGGACGTAGTACCTTTCAGAACCGGATAGAGTTCTTCAAAGTTAATTCCCGACTGTTCAAATGCTCTTTTGAGGAGAGTGTTTTTCACGACAACTAGTTTTATATCGTTTTCGAAGCACTTTCTTCTGAGATCACTTGTAACAGCCGCGTTAAGTTCCGCAGTATCAGTCAGGTAAAAGTGGCTGTACTCTTTTAATCTTTCAGCAAGGCTGTTTATGATAGCATTTTTTTCTTCCCGTCTCATAATTTCATCCGAGTTTTAACATACAATTAATCATCAAGACCTTTAGGATCTATCTTAATACCGGGGCTCATGGTGCTTGAAAGGAAGAGGCTACGGATGTAGGTTCCCTTTGCAGCAGCTGGTTTAAGCTTATTCACCATAGAGATGAACTCTTTGGCGTTCTCGGCGATCTTTTCAGGTTCAAATGAGACTTTAGCAACAGAGGCATGAATGATTCCGCTCTTATCGACTTTGAAATCAATCTTACCCTGTTTTACTTCTTTAACAGCCTTACCAATTTCCATAGTAACGGTTCCACTCTTAGGATTAGGCATCAGTCCGCGGGGACCGAGTATCCTACCCAGCTGACCCACTTTTCCCATCACGGATGGCATGGTTATTATCACATCCACATCAGTCCATCCTCCCTTGATCTTTTCGATATAATCCTCGAGACCAATGAAGTCGGCACCGGCTTCTTTTGCTTCGTTAACCTTATCGGGGGTACAGAGAACGAGAACACGTGTCTCTTTTCCTGTTCCGTGAGGCAGCGAAACAACGCCGCGAACCATCTGGTTGGATTTTCTGGGATCTATACCTAACCTTACATCCAGATCTATGGAAGCATCAAATTTGGTTTTTGTCATTTCCTTGACCAGAACAGATGCTTCTTTCAACGTATAGAGCCTGTCCTTTTCAAGTTTTTCAAGGGCAAGCTTACGGTTTTTGGTAAGTTTAGTCATTTCTCTTTAATTAATTTTTACCCGGGGCATCACCCTTAATGGTTATCCCCATACTTCTTGCGGTACCAGCTACCATCTTAACGGCCGACTCGATTGTAAAACAATTCAGGTCTTCCATCTTTTCCTTAGCAATTGTTTTCACCTGGTCCCATGTCACCTGTGCTATTTTTTCCCTGTTGGGTTCTTTTGAACCTTTCTTCGATTTAGCGACTTCGAGAAGCTGAACAGCTACCGGCGGTGTTTTTGTAACAAAATCAAATGTTTTGTCAGCATAAACTGTAATTACTACCGGTATAACTTTTCCCGCTTTGTCCTGGGTCCTGGCGTTGAATTGCTTACAGAAATCCATTATATTAACGCCTTTAGAACCCAAAGCAGGTCCTACAGGCGGTGATGGATTGGCTGCTCCGCCACGAATCTGTAACTTAATAAGTCCAGCAACTTCTTTTGCCATAATTTAAAATTTGCGTGTTTATTGCGAGAATTTGACAGCTATTCAGGAAGCATTATATTATTATAACCGTCAATATCTTCTGTTAATTTTCCTTTTCTACCTGCATAAAACTGAGCTCAAGAGGTGTTTTTCTGCCAAAAATCTTGACCATCACCTTAAGCTTTTTCTTTTCTTCATTCACTTCTTCAATGATACCTGTAAAGCTGTTGAACGGGCCATCGATAACCTTCACTGATTCTCCGACAAAGAACGGGACGTTTAGTTCTTCATCGCTGGCATTCAGTTCATCCACTTTACCAAGTATCCTGTTTATTTCAGATTTCCTGAGAGGCACGGGGTCTCCGTCCTGTGAACCGAGAAAGCCTATTACATTTGGGACATTTCTAAGCATATGAGGTATCTCGCCTACGAGAACTGCTTCAACAAGAACGTATCCGGGAAAGAAAGTTCTTTCCTTACTTATTTTCTTGCCAGATCTGATCTGGTAAACTTTTTCGGTCGGAATAAGGACCTGTGAGATGAACTCTTCAAGCTTAAGTCGTGTGATCTCGCTATCGATATATTCTTTCACCTTCTTTTCCTTCCCCCCGATTGCCCGAAGCACATACCATTTCTTTACATTCTCATCCATCTGAAGAGATCTTCCTTTTAGTATAGTAAACTGTAAATAAACTGCATTATCCTGCTGAATCCCAGATCCATCAGAGAGACTATAATGGCGAAGATCAGAGCAGCCACCATTACAAGTGCAGCGCTGTTCTGAAGTTCACTCCAGGTAGGCCATGTAACTTTATGTACCAGTTCCGTGTATGATTCCCGAAAATATCCTTTTATATCCATTGTATCTGTATATTAGCACGGGAGGAGAGACTCGAACTCCCGACACCTGGTTTTGGAGACCAGTGCTCTACCAACTGAGCTACACCCGTATCATTGTAAAAACGCAAGGCAATGTTTAAACGTAATGCATTGCGTTTAAACATTATGCCAGAATCTCTGTTACTGCGCCGGCGCCAACGGTTCTTCCGCCTTCACGGATAGCGAACCTGAGACCGACATTAATAGCAACCGGATAAATAAGGTCGACTGTAATAGTGACATTGTCACCCGGCATAACCATTTCAGTACCTTCAGGAAGAGTGATCTCGCCAGTTATATCAAGTGTTCTGATATAGAACTGCGGGCGGTATTTATTATGGAATGGAGTATGACGTCCACCCTCTTCTTTCTTAAGAACGTAAATTTCAGCCTTAAGCTTTGTATGAGGTGTAATAGAGCCCGGTTTAGCAAGAACCATACCTCTTTTTATTTCTTTCTTGTCAACACCGCGAAGAAGAAGAC
>Ga0209201_1002920_pt1 | contig 15764 bp, 11 predicted proteins | sample AD_UKC055_MetaG_FD_184411 | JGI IMG/M metagenome (GOLD analysis project Ga0209201, IMG submission 184411) | Active sludge microbial communities of municipal wastewater-treating anaerobic digesters from USA - AD_UKC055_MetaG (SPAdes) (version 2) | ecosystem: Engineered > Bioreactor > Anaerobic >...
TTTATGGGCATTTTGGCCGCAATTTGCCGGAATTCACCTGGGAGTACACCGATCGGGTGAAAGCTTTAAGGTTGTATTTTAAATAATGAATATTTCAATCCTATTAAAGGGAGGGCTAATATGAAAAGATACCTGCATATAGCTAAGAAAAAGCCGAAAAATTCAATTCGTTTTATTCACCCCTTAAGCAAGGAGGCCCGGTCTTCTTCCAAATACATGGAGTTTAATCCGATAACCTATGAAGAAGAGACAAGGCAAAGATTCAGGCAAGCCTCAGATTTCGAACTGGTAGAAAAGTTCAACGGGCAAGCCTTAAGCTCCGGCTGGGGCTGCGCCCGGGCAACCTATATTCGCAATCTCAGGCTGGAATTCCACCGCCGCGGGATTGATATCTCAGAAATTACCAATGAAACCGGCGGTTTCAATTTTGGAGAAGAGAACCTGGCTGTGCTCGATGGGAAAAAAGTGGTCAGAGTCGGTCGAAGCTATTACTGGGACGAATACGAGTATGACCACGACAATGGGATGGAGTTTTTACCGGTCAAGCCAGAATCGTGTGCTTCGATCAGCGAATGGAGGCTAAGATACGAATCTGCCGGCTTTATCTTCCCTGAAGAACTGGTTCAGGCCTGTGCTGAGATAGAGGAGAAGCTTGGTTTGGCCTGGCCTGATTCATTCTACTATCTCCGCCAGCATTATTTTGTTGAATTCACCTTTCCTAACAGGCTGGTGGTTAGGCCAGGCTGGAATAGATTGTATGGAAAGAAATAATCGCATCTGAACCTGGAATGGAGTCAGGGATGAAAGAAACTATGATCGCAAATTTTTAAGACTTTCAAGGAGGAATACAAATGATTAGCTTTATAAAAAGAGGACGCGAAAAAAGGCTCAGAAAATCATTCGCAGAGCTGATAAATAAAATTGACTTTGACGACGAATGTTATCCGGAGCCCGAATTAATGGAAGGAGGAACTCGACTGGTTCATTTTACAGTTCTTATTCGACTTAAGAGTCTCGAGCGGGTCTATTTGAAATACCCAAAAAAGGTCGAAGCCTACCTTAAAAGCGATAACTTCACCCGAAGCCGGGACGGTCTTCTTTCTGCCTCAAGCATGGGTGGCGGTCAGGGCGAAGATTACGGACTTTTCAGCTCTAATCTTCTTCGGCCAAACAGAGACTATTTCCTGGCCGATGGCAGCTGTTTTTGGGGTTATACTGAAGACCAGGCCAGAAAAAACTTTAAGGAAATATTCGGGTTGCGCGCCATGTTTTTTGATCTTGTCCGGATTTACATGTATAACCCGGTAATAAAACTCAAGCCCGGCGTGGAAGAACTTCTTGATGATGACGAGTGGTTCCGAAAATTCCATGCCCAATTCTATTTTTCCACCCGGAGCCTTAAGGAGGCGAAGGTTTATTCAACTAAATAAATTACTCTTCGTTTAAAACAACCGGTGCCTTTGCTGTCCTCAAAACGAGGCAAAAGCTGCAATTTCTTCAGGCAGAGAACCATTTAAAGGGTGAAATTAAATGTGATTCGGCCCTTGCCTCTTGAGCAGTTTGAATTAAAGATGAGTTTTCCTTAGAATAAAGATACTTCATTCTCTACGGGCATTGAGAAAACATCATGAGTTTAAAAAATTATAAAAAGCCGGACCTTACCTTAAGAGAAGCCAGAGCTATGGCTGCTAAGGCTTTCGCCCTGGCACCGAAAGAAATCAGGTCCCTTCCCGGTGACCGCTCACAGAATTTTCTGATACAAACCGAGTCTGCCCGGAAATATGTTTTAAAGATTTCCTCTTCATTTGACCACCTGGAAGAACTGGATTTTGAAAATAAAGTCATCCTAAGGCTAAGTCAAAAGCTTTCAGATTACCGTTTCCCGCTTCCCCAGCCTGATATTAGCGGCCAGTATATCAACATCTACAAGCGCCAGAATGAGATCTTCTATCTCCGGCTTTTTGATTACCTGGAGGGCTTGAGCCTGGCCGATTTAGAGTCTGTGCCGCTATCACTCTGGTCTGAAATCGGCAGTCTGCTGGCCCGAATAGACATCGTCCTTAAGGATTTTTACCACGCCGGAAGCAAACGGGAGCTGCCCTGGGACGTGAAAAATGTTCTGTGGTCAAAAGATAGATTGAAATATGTAACTGACCCGGTCAAAAGAAGGCAGCTTGATTATGCTCTTCTTCAGATTGAAACTTACCTCCTCCCCGCCTCGAGGCAGCTCCGCCACCAGGTAATTTATGGCGATGGGAATGAGCATAATTTTATCCTGCCATCGAAGAAAAATTCTTACCGGCTGAAGGGCCTGATAGATTTTGGCGACATGAGCAACAGCTTTCTGGCCGCCGAGCCAGCCATTGCCCTCACCTATGCGATGATGAAGGCGGCTGAACCAGAAAAAGCAACCCGCGCTCTTCTGACTGCCTATAATCGAGTCTATCCTCTTCAAGCGGCAGAACTTGATGTCCTCTACTATCTGATTTTAGCCAGATTGGTTATCAGCTTGACCATGGCCGCCTGGAGAAGGCAGGCCGAGCCTCAAAACGAGTACATGATGGTTTCAGAAGAGCCGGGCTGGAAACTGCTTAATTCTCTGCTTACTTCCAACCCGGAAAAATGGCGGCACCTGTTTTATAAAAGCTGCAAGCTCGAACCGGTCCCTCTCTGGCTCGAGAGCGAGAAACTCCTCAGGTTCAGGAACGAGCATATCTCCGAGGCCATGAGTCTGACTTACCGCCAGCCATTGCACATAACCAGAGGTGCCGGGCAGTATCTGTTTGACGATCGGGGGCAGGCCTATCTTGATTGCGTCAATAATGTCTGCCACCTGGGCCACTGTCATCCGCGAGTGGTCAGAGCTGTCGCCCATCAGATGGCTATTCTCAACACCAATACCCGCTATCTTTACGATGTGCTGGTCCTTTACGTTGAAAAACTTTTATCAAAGTTTCCCCCGAAATTTAAATACTGTTTTCTGGTTAACTCTGGCAGCGAAGCCAATGACCTGGCTTTGCGTCTGGCCAGAAATTACACCGGCGGGAGCGAAATGCTGGTCCTCGATGGAGCCTATCACGGAAATCTGAGTTCGCTCATTGAGATCAGTCCTTATAAATTTGACGGGCCGGGGGGCAAAGGAGCCCCACCGTTTGTTCATAAGTTGACGACACCAGATCCTTATCGTGGACCTTATCGCGGTCGCACTGAGGCCACCAGCCTGAAATATGCCTCTGAAGCTAAAAAAGTCATCGAGAAGGTAAAAGCTGAAAACAAAAAGCTGGTTGGCCTCATCGCCGAACCGATAATGGGCTGTGCCGGTCAGGTCGTTTTTCCTCCGGGCTATTTGAAACTTGTCTTCGATAAGGTCCATAAGGCCGGCGGTGTCTGCATCGCTGATGAAGTTCAGGTTGGCTTCGGTCGCCCTGGTCATTTTTTCTGGGGTTTTGAATCGCAGGAAGCCTCACCTGATATCGTCACCCTGGGAAAGCCCATCGGCAACGGCCATCCCATCGGAGCAGTTGTCACGACCGCGGAAATAGCCGAGGCTTTTGTAACCGGTATGGAATATTTCAATACCTTTGGCGGCAACCCGGTAAGTTGTGCCGCCGGGCTGGCTGTCCTGGAAGCGATCGAACAAGAAAATCTTCAGGAAAATGCCCGCCTCGTCGGAGATTATTTCCTGAAAAGACTCAAAGAGCTGCAGTCAACTCATGAGTTAATCGGTGATGTCCGCGGGCTGGGGTTATTCATAGGCGTCGAACTGGTCAAAGACAGAAAAAATAGGCTTCCAGCCACTAAAGAGGCCGATCTCATCGCTGAAAAAATGAAAAAGAAAAATATCCTGGTCACAACCGAAGGTCCCTATCACCAGGTATTAAAAATTAAGCCGGCCATAATCTTTAACAAAGACAATGTCGATTTATTCGTCGAGGCCCTGGATAAAATTTTGAAAGATCTTGCTTAGCCAGGAATTTGTCATTTGAGACAAAGGCCATAAATCGCTATAAATCTCAGCGGTTGTTCAGTCCAGCTTCTTTTTCATCAATTCAATATTAAAGGCAATTGTCTCTTTGGCCGAGGAGTACTGACCGGGAAATTCCTTCTCAAATCGGCTCAGCACCTCTTCTACATAACTGACAAATTCACGGGCGAGTTTATCACCTTCTGGTTCCGTCCGGAGAAGATTAAATTTCTCAAGGAGAGGATTGTAGCCAGTTTCAGTCCGGCCCAGATTTATCTCGCCCGGGAAAAGCTCTACCAGCTCTTTTAAAACCTCACGCTGAGACTTAGTCTCAGCTAAATGCATTATAGACTGACCGATGGAACGGGCCGGATCATATTTCCAGGGATTATAGGCATAATCAGCACAGGTTAAGAGCGGGAGACGGTTAATTTCATTCTGGGGCGAAAGAGGGTTACTCATGTAGCCATCAGCCACTTCAGCCAGCCCCGCCTCACGTCCGCTCACCGGCCCAAGATGAAGAACCGGCTGCCGGTCATTAACCGGATAATTATCCCAGATGATCAGCCGATGATTGACCAGGCTTTTAAAAGCCCGAGCGCACTCCACGGTGATTTTAGTCGTGACTATCCCGTCGCCTGTCCAGAAAACATAAATATCAGGATGAAGTTTCTGGCCAAGAGCACGGAGATAAGCCTGAGCCTCTTCTCCCTGGCCACAGCCCCAATAATATACCGGGCAGACGATCAGATTGGCCTCAGGGTCTTTTTCCCTGAGCCTCAATAAAAGTTTATTGGAGACCTCAGCCTGGCTTTCACCCAGCGAGGCTTTGTCCAGTCCTTCAACCGGAATGTCATCAAACGAAAGGCTGAACCACCTGACGCCCAGTCCCTGCATCCAGCTATAATGCGACCATAAAAGCTCAAAATCTTCCTGGTTTTCATAGCGGAAAGGACGCTCAGCAAAAAGTTGAGGATTTAAAGAAAAACAAAACATGATGTCACTTTCAAAGCAGGCTTTAACTACCTGTTCGTAGCTCAGTTTTTTAGCAGCAGGAATCGGCTCCCACCAGCGGTTAACAAATTTTTCCGGATCAGTGAACATGGATAGATAACAGTTCATTAAAAAGTTCATCTGGCCTTTTACTAAATAAGGAATCTCGGCTAAATACTGTTCTGGCTCCCAGGCCCAGCCTTTTATCCCCCTGATCTTAAAGCCTGGCTGGCTTCGGTCAGAGCCAAGAGGTTCAGGTAAAGGTCTCATCTCTGAAGGCAGGCTAACCCGGTAAAGCTGAAATTTATCTTCAGGCGAGCTGGTATCCTTGGCGGCATTTTCTTTTCCATCAGAACAGCCAGAAAAAATAAAGGTTAAAAAGAAAAGTGAAAAGAGAGATAAGAGAGGTAAAAGAGATAAGCCCGCCAAAAGATTTTTCCTCCCCCTTGTTTCGCGCCGATTGGATTTATTGGACTTAATAGAAAGCATCTTAATAACCTCACTTAGAGGATCAGACCCAAAAATAAAGGCACAGACACAACAAGCTTGCCTGGACTCCTTTTAAAATTATATTACTTCTCAGCCAGAAAGGGATATCTATAATCCGTCGGCGGAACAAAGGTTTCGCTGATCGTCCTGATACTGGTCCACTTGAGCAGGTTAACTTTGGAACCGGCTTTGTCATTTGTGCCAGAACCACGGCTGCCTCCAAAAGGCTGCTGGCCAACCACTGCTCCACTTGTTTTGTTGTTTATATAAAAATTACCGGCCGCATGGCGCAGACGCTTCTCCATCTCAACGATGGCTGTCCGATCAGTAGCAAAGATAGAACCGGTCAAGCCATAGGGTGAAGTTTCATCGCACAGCCTCAGAGCCTCGTCCAGTTCGCTGTCCTTATAGATATAGACAGTCAAAACGGGACCAAAGATTTCTTCTTCCATTGTCTTAAATTTCGGATTGGTGGTTAAAATGATTGTCGGCTCAATAAAAAAGCCCCGGCTGTCATCACACCCTCCGCCACAGATTATTCTGGCCTCAGACGAGTTTCGAGCATAATCAATATAGGACTTGATGCTGTTAAAAGCAGCCTGATCAATGACCGCGCTTATGAAATTGGTAAAGTCTTCGACGTCTCCCATTTTGATTGAGGCAGTTTCAGCCAGGAGCTTATCTTTTATTTCCGGCCAGAGGCTTTCCGGGATATAAGCTCTCGAGGTAGCCGAACATTTCTGCCCCTGATATTCGAAAGCGCCTCTAATTATGGCGGCCACAGTGGACTCTATTTCAGCTGACTGATGGACAAAAGCAAAATCCTTGCCTCCTGTTTCTCCAACCATTCTAGGGTAGGTTCGGTATTTTCTCACATTGAACGCTACCGTTTCCCACATGCCGTTAAAAACATCATTCGAGCCGGTAAAATGTATTCCAGCCAGCCATTCACTGTTCATAGCTGGAGTGCCCACCTGACTGCCGCTGCCGGGCAGGAAATTTATAACTCCGTCAGGCAAACCAGCTGCCTGCAAAATCTTCATTAAATAGTAGCCGGAATAGATGGCCGATGAGGCCGGCTTCCACAGAACAACATTACCCAGCAGGGCCGGGCTGGAGATTAAATTACAGGCAATGGCGGTGAAGTTAAAAGGTGTGACTGCAAAAACAAACCCTTCAAGCGGCCTGTATTCTAGTCTGTTCCAGGCATCAGGTGAAGCCACGGGCTGCTCTTTATAGAGCTCATTCATATAATAACTGTTGAACTTAAGATAATCTATTACCTCACAGGCCGCATCAATTTCTGATTGATGAACGGTCTTGCTCTGATTAAGCATGGTAGCCGCGTTGATTACAGGCCGCCATGGACCTGCAATCATTTCAGCCGCTTTCAGGAATATAGACATCCTGTGTTCCCAGGGCATATTCTCCCAGTCGTGCTTGGCCTGGAGAGCCGCTTCAATCGCAGCTTTAACCTCTTTCTCTCCTGCTTTGTGGTAGGTAGCCAGAACATGATTTTTATTGTGAGGCACAATGCATTTCCCGGTTTGGCCAGTCCTTATTTCCTTGCCACCAATGATCAGCGGGATTTCGATCTCGGTTCCTTTCATTTTTGCCAGCTGTTCTTTCAAGACCTGCTTCTCACAACTGCCCGGCCTATACTCCAGGGTCGGCTCATTTTGGGGTCTTTCCAGGTTAAAAAGTCCATTAGACATAACAATACCTCCTGTTATTATTTAGAATGCATCCCCCCACGAGACCGAATCTGGCACAGACTAACGGCTTGTTCTTACCTAAAAGCTGCCAACGAAAAATCGGCCGCACACCAAATTTGTCCAGCCGAACTAGTCGTTATCTGTACTTCTCTTCTTTCCAAGCGGGAGGCGCAACCGTTTCCAGCTACACCCTATCGGTCTTAAACCATAGAACTTTTCCCCAGGTTAAAAGACTCGAAGAGAACTAACTTAAATATTTCAAGCAGATATAATAACGGATTTAATGTAATTGAGTCAAGGAAAAAGAGCTTAATAATTCGCTAAAACAAACCCGCTGACCACCCGCAGAAAAATATTAATATGTTAATATGTGAACAGCGGGATTTTTGGACTATTTAGAATCAGTTTTCTTTGTGTCTTCTGCCTGGCTTTTTTGCTCTTCCTCTATTTTTTCTTTTATCTCTTTCTTGACCTTTCCCTTTGCCTCTTTCTTCACGCTCTCTTTCACTTTTAGCTTCTTCTCTTTTGGTTTCTCAGGTAGTCTGATGACTGTCGTGGTAGCTATTCGGTCATGCATGGAGAGACCCTGTCTGTCCCACAGTACCTGCCAGAAGCCAAGGGAAGCGAATAGCCCAGAACAGAAATAGCCGTGGGCACGTTCAAAGCACTGATACCAGCCAAGGCGTTCTTCGTGTTCCAGGCTAATAACCTTCAGTCCAAATAACCTTTTGCCCGGCGTCCGCCCTCCGTACCTGAAAAAGAGAACAAAATACACCAAAGTAATAATGTATTCTTTGATGATGTTATAAGCGTCATTTCTTTCCCGCTGTCTGGCTTCTATCTCTTCTCTGGCTTTCTCAACGGTGGCTGCCGCTATCCCCTTCGGGTATTTATTTAAAATTTCTTCCTCGGTCATGGCTGCCGCCTTCTGATATTCTTCATCCGGTAGTCTGCCCTTAAGAAGGTCCAGTAAAGCCGTCTTTTTATCCTGGTCGGCCTTTATTCCTGTTTCAGTGCTTATTGAGATATTGCCCCCTTTGCTCAGAGCCTGTATTGTCTGGTTGAGCGGGGATACCTCATGCCGGATCCTGGCTTTTAATTCAACATAGCCAGAGTAAACCAACATGGAGAGTATGGCTATAATTACCCCGTCTACTGTGAAAGCCAGGCCGCGGCGGATAAAGCCTGCCTGATCTGGCCTGATTTTGTTCCCTGGAAATAGTTTGGCCATAATTCCCGCTCCTTCTTCTCAAGGGACTAGGTCGATTATCTCATCCCCCGGAAATTTTGTTAAGCTCGACTGGACCAAGCCTCATTTCCGGCAAAATCGGGATAAATAAAATTGTTCTTTATCTATTATGGCCTCTTGATACTTGAAACTTACTGCAGTCGGCCGTTTCGCCAGAACTCCACAAGCGCGGCTCCAAACTCCGGCTGGCTGAGGGTGGTAATGTGGTCGCCACCTTTGATGATCTTGATTTCGCCATGGCCCAGAAGCTCTCTGGCTGTCTTAACTTTATTTTTGACATGGTTAGAATCGTTCTCGCCGTGAATGAAAAGAATTGGAGCCTGGCATTTTTTAAGATCGGTTATGGTCACTGCCAGTTCAGGAAAACTTTGGCCACAGATGGCGAAGGCTTCAACATCTTTCCCGCCATAAAGATACTTAGCTACGGCCTCAGCCTGTTCTCGAGTCGGTTTTGGCCTGTCGGCGGGTGTAATGTCAATTAGATATGAAGCTAAATCTCCACTCTCGACAGCCCTGGCAAAAGACTCGACCTCGGAGAAATCGCCCGGTTTCATGACCTCAGCTATGACCGGTGCTTGCCCGGCATAAACGACACTAAGGACACGGTCCGGATAGGTGGCCGCTACTTTCCCGGCAATAAAGGCTCCGGATGAATAACCGACCAGATGGGCTTTATCAAGATGAAGATGATCGAGCAGGCGCACAACGTCGGCTGCCAATTCTACTCCGTATTTCTTTGGGTCATGCGGTTTATCGCTCTTCCCATGCCCCCGGCAATCAAAAGCAATAAGCTTAAAGCCAACGCTGCCGTCGAGTTTGGTGTTGCCCTGCTGGTCACGTCCCCACATGCTGGAATCAGCCATCCACCCATGGATGAGCACAACAGGTTCGCCCTCACCTTCGGTGACGTAGTAAATCTTCACTCCATTCGAGTCAAAAAAACCATCTTCGGCCCTGGCCACTCCACCCATCAGCCCAACCATGAGAGCCAGGCTGCACACTAATAGAAGTTGAAATGAAAACCTATCTTCCAATTTGACTCCTCTCTCTAATTTAGACCCAATATATTCTTTCATGCCCGTTTTAGCTGCTATTGTTAAGCACTTTACTAACCATGTCAAGTCGAGTTTTAGACCAGAAAGCAAGGTCAATCCTTAACTCATCTTCCACCGACCAATCTATCTGACTTAGTTATTCATTTATCTTGTCTAGCCTAAAAGACAGGGTCGCCATGCTCAACAACTTAAAATATCCACCTTGGTCTGAGCCCCCGAATGGAATAACTGGCCAAATCGACCTTTTTCCACTTGACAAGGCGCTCTCTGCGACTTATTTATTAACTGAACGGTTAGTTAAGAGGGCAAAGAGGTATGAGTTCCGGAGAGAAAACAGCGCTGGAAGATGGTTACGACGCGGGTAATCCAGGTTCTGTCTTTAATCGAGGCTCTTATTCAAGCAGAACTGTTCTGTTTAGCTCAAAAACCAGTCTCACCGGCTTCGCCCTCGCTGATCATTGCCCCTGAGGAGAAAGAGGAGGTATAGCAATCGGCAGCCTCAGCAGGCAATGATGACTGCCGTCAATAAATCGTGGAGGTAAAGGGATGAATATGGTGTCCAGAAAGGCTGTTACTCTAGCCATAAAGTATTTGTCCGAAGACCCCATGAATAAGCTGCCCAAGCTTTTTGCTCTGGCTGAAGCTCTCGATCGTGGCCATCAGCGGACAGCAGATATCCGCCGAATACGGGGCTTTCTTGAAGATGAAAACAATAACTGGCATATTTATGCCAGAAAACTATCAGAGGAAGTAGACCCCCGTTGCCTGAGAAAGGTGATGGAATGTTTTTTTGTTAATTCCATGCTCGATGGCATACCACGCGGCCGGGAAATAGAACAAAAATATGATATCAATGTCCCCTGGGTCATACTTCTCGATCCAACCAGCGCCTGCAACCTATCCTGTGTTGGCTGCTGGGCGGCCGAGTACGGTCATAAATTCAACCTCTCCTACGAGACCCTTGACTCGATTGTCCGCCAGGGAAAGGAGTTAGGCATTCATTTTTATATCTTCTCTGGTGGCGAGCCGCTCGTCAGGAAAAAGGATATCATCCGTCTGTGCCGTGCTCATCAGGACTGCTATTTCTTTGCCTTTACTAATGGCACACTGGTCGATGATGAGCTCTGCCTCGAAATGAAGGAAGTTGGCAATTTCTCGCTGGCTTTCTCTATAGAAGGCGATCGCGAGGCAACTGACTTTCGTCGGGGCGAAGGAACCTATCAAAAGGTCATTGACGCCATGGACCGCATGCGCGAGCACCGGCTTCTTTTTGGTTACTCAGCCTGCTATCACCATTACAATACTGAAAACGTCATTTCTGATCAGTTTGTCGACGATATGATTGAGCGCGGCTGCCGCTATGCCTGGTATTTTACATATATCCCGGTCGGCAAGCAGGCCCGAACTGATCTCCTGGCTACTCCCGAGCAGCGAGCCCTGATGTTTAAGCGTGTCAATGAAATCAGGGCGACCAAACCTCTCTTCGCCATGGACTTCTGGAATGATGGCGAGTATGCCAAAGGCTGTATCGCCGGCGGCCGGCGCTACTTCCACATCACGGCTGCTGGTGATATCGAGCCATGTGCCTTCATCCACTATTCAAATGTAAACATCCATAACGTTACCCTGTTCGAGGCACTGCAGTCCCCTATTTTTAAAGCTTACCGGAAGAGACAGCCCTTCAATGACAACCCGCTGCGGCCCTGCCCGCTTCTGGATAATCCTGAGATCCTTGTTGACATAGTCAAAGAATCCGGAGCCAGATCAACCGATATGGAAGCGCCGGAGGAGGTGGAAGATCTCACCGCCAAGACGAGAGAGGCAGCCCGTCGCTGGGCACCGATGGCCGAGAAGCTGATGGCTGAAGTCTATGCGGCCAGAGCAGCCGCCGGCCAGCCACTTCGACCGTGGGATCAGCCGCAGTCATTTGAGCAGTCGCCCCCACCCGAGTAAGCAACAGCCGAAAAGAAAAGCAATATTAATTATAGTGAGCGCAGAAGGCGAATGGCTACCACCGGCGAGATTTCACTGCCCGCTGCGGCTTCAAACTTAATCGTGATTTTTTCTTTGCCTTTGACCAGCTTTTCTGGAAGCACATAGTCCTTTTCAATGAAGCGTGGCGAAGGAACGCGGGTAATTTCTTCTTGAGCCAGCGGCTCACCGTCAATCAATATCTTAAAGCTCGATGGGCGCAGCCGCTCTTCAGAATAATAGGTGACATGAAGGACAGGGCTCTTAATTCCTTTGATGGGTAGCTCGCAGGAAAACCAGGTGCTACCGCGGCGGCTTCCACGTCCAAGAACCCGTTGAGGGGTAATCCTCTCGCCGGCCTTAAAATTGAATTCCTTTTCACTCTTCGGGTTGCCGAGCTCGACCATAACCACCGTGGCTGCCTCGAGCTTCTTGAGCCGGGCTTGTTCGGCCTGGTATTCGGTCAGCCTCTTTTCCCATTCTTTTTGATCTATATAATCCCAGTAGCCAGAATAGAGTCGTTTGTGAACGCTATAAAAAGGAAAAAGATCCACTTTGAGGATTTTATCTGGCTCGGCCACAGTCCTGGCTACACCCTCGATATAGAAGTGTCCGGGGCGGTCGCCAGCCGGCTTAACCCAATCGCTCACCGGACGTGGAGCAGCGACCAACAGCGGAACAGCAGCGCGCTTGCCCCTGGCTTGGGCTTCTGCTTCATCTTCGTCTTCGATCCCTCGCCGTCTCCAGTCGATTTCGGGACCAAGGTCTCCGGCCAGCACCAGTGGACCCCACATCAGAGCCACCACTCTGGTATCACCGGCAGCCGGTTCGAGATAGAGTGACTTGGGAAGCGTGACCTCAACCGTATCTCCTGACTTCCACTGCCGCTTTATCTCGACGAAATAACCATTTCTGTCTCTTTCTCTGGCGGCCCGGGCATACTGTGGATTAGCGACAGATGAGGTGGGCTGAAGGGCTTCCTCGGATAGAGCCTCGCCATTTATTCTGACCGAAAAACCCTGACTGGCCCACCAGGGACGACGCAGTAGCAGAGTGAATTCTTTCGGTTTATCAGTTTCAATTTTCAGGGTAGCTTTTTCGCCTTCAGGAAAGTCAGTCTCCATCTTGACTCTGGCTCCAACCCTGTCGGCTGCGGCTGTGGATGGAACATAAAGGTTTACCCAGAGCCTGCTCGCATCTTCAAAGTAAATCCCCAGGCCGTGGAGAGCATGGTTTTCCATGCCTGAGCCGACACAGCAGGTGAAGCTTCTGAACATATCCTGATACTCATGCTGGACACCGCGGCCCACCGGAACCATATAACACATCCGGCCATCTTCGTTGTCTATCGAGGCGAGCACATGGTTGAACAGGGCTCTCTCCATAAAATCAGCGTAATGAGCATCAGGTGAAAGGGCAAAGATAATTCTGGCCAGCTTGAGCATATTGTAAACATTGCAGCTTTCGCAGGTTCGGCCGTCAACCTGAAAAGCCAGCTCCTCGGCCGCACCAAAATACTCATTCATCCCGTTGCCTCCAGTGGCATAGCTGTGATGATTGGCCACTGTATCCCAGAAAAAGCTCGAGGACATTAGATCTGCCGATTCGCCGGTATACAGGTAGCGGACAGCAGCTCCAATCATCTTGGGAATCTGAGTGTTGCCGTGGGTGCCAGCCAGAATGTCTTCATGATGAGCGAGCGGCCGGTGAAAAATTTCCTGTTCAAACTTGCGATAAAGATCCAGCCAGCGGCGGTCGCCGGTATCAGCATAAAGGTCAGCCAGGATCTCGTTCATCCCACCGTATTCACAGTCAAGCATCTGCTGAATCTGCTTGGGGCTCAGGCCGGAGAGGATTTTCTCGGTCCAGGCGGCGAACTTAATTTCGACCTCGAGGGCGGTTTTGTTGCCGGTCAGGCGGTAGGCATCGCGCAGGCCGGCGAAGGTTTTGTGGAGCGTATACCAGGGAGACCACTCACCGTTTAGATCAAAGCTGGCCGCCTTTATTTCTCCCTTAGCCAGAGCTTCAAAGCAGCGGCGGCCACCTTCGAGAGCGCTGAGGTAGCCGTCTCCGTGCTTATCCTGAACTTCCTTTAACTCCTTGACGATATAGTCGGCGCGGTCCTTGAAGCGGGTATCGCCGGTGGCTGCATACATAAGGCTTACACCCGATAGATAATGGCCGGCAATGTGGCCGGTTAAATTGCGGCCAGGGCCATCCCAACCATTATAGGGCTCAGCTTTGGGCTGAAGGCCTGCATTTTTCCGGTAGAGGGCCAGCATCCTATCCGGCTCGAGAGTCAGAAGATACTGTTTGGTTAACTCCTGAGCTTTGAGCAGCGGACCACCAGTCAATCTGACTTTATTCAGGGGGACGGGGGTGGCCCGAAGCAGTTTCTGCTGAATTGTCCTGGCCTCGGGGTCGGCCGGCTGGACAAAAGTCTGGGCGAAGAGCGGCGGCAGGGTAAACAGTCCAATGGTAAGGGCAGCAAGCGCGAGACACACAGGGCGTCGTGCTATTGGTAAAAATTTCAATGATTCGATAACGTCGGAAATTCTGGCGATTATACCATCCATTTCACTTCTCCTGATATGTTATTTTTCTGATGTCTAATATATCTTATTTTGCGGTGCTTAGCCACCACTTTTTGCTATCAAAATGCAAATCGGCCACCCCGCAACCTCTATAACACAAAATACAGCGCTCATATATTTAATGTCATTGAAAATTTCTATATTATTCTTTAACCTAAAACCAATAAACCAATACGCTGAAAGTTTAAATTATCTTATAAGGAGAGATGCCATGAAGATTGCTCTGACCAGTATTTTTGTTGATGATCCCATTAAAGCCCATGCCTTTTATACGGAGGTGCTTGGATTTCAAAGCAAAGAATTCGTTCCCGACGCCCAGTTGGCCGTTGTTGTATCTCCGGAAGATCCAAACGGCACGGCTCTGATGCTGGAGCCCCGCGGGGATTCATTCGGCAAGCTTTACCAGGAAAACGTCTATCAATCGGGTTTGCCAGTTATTGTTTTTAGCGCAGAAAACATTGAGAAGGTTCGCCAGGACCTGGAGGAACGAGGTGTAAAATTTCGTGATGACCTTGCTAAGCCAGAGTGGGGTCTTCTAAATCTGTTTGAGGATACATGTGGCAATTTGATCATGTTAAGGAAAGAATGAAAATCCGCTTCTAAGGATAGTAGGCATTTTTGGTGTACTGATAGACCATTCGCTGAGAATTATAATACGATCCGTTTAGGGCAATAGCGTTTCGCATGATCCAGGCATAAGTATTCGGGCGGGAATAATACATGGGGATGATAACATATTCGAGCTTGTTATAAAGATAAGCTAATTCTTTTTGAATGTTACTCTCTGGTTCCCAGCTGTCTCCGATTGACCAGCCGGTTACTCCTTCGACATGACCTTCGACCCACCATCCATCCAGCACACTCAAGCTGGGGACACCATTTAAGGCTGCTTTCATCCCGCTGGTACCGGAAGCCTCCTGAGGTTTTTGTGGGGTATTCAGCCACAGATCGACACCAGAGCAGATCAATTTACCCAGTTCCATGTTGTATTCTTCAAGATACACTATTTTTACTGAATCTTTGAGCTGGTCGGCTGCACGAAAAATACTGCGTATCATCTCTTTCCCGCTTTCATCTCGGGGATGGGCTTTGCCTCCATATACCATCTGTATAGGGCCAACATTTTTGACTATATGACGTAGGCGCTCGAGGTCAGAGAAAATCAGATTAGCCCGTTTATAGCCGGTTGCTCGGCGGGCAAAGCCAATCGTAAATACTGCCGGATCAAACTTAAGACCGGTACGCTTTTCGATTTCGCCCAGCAGGATTCGTTTGGCCGCGGCATGAGCTTTTTGAACTTCCTCGATAGGGATGGTGATCAGATATCGCAGATAATTCGAATCTTTTCGCCATTCTGGCACCTCTCTGTCAAATAAATCAGCGAATGAGGTGGAAACCCAGGAAACCGGGTGCACGCCGTTGGTTACTGAGTTAATCGGATAGGTGGGGAACATGGACTGAGAAATTTCTTCATGGCGCATCGAAACTCCATTGATGTAGCGCGAAAAGCACAGGCCCAGATAGGTCATATTGAGTGTGTCATCCTTAAAACAGGAGGCCGACTTCAGGGCATTAAAGTGTTCTTGGCCCAAAACCCTGGCTACCATATCCAGAGAGAATTGATCAACAGCCGCTGGTACAGGTGTATGGGTGGTAAATACGCACATATCTCTTACATCCTGGGCACAGGTCATATCAACGCTGCAGACGTTGTGTGTTTTCATCTGTTCTTCC
>Ga0209201_1002926_pt1 | contig 15750 bp, 8 predicted proteins | sample AD_UKC055_MetaG_FD_184411 | JGI IMG/M metagenome (GOLD analysis project Ga0209201, IMG submission 184411) | Active sludge microbial communities of municipal wastewater-treating anaerobic digesters from USA - AD_UKC055_MetaG (SPAdes) (version 2) | ecosystem: Engineered > Bioreactor > Anaerobic >...
CGCTCCCCGGAGGTCCTGCAAAAGCAACCGCAAGCCTCAAAAGGGTTGTCCTCGACTCCTATCTCCTCGCGCTTGGTGCGTCGTGGCCACAGTTTGGGTCACTCCGCGCGTTCGCTAAGGATTCGGGTAGATGGTAAATGGCAAACAGGCCGCTTGCGCTTCATCGCAAACGCTTGTAGATACGTAAGGTGAAGTTGCTGGCCAGCACGCAGAGCTTCCCATCCCCTCCGCGATGGGTTTGCCTGTTAATGGCGGCGGTGCTGGGCGGGTGCGACCGGGGCCAGGTTCAGGAATACCGGGTGCCCCGGGAAGAGCCGCCGATGCAGCAACCCGCGGCGCCGTCCGGGCATTCGGACGCTTCGGTGGCGCCCGCGCCCGCGCTTGAGTACCAAAGGCCACCAGGTTGGCAGGAGGCGCCCCTGGGCCAGATGCGCGTGGCTTCGTTTGAGGTGTCGGGCAAAGATGGCAAAGGGGCTGAAGTGAGCGTGGTGCCGCTGCCCGATCCGGCCGGGACCGACTTGAACAACGTGAACCGCTGGCGCAGCCAGGTGGGCCTGCCGCCCGTGCCTGAGGCGGAACTGGCCGGGCTCGCCCAACCGGTCGAGATTGCCGGCCAGCCAGCGAAGCTCTACGAGCAGGCGGGGACCAGTGCCGGCGCGACGGGGCCAAGCCGCATCCTGGCCGCCATCATCCGCCGAGACGGCGTGGCATGGTTCTTCAAGCTGGCCGGCGACGACGGCCTGGTGGCCGAGCAGAGATCCGCATTCATTGAGTTTCTGAGGTCCGTGAGGTTCCCGGCGGAAGACCCTGCCGGCCAGCCGCAGCCCAGCCCGGTCCGCTAAACGCACATGTGGCCCAGTCAACCTCTCAATCGGCTGGCTGCATTCCTGAGCTCGATGCGGCTGACGGTGGTCTGTTTGGGGCTGGCGCTTGTGGTGGTGTTTTGGGGCACCCTCGCACAGGTGGAGGTGGGGCTCTACCGCGCGCAGAACGAGTTCTTCCGCAGCTTCTTCATCTATTGGGGACCCGGAGGGGCCTCGTGGAGAATTCCCGTGTTCCCGGGCGGCTACCTGGTTGGCGGAGTGCTGCTTCTTAATCTCATCGCCTCGCAAGTCAAACGCTTCGCTTTCACCGCCAACCGGATCGGCCTGTGGATGGTGCATTTCGGGTTGATCCTGCTGCTGCTCGGCCAGCTCATGACCGACCTGCTCTCGCGTGAGAGCACGCTCCACTTGCGCGAAGGGGAGACGAAGAACTACTCCGTCGCCGGCCGTGAAACCGAGCTGGCTGTGGTGGATGTCACGGACGCCGACGCGGACGAAGTGGTTGCCATCCCACAGAAGATTTTGGCGAGCCAGAAGACGATTCAGCCGGGCAGTCTACCGTTCACGGTGTTCGTAAGGCAGTTCTTTGCCAATTCCCTCGTGGAGGAGCGGGCGGCGGATGCGGCGCATCCCCCGGCGGCAACGCAGGGCATTGGTCTGCGGGCGACCGTCAAGTCACTGCCCCAGGTGACCGAGACGGAAAAGCGCAATGTGCCCAGCGCCGTGGTGGAGATCCGAACGCCACAGGGATCGCCAGGCACATGGCTGGCCTCTGAGTTCATTGACCAGCCACAGAACTTCACCGTGAGCAACCGGACCTATCAGCTCGCGCTGCGGCCGCGGCGACATTACAAGCCCTACAGCCTCCAACTGTTGAAGTTCCAGCATGATGTCTATCCGGGCACCGAGATTCCCAGGAACTTCTCCAGCCGGGTGCTGCTCCAGCGCCCGGACACCGGCGAGCAGCGCGAGGTGCTGATCTACATGAACAACCCGCTGCGTTACGCGGGCGAAACGTACTACCAGTCCGGCTTCGACCCTGACAACCGCGGCACAATCCTGCAAGTCGTTCGCAACCCAAGCTGGGTCACGCCCTACCTGGCATGTGTGTTGGTGAGCGCTGGGCTGTTGGTCCAGTTCACGAGCCACCTGCTGCGCTTCGCCTTCAAACGGAGGGTGGCATGAGGCGCTTGCTGAAGATCACCCCGTGGTTTTTCGTTGCCCTGTTCGGTGCGGAGATTGTCGCGGTGATGCTGCCCAGGAAGGACGGGGGATATCATCTCAACGAGTTTGGCCGGCTGCCGGTGCTGCTTGGTGGCCGGGTCCAACCTTTCGATTCCGTAGCGCGCAACTCGCTGCTGCAAATCCGCAGCACTGGCGCCGTGCCGCTCGAGGAAGTGCCGTCGTGGAAGTTCTGGCGTCACGCCCGGAAGCTGAAGCCGACCGAGTGGCTCCTCGAAGTGATGGCCCGGCCCGCGGTCGCCGACACCCGTCCTGTCTTTCTTATTCACCATTCTGAACTGCTCGGGGAACTCAAACTGCAGGACAAAGGGGTGACGAAGTCCGGCCTGCGCTATTACACGTTTGGCGAGCTCCAGCCGCTGGTCGCCGAAATCAACGAGCAAGCCCGCAAGGCCGGCGAGGTCAAGTCGGGAGAGCAGACAGCTTTCCAGAAGCAGGTTCTCAAACTGGCCAACGCGCTCTGGCTTTACCAGCGGCTCAAGGTCACCCTCCAGCCAGAAGGTGTCCGGGACTTTGCACGGCAAGTCGCGGACTTCGAGCGGAACCTCGGCCCGGCCCGGGTCGCGGCGCAGGCCAGCCAGAGCGGCAAGGATTTCGACCGGCAGGCTCTCGATCGGATTGCCGAACCGCTGCAGGCCTTTCAGGTGATGGCCCGGTTGAACCACGTGTTGAGCGTGCCGCCGCTGAACCCGGCCGGGGCCCGCGACAACTGGCAGACCGTGGGCGCCAGCCTGCTGGAGTCCGCCCAGAGCGGCCAGGTGCACCCCGCTGTGACCCGCCTCGCCGCGATGGCCACGGCCTATCACCAGCAGAAACCGGAGGTCTTCAACAGCGCAGCAGCCGATTACCGCCAATGGCTCGCGCCCCATTTTGAGCGCGAGCTTCGCAAAGGCCGGGCGGAGTTTTATTTCAGCAACGTGAAGCCATTTCTGCACGCGATGATCATTTACCTTTGCGCTTTCCTGCTCGCCTGGGGGGCGTTGTTGACCTTCACGCTCGCGCCCAACCTGTCCGAATCACTGCGCCGTTCGGCATTTTGCCTGGTCACGCTGGCCGGGTTGTTGCACACGTTCGGCCTGGTGTTTCGCATGGCCCTGGAAGGCCGCCCGCCAGTGACAAACCTCTACTCCTCTGCGGTCTTCATAGGCTGGGGCGTGATGGTGCTAGGGTTGGTTATGGAGCGGATTCACCGCGTCGGCATCGGCAGCGTGGTCGCCTCCCTGGCTGGCTTCGTGACGCTCACGATCGCCCACAACCTTGCGCTGGGCGGCGACACGATGGAGATGCTGCGGGCGGTGCTCGACACCAACTTTTGGCTGGCGACGCATGTCATCACCATCACCTTGGGCTACTCTGCCGCCTTCGCTGCCGGGTTGCTGGCTATCATCTACATCTTCCTCGGGGTCTTCACCCCCCTCCTCTCTCACCCCACAGGCAGGGCGGCGGGCTCGCCGGGCGCGCCACCTCCGTCCGCAGGCGTGCCCGGTGATGACGCCGCGCCTGCGACGCTGGGCCAGGCGCTTGGCACGATGGTTTACGGCATCATCTGCTTCACTACCCTGTTCAGTTTCGTAGGCACCGTTTTGGGCGGAATCTGGGCCGATCAATCCTGGGGCCGGTTCTGGGGCTGGGACCCGAAGGAAAACGGCGCGCTGCTTATCGTGCTGTGGAATGCGATCATCCTCCACGCCCGCTGGGGCAACCTGCTGCGCGACCGCGGCATCATGAACCTGGCCGTCTTCGGCAACGTGGTAACCAGCTTCTCGTGGTTCGGCGTGAACATGCTGGGCATCGGCCTTCACTCCTACGGGTTCATGGATGCCGCCTTCAAATGGCTGATGCTCTTCCTTGCCAGCCAGGTCCTTGTCATTCTCTTTGGTCTGTTGCCGCTCCGGCTGTGGCGGAGCTACCGGACCGGGAACAGCATCTCTTCCCCCGGCTAACCCGATCCTGCCGCCGCATAGGTCCCAGTCGAGCAGTGCTCCCTGCTCCCCAGGCAGGGACGCCTCGCAACCGCGGGGCAAGCAATCGCTGACGAAGAGAATAAACCTCGCAGACTTCGGGCCCAGGCCAGCGCATCCAGACCATTACCACGCGTACAGGCCCATGACGCACCGGGTTGACTTCGTCCTCTTCGCCACCGCAGGTCAAATGCTGGATGTTTTGGATTGCGGGTTGGGCTGGGAATGAGAGTCTGTGGCGCATGAAGATTTATCCTGAACGGCGGAAGAATGTGGCGCGAGCGGTGTTGCCTGGCTTGGTGTCGGTCCTTTTGCTTGGGGCGAGCGTGCCCGTCGAAGCGGCGTACAAGATCGCCAAAGGGGGTAAGGCGAGTTGCGTCATCGTGCAGCAGCCGGGTGCCACGCTCGCGGAGTCCAACGCCGTCCGTGCGTTGGCGGGGACACTGCAGAAGATCACCGGCGCGAACTTTGAGGTGCAGGCGGCGACGGAGGGTCGCGTGCCGCGGCGGGCCATTATTGTGGGGCCTGGCCCGGCCGCTCGAGCCCTGTTCCCCGAGGTGGCGATGGACAAGCTGGGTGCCGATGAACTGGTGATGAAGGTCAAGGGCGGCCGGTTGCTGCTGGCGGGGGGGCGCCCGCGCGGAACGCTCTACGCGGTGAATCGGTTCCTGCAACAGCAATGCGGCGCGCGCTGGTGGGCGCCATGGGCGACGGCCATTCCTGAGCGCCGGAGCCTGCGGGTGCCGGACCTGGACGTGCGCTGGCAGCCGCCATTTGAGTATCGCGAGCCTTTTTGGTATGCGGGTTTCGAGCCGCAGTGGAAGGTGCGCAACGGCGCGAACGGCGAGCACCACCACATATCGTCGGCACTGGGCGGGTGCATCAAGTACAAGGGATTCTGCCATACGTTCTACCCGCTGGTGCCGCCCGACAAGCATTTCGCCGCGCATCCCGAGTGGTACAGCCTGATCAAAGGCAAGCGCACGCACGAGCACGCGCAACTTTGCCTGTCCAACCCGGAGCTGCGCGACTTTGTCGTCCAGCGGGTGAAGGAGTGGCTGCGCGAAGCGCCGGACGCGCAGATCATTTCGGTGACGCAAAACGATTGCCACGGCGCGTGCGAGTGTACCCAGTGCAAGGCGATTGACGACGCCGAGGGCAGCCCGTCGGGAAGCATGCTGGCCTTCGTCAACTACATCGCGGAGCGGGTTGAACCGGAGTTTCCGCACGTGGCGGTGGACACGTTTGCCTACCAATACACGCGCAAGCCGCCCAAGACGATCCAGCCGCGGCCCAATGTGATCGTGCGGCTGTGCTCGATCGAGTGCAACTTCCGCGAACCGCTGGATCATCCTTCCAACGCGGCGTTTTTGTCGGACCTGCAAGGCTGGTCGAGGAAATGCAAGCGGCTCTACGTGTGGGACTACACCACGGATTTCAGCCATTACGTGCTGCCGCACCCGAACTGGTTCGTGCTGGGGGCCAACGTGCGCCTGTTCCAGGCCTACGGGGTGAAGGGGCTCTTTGAACAGGGCGCCTACCAGGGCTACGGCGGGGAGATGGGCGAACTCCGGTCGTGGGTGCTGGCCCAACTGCTCTGGAACCCGCAGCAAGATGACCGGGCGCTGATCAAAGAGTTCCTGCTGGGCTACTACGGCCAGCGGGCAGGGGAAATCATCGGGCAGTACCTCGAGCTGCTGCACGACGCGTCCCAAGGCTTCAATCTGCGCTGTTATCTGGGCAAAGACCCGCCGCACCTGCGCTTCCAGCCTCTGGCCGCTGCCGAACGGCTCTGGCAGCAGGCCGAAGCCGCTGCCGGTCGCGAGGCTGATCCCGAGAAACTGATTCGCGTGCGCCTGGGGCATCTGCCGGTGCGCTATGCCTGCCTGGAACGATGGAAATTGCTGCGGCGGGAATGCAAGGAACAGAAGGCGGCCTGGCCGTGGCCGGAATCGCGCAAGGCCACCGCGGAAGAGTTCCGCCAGGTGTGCCAGGGTGTCCCGGGCAAGGATTGGACCGTGGTCAAGATTCTCAGTGAAGGGGGCCTGCAGGTCGAGGAGTTCGTGAAGCGGTTTGCCCAGGACGAGCCCGATACCCAGTGATTTTATGATACCACTCCGTATACACCAAACCACTCCGCGCCTGGCCCTCGCCCGGCGTCTTCTGTCTCCCAATCTCTGGCTGATGCTGGCCATCGGCCTTGTGCCGCTCGGCGCCTTGGCGGTCGCGCCGGGCCAGTTGCGATGCGAATACCTGCAGGACCCGTTGGGGATTGACACGGCGCAGCCGCGCCTGAGCTGGGTGCTGGGTGCGGATAAGCCCGCCGCCCGTGACGAGCGCCAAAGCGCCTGGCAGGTGCTCGTCGCCAGCAACCTTCGAGAGTTGAAAGCCAACCACGGTGACTTGTGGGACAGCGGCAAGGTGGCCTCGGACCAATCCATCCACGTTCGCTATGCCGGCAAGGCCCTGAGCTCAGAGCAGCAGTGCTACTGGAAGGTGCGGGTGTGGGACGAGCAAGGGCAGCCGTCGGCCTGGAGCAAGCCCGCGCGCTGGACGATGGGGCTGCTCAAGCCATCGGATTGGCACGCGAAGTGGATCGGGCTGGACGAGCCGGCCGCGAGCCAAGCGCCGGCCAGGGTGCTCGGCGACGCGCAGTGGATTTGGTTCCCCGAAGGCCAGCCGGAGAAGGCGGCTCCCGTCGGCACCCGCTATTTCCGGCGCACGGTCACGATTCCCCCCGGCCGGGTGGTGAAGCGGGCCACCCTGTTCTTTACGGCGGACAATAGCGGCGCGTTCTACATCAATGGCCGCAAGGTTGGGACGGCGAGCGACTTCCACGCCGCCTCGAAGGTCGAAGTGGCCAAGGATTTGCGGCCGGGCGACAACCAGCTCGCGGCCTCGGTGCACAATGACGGTTCAGACCCGAATCCCGCGGGGCTGGTTGCCTTCCTCCGGGTCGAGTTTGCGCAGGGCGACCCCCTCACGGTCGCGACGGATTCAGGCTGGAAGAGCGGGAGCAAAGAGACCGCCGGTTGGATGAACGCGGGTTTTGACGAAGCCGGCTGGGTGACGGCCAAGCAGCTCGGCTCACCGGGCATGGCGCCGTGGGGCGAAGTCAGCGGACCGGAGGACCGCCGCTTGGCGGCGCGGATGCTGCGCCGGGAGTTCGCGGTCGAGAAGAAAGTCCGGCGCGCGACGGCCTACGTTTGCGGGCTGGGCCTGAGCGAGTTTTATCTCAATGGCCGGAAGGTCGGGGACCACGTCCTTTCGCCGGCGCTGACGGACTATACCAAGCGCGCCTGCTACGTGACCTACGACGTGACGCGGCAGCTCCGGAAAGGCGCGAACGCGGCGGGGGTCCTCCTGGGCAATGGCCGGTTCTACGCGCCGCGCTCGAAAGTGCCGACGGGAACGGCAAGCTACGGGTATCCCAAGCTCGTGTTCCAGATGCGCATCGAGTATCAGGATGGCACCTCGGCGGAGTTGGTCAGCGACGAGGCTTGGAGTTTGACCACCGCCGGCCCGATCCAGGCCAACAACGAATATGACGGTGAGGAATACGACGCGACGCGCGAAATGGCCGGCTGGAGCACCGCCGGGTTTGACGCCTCGCTCTGGCAGCCGGCGCAAGCAGTAACCGCCCCGGGCGGCCAGCTTGTGGCGCAGATGATCAACCCGATCCGCGTGGTCAAGACGCTCAAGCCGGTAGCCCTGACGCAACCCAAGCCGGGCGTTTGGGTGTACGACCTGGGCCAGAACATGGTCGGCTGGTGCCGGCTCAAGGTTTCCGGCCCGCGCGGGACGCAGGTCTCCCTGCGTCACGCCGAGACGCTCAAGGACGACGGGGCGCTTTACCTGGACAACATCCGCGGCGCGAAAGTGACCGACACTTACACGCTGAAAGGCAAGGGAACCGAGGTGTATGAACCGCGGTTCACCTATCACGGGTTCCGCTTCGTCGAAGTGACCGGGTATCCCGGGAAACCGTCGTTGTCCGCGCTGGAGGGCAGGGTGGTGAACGACGACTTGGAGACCGCGGGCGAGTTTACGTGCTCCAACCCGCTGCTGAACCGCATCTACCAGAACATCGTCTGGGGGGTGAGCGGCAACTACCGGAGCATCTCGACCGATTGCCCGCAGCGCGACGAGCGGCAGGGCTGGCTGGGCGACCGCTCCGCCGAGTCGAAGGGAGAGACTTACCTGTTCAACACGGCCGCGCTCTATGCCAAATGGCTGCAGGACATGGAAGACGCGCAGAAGGAAAGCGGCAGCGTGCCGGACGTGTGCCCGGCCTACTGGCCGATCTACTCGGACAACGTCACCTGGCCCAGCAGCACGGTGTTGATCCCCGGCGCGCTGCGCGAGCAGTTCGCCGACGAGGGCATCATCGCGCGCCACTACACGAGCGCGAAGCGGTGGATGGACTACATGAGCCGTTTCGTAACCAACGGCATCATCTCGCGGGATACCTATGGCGACTGGTGCGTGCCGCCGGAGGACCCGAAGCTGATCCACTCGAATGATCCCAAGCGCAAGACAGACAAGGCGCTGCTGGCCACGGCCTATTTTTACGAGGATGCACGGCTGATGGCCCGCTACGCGACCCTGCTGGGCAAGGCCGAGGATGCGCGGCAGTTCACGGCCCTGGCGGCAACGCTCAAGGACGCCTTCAACCGGAGATTCTACAACGCCGCCAACGGCCACTATGACAATGGGTCGCAGACTTCGTGCGTGCTGCCGCTGGCGTTCGACCTGGTGCCCGAGGGCGAGCGCGGCCGGGTGTTCAACCACCTGGTGCGGAAGATTACCGACGAGACCCAGAGCCACATCGGCACCGGGCTGATCGGCGCCCAATGGCTCATGCGCGTGCTCACGGGCGGCGGGCGGGCGGACCTGGCCTACACCATCGCCTCGCAGAACACTTACCCGAGCTGGGGCTACATGGTCGAGAAGGGCGCGACCACGATCTGGGAGCTGTGGAACGGCGACACCGCCGACCCGGCGATGAACTCAGGCAACCACGTCATGCTCGTGGGCGACCTGGGCATCTGGCTTTACGAAAACCTCGCGGGCATCAAGTCCGACCCGGAGCAGGCCGGCTTCAAGCACATCATCATGAGGCCCGAGCCGGTGGGCGACTTGCAGTTCGTCAAGGCGTCGCATCGCTCGCCCTACGGGCTGATCGCCAGCGAATGGCAGCGGAAGGATGGCGTCTTCCGTTGGGACATCACCGTGCCGGTCAACACCACCGCGACGGTGTATGTGCCGGCCAACAGCGTGGAGAGCGTCACCGAGAGCGGCAAGCCTGCCCGCAACGCGCGCGGGCTAAGGTTCCTGCGCAGCGATCCGGGCCGTGCCGTTTTCCAGGTGGGCTCGGGTCGCTACAGCTTCCAGAGCCCGGGATAAGGCCGGGGCCAGGTCTCCGTTGGGCTGAAGGTCAACCGGGTAGGGACGCGTGCCACCGCGTCCCGCCTTGTGGCACCGGCATCCTGCCCGTGTCCCTGTCCCGGTGCAAGAATGCGCCGACTGACGTCGGCAACTACGGTTTCGTGGATTCTGGAACGCCCTTCGTCTCGCCAGGCTCGTTACCGGATGCTTGATTCTCGAAGGAGACCTTCCCATTCTCTCCGGATGCTTTACGCTCTAGCACCAATCCGCACTGGTCTTCTGCCTTTCCTTGTCATCCTCTCGATCCTCCTGGGGCCCGCCCGGCCCGTGGCCGGGGCGCAGACGAATGATGTCCTGGGCGACACCCGGGGCGGGCATTGGCTGGCGCAGGCGAAGGGGCTGGGGGTCTGGTGGTGCGAGAGCGGATGGAAGGTGGGGCAGGATCGGGGGATGCCGGACAAGCCACGCGGCAAGGCCGAGCCGGTGAGCGTCTGCGCCGCGCGGGGCGAGTTTGAGCCGGTGCAGGTGGTGCTGCGTCCGGAGAGCGACGGCGAGTTGCTGGCGGCGGAGGCGAGCCCGCTGCGCCAAAGATGGGGCAAGGCGGCGCCGATTGCCGTGCGGATTGACGAGGTGGCTTACGTGGAGGTGAAGCGTCCGACGGACAAGACCTGCCGGCTGGGGTGGTATCCCGACCCGTTGCCGCCGCTGCGCTTCCCGTTGGCGCTGCGAGCGGGCAAGAACCAGCCCTTGTGGGTCACCTTCTATGTGGCGCGCGAGGCCAAGCCCGGTGATTACCGCGGCGAGTTGCAGCTGCGGACTTCCCTGGGCGATGTCCGTGTGCCGCTGCGGGTTCACGTTTATGACTTCACGCTGCCGGAGGAGACGCATCTGAAAAGCGCGCTGGGTCTGGGCACGCACGCCATCAACCGGTATCACGGCTTGAAACAGACGGAGGACAAAGAGGCAGTCTTCGAGAAGTATCTGGCCAACTTCGCCGAGCATCGCATCAGCCCCTATTCATTCTATGATTATGCGCCGATGGATATTCGTTTTGTTGGCGAGGGGACCAACAAGCACGCGCAAGTGGATTTCACGCGGTTCGACAGGGCGGCGGAGCGGTGGCTGGATGGGGCGCACTTCAGCACGTTCCAGCTTCGGTTGCGCGGGATGGGGGGCGGCACGTTCCACAGCCGGCACCTGGGCGAGTTGGAGGGGTTCAAGGAAGGCACGCCGGAGTTCGCGCGGCTGTTCCAGGATTACCTGGGCCAGATCGAGACGCACCTGCGCGAGCGGGGCTGGCTGTCCAAGGCGTTCACCTACTGGTTCGATGAGCCGGAGCCGAAGGATTACGAGTTTGTGGTGGACGGCATGAAGCGAATCCACTCGGCGGCGCCGGGCATCCGGCGCATGTTGACGGAAGAGCCCCACCCGCAGTTGAGCGGGCACGTGGAAATCTGGTGCGGGCTGACGCCGCAATGGAAACCCGAGCTGGTGCGCGAACGGCGGCAGGCGGGCGAGGAGGTGTGGTGGTATATCTGCTGCGGGCCGCACGCGCCCTACATCACGGAGTTCATTGACCACCCCGGTACCGAGCTGCGGCTCTGGCCCTGGCAATCGTGGCAGTACGGCGTGCAGGGCATCCTGATCTGGGCGACGACGTACTGGACCAGCCCGGCGGCGTTTCCGCCGCCGAAGCTGCAGGATCCGTGGGCCGACCCCATGAGCTACAAATCAGGCTATGGCGAGAAGCCGGGCGAGATCGGCTACTGGGGCAATGGCGATGGGCGCTTTCTGTATCCGCCGCGGCGTGATCCGGCAGCGGATCAGCCGGCGTGCCTGGACGGCCCGATCAACTCGCTGCGCTGGGAGAACCTGCGCGACGGGATGGAGGACTACGAGTACCTCTGGCTGTTGCAGCAAGCGGCGCAGCGGGAACTGGCCTGGCGCGGCGAAACCGACTTGTACAAACAGGCGCGCGAGCTGCTGAACGTGCCGGCCGAGGTTTCCCAGGACCTGACGCATTTCGCGACCGATCCGCGCCTGGTGCTGGCGCACCGCGACCGCGTGGCGCGGCTGATCGAGCGGTTGCGAGAGCAGAAGTAGCTTGCGAACCACCGAGGTCAGGAAGAACCGTGCCCGCCCTGGGGCCACAGAAGGTCCGCGATGCCGGATGTAATCGAAACGCCGTCAGACGTGATTCTGACGCCGCACGGACTGCTGCTGGTGGAGAACGCTCCGCCGCCTTCGCCGTGGCCGGAGGTTGAGACCGGGCGGCGGGCAGCGGCGGCGTTCGCCGAATCGCCGGCGCGCGGACTGTTGCACCTGGGCACGCGCGAGCTTAACTCGGCATTGCCCCCGGCGGGCGCGTGGTGGCGGGAGCTGGCCCGGCGCTTTCTTACGCAGCTCTGCCACACGGCGGGCCTGGAACAGGCGCAGGAACTCGCCGCCCTGCCGCCACCGGGCGAGGCGGACCTGGCGGTGCTCGCGGACACCGCGCCGCCGATGCGCGGGGGCGAGTATTTGAGCGCGGAGGTGCTGGCGCAGCTCTGGCGCAGCCTGGACGCCCTGGTCCGCGTCGAAATCGCCCGGCATCCCCGGGGCGCGGGCGCCTGGTTGAAGGAGAGCCATCCCCTGTGGCGGATGGTGGGACGGGTGACTTTTCATCTGGCGGAGAACAAGCGGCATCCAACGCATCCGTTCGCCTTCATGGCGAGCTATGCGTCGCGCATTTCCAGCCAGTCCCGGGTGCAGCATCTGCCGCTGGGCCGGGCTTTGCAGGAGTACGCGGGCGCGGGCAACAAGCCGGCGCTGCTCAAGCTGCTGTCGCCGGTGCAAAAGGCCGCTGAGAAGAGCGGGCTGGTGCGGGAACTGGTGGAGAGCAGCCGCATCTTCAAGCCCCTGCCGTGGACGCCCGCCGAGGCCTACCGGTTTCTCAAAGACGCGCCGGTGTGCGAGGAGGCGGGGGTGATGGTGCGGCTGCCGGATTGGTGGAAGGGGGGGCGTCCGCCGCGTCCCCGCGTCAGCGTGCGCGTGGGCGAAAACCGGAGCGCCGGCCTGGGGGCGGACACGCTGTTGGATTTCTCCGTCGAGCGGACGCTGGACGGGGAGCCGCTGACGGAAGCGGAATGGGAGTCGTTGCTCAATGCCGCCGACGGCCTGGCGCTGGTGCGCGGCAAATGGGTCGAAGTTGATCCGCAGAAGCTACGTGAGGCGCTGGCGCACTGGAAGAAGGTCGAGACACTGGCGCAGCGCGGCGGCGTGACGTTCTTCGAGGGGATGCGGATGATGGCCGGCTTTCAGCCGGGGGCAGCCGGCGACGGGGAAGGCCCGGCGCAAGGGGTGGAACGCGAGTGGTCGGGCATCCAGGCCGGCGAATGGCTGGAGGGGGTGCTGGCGGAGTTGCGCGAGCCGTCGCGCCTGGGCGCCGAGGCGGACATTCCCGGACTAAAGGCGGACCTGCGCCCGTACCAGGCGGTGGGGGTGAACTGGTTGTGGTTCCTGGCGCGGCTGGGCCTGGGGGGCTGCCTGGCGGACGACATGGGGCTGGGCAAGACACTGCAAACGCTCGCCTTGCTGCTAAAGCAGAAGGCGGAGGCGGGTTCGGCCAAGGGCGCGCAGAAGCATCCGCCGGCTGAGGTCGAGGCTCAGGGATTGCCCAATCTGCTGGTGGTGCCCGCGTCGCTGCTGGCGAACTGGCGCGCGGAGATCGAGCGTTTCACCCCGGGGTTGAGTTTCGTGATCGTCCATCCTTCGGAAGGGCAAGAGCCGCAGGCGCTGCTGCAATCGGTGGCGAACCAGCGCGCGGACCTGGTAATCACGACTTACGGCATGCTGACGCGGCTGGAGGGGTTGCGGCAGCGGGAGTGGAACGTGGTGGTGCTGGATGAGGCTCAGGCCATCAAGAATGCGGGCACGCGGCAGGCACGAGCGGTTAAGGAATTGAAAGCCAAGGCGCGATTCGCGCTCACCGGCACACCGGTCGAGAACCGGGCGGGCGACTTGTGGTCCATCTTCGACTTCCTCAACCCGGGTTTGCTCGGGTCGGCGAGCGCATTCTCCCGGTTTATTCGCGGGCGCGAGGGTTCGGGCCAGCCGGATTATGGTCCGCTGCGCGCCCTCACCCGGCCCTACATCCTGCGCCGGCTAAAGACCGACAAGCGCGTCATTGCCGACCTGCCCGATAAGACCGAAGTGCGGGCGTGGTGCGCGCTTACCAAGAACCAAGCGGCGCTCTATCAGAAGGCGGTCTCCGAGTTGGCCGACGCGCTGGAAAACGCGGACGGCATCCAGCGGAAGGGCCTGGTCCTGGCGTTCATCATGCGGTTCAAGCAGATATGCAACCATCCTTCGCAGTGGCTCGGGGACGGCGGCTACGCGCCGGAGGGCAGCGGCAAGTTCGCCCGCTTGCGCGAGCTGGCCGAGGAGATTGCCGAGCGGCAGGAAAAGGCGCTGGTGTTTACGCAGTTCCGGGAGATCACCGATCCGCTGCTGGCGTTTCTGGGAGACGTCTTCCGCCGGCCGGGGCTGGTGCTGCACGGGGGCACGGCCGTGGCCCAGCGGCGCAAGCTGGTCGAGGCCTTCCAGCGCGATGACGGGCCCCCCTTCTTCCTGTTGACCGTGAAGGCGGGCGGCTCGGGATTGAACCTGACACAAGCCGCGCATGTGATTCACTTCGACCGCTGGTGGAATCCGGCAGTGGAAAACCAGGCCACGGACCGGGCCTTTCGCATCGGCCAGAAACAAAACGTGCTCGTCCACAAATTCGTCTGCCGGGGCACGATCGAGGAGCGCATTGACGCGGTCATCGAGGACAAGAAGTCGCTGTCGGCCGAATTGCTGGAAGGCGGGGGCGAGAAGTTGCTCACCGACATGAGCAACAGCGAGCTGCTGCGTTTCGTGGCGCTTGATTTGAACCGGGCAACTGAGGCATAAGAAGGGAACGCACTATGAGATGGAGCTATTACGGATTTCGGCCCTACGTGTCGGTGGCCGAGCGCCGCCGCAAAGCGGAGCGGCAAATGGCCAAGCTGGCCAAGACGGGGAAAGTCATTCGCCCCGTCCAGCTCGAGGGCCGCACGATCGCCCGCACGTTTTGGGGCAAGGCCTGGTGCGACAACCTCGAATCCTACATGGACTACGAGAACCGCCTGCCGCGGGGCCGGACCTATGTGCGCAATGGATCAGTGGTGCACCTGGACATTCGGCCCGGTGAGATCGAGGCGCAGGTCAGCGGATCGGAGCTGTACCGGGTCAACATCCGCATCGCCCCAGCCGCCGAGGCAAAGTGGCAGAAGCTTTGCCAGGCGTGCTCGGGCGCGATCGGCTCCCTGGTCGAGCTGCTGCAAGGACGCTTTTCTGACCATGTAATGGGAACCATCACGCGCAAGGAAACCGGGCTTTTTCCAGCCCCGGCGGAGATCAAGCTGAAGTGCTCCTGCCCGGATTGGGCAACGATGTGCAAACACGTGGCGGCGGTGCTCTACGGCGTCGGCGCGCGCCTGGACCAAAATCCGGAACTGCTCTTCACGCTGCGGTCGGTCAAGCACGAGGAGCTGATTACACAGGCGGCCACCGGCGCGGACCTCGCAGGCAAGACCGCGCCCGCCGGTCCCGAACTGGCCGAGAGTGAGATCAGCGAGGTGTTTGGCATCGAGCTGGATACCCAGACCGCCGCCGCCCCGCCCGCACCAACCGCTCCAGCACCTCCCGCCAAGGCGCGGCGCAAGGCCAGAACGCCCCCTTCGCCCAAACGCCGCGCCAAGACCAAGCGCCCCGTGCGGCGCTAAAATCGCCGCCGAAGCCAATCGCTCACATATCCAGCCTCCAGAGGAACGGCGGAAGTGGGCGCTGGCGGAATGCGTCAGTTTCGGCTTCGCCAACGGCTGAGGGCATCTCTGTCTCTCGCAGCATCGCTAAACGAGCAACCTCCTCCCTGCCGACAACCGCACACCCCAGACAGTCGGTAAAGTGTCCATTTATAGGACATTCACCCAGAAGCTCGTTTAGATGACTATGATCCATCCAGCTTGGTCGTTTCGTTGCACAACTAGCCCGGCAATCCGCACGTTTCCGAGCCTGCCCATAGCCATTCATTATCCGTGTACAAGGGGTGTACACCGGGTGCTCACCGGCTGAACGAGGGAAAACCGCTTGTGCACCCGGTGAGCACCCGGTGTACACCCCTTGTACACGAGCTGGGAATAGCGGGCACGGCTGATTCAAGAAAAGCAGTAAGCCTTAATGCGGGTTGGAAGGAGCGTTAGAAAAAGCTGGACAACCTTTGCCCGCCATGCTGTTTTTGGAGCATGGCACAGCCGATTCGACTACCCAACGCC
>Ga0209201_1002927_pt1 | contig 15746 bp, 14 predicted proteins | sample AD_UKC055_MetaG_FD_184411 | JGI IMG/M metagenome (GOLD analysis project Ga0209201, IMG submission 184411) | Active sludge microbial communities of municipal wastewater-treating anaerobic digesters from USA - AD_UKC055_MetaG (SPAdes) (version 2) | ecosystem: Engineered > Bioreactor > Anaerobic >...
ACCGGCTCTTTCATACCCATGCCAAGGATACGCTGGTCGACAAGGCCGCCCGGGCCTATGTCGGCATTTACGGGACGGGCTGGTGGCGCTATGTGATTCCCGGGTTCGGCAACATCAATTGGGGCGAATACGTCAGCCATCTCCGCCAGAACGGCTACGACGGCGTACTGAGCATCGAGCACGAAGACAGCACCCAATCGCCCGAAGAAGGCTTCATGCGGGGCGCGGCATACCTCGAACAATTCTGTTGAGAAGCCTCATGGAACCTGATTGACCAAAGGCAAGAGAGGTGACCGCGAAAAGGGCGCCCGGCTGCATGCCGCGGGCGCGTTCCGCCCGTTCCAACTGTTCGCGATTGTCGGGTATGGGTTGCGCTCTATGTGCGGAGGCACGCGAAATGCAGGGCGCATCTCATGACGAGTGCCGGAGGTGAGGTTGCATGACGCAGCGTCTGCTGGTAGTTCACACAGGCGGCATCGGAGATTTTCTTCTCTGCTGCCCTTCGATTCAGGCCCTTTCCCGCACGTTTCGGGTGGAATTGTTGGGCCGTCCGGACCGCCTCGCGCTGGCGATAGAGGCCGGGATTGCGCAAAAGGCTCACGATATCGGCGCGGTCGGGTTCGAGTCTCTGTTTGCGGCCCCGAACGCTGCCATCACGTCGTTTCTCTCAGGTTTCGCGGCGGCCGTAGTCTGGATGCGCGATGATGATGGCGCGTTGAAGCGTTCCTTGCGGTCCTGCGGGGTCCCAGACGCGCAAGTCTTCCCCGGTCTCCCGCCCGACGATTGGGACAGCCACGCCTCCGAGTATTACGTGAAACAGCTCGGGCTGGATGCCCGTGAGCCTTTCCGATTGGCCCTCGCTGGCGCAGACCGGGATTTGGACGTCGTTGTTCATCCCGGCAGCGGAGGAAACAGGAAGAATTGGCCCATGGACCGCTTTCTGTCGCTCACGGAGCAATTGCAGGCTCTTGGCAGGCGCGTTCATTGGTGTCTGGGACCCGCGGAAGAACATATTCGCGTGCCTTCGGGCGCGGAGAGGCTGGCCACATCGTGCCTGACGGAACTGGCCCGCCGGTTGTCGTGCGCGCGGGCCTATGTGGGCAACGACAGCGGCATTACCCATCTCGCTGCGGCGTGCGGCGTGCCAACAACGGCCATATTCGGTCCAACTGACCCCCAGGTGTGGGCGCCGCGAGGCCGTCACGTGAGGGCTGTACAGGGTGAGCCCTGGCCCGGCGTGGAAGCCGTCTTGCGGTCCCTGATAATCGTATGAGCATATGGTATGATATGCACCACTCACATGGGTGCTGCGTTCGCAACGTAAGCATGGAGGACCTGTATATGCGTCGTATGTTCGTTCTGATGATGGCATGCGCGTTCGTTCTTGCTCCCGCGGTTTCGATGGCGCAGGAAAACGCCGCCGCGGAACCGGCCAAAGAGGAAGGAAAAGAAAAGACTGACGGCACGTCCGAAGCCACTCCCTATGTCCTGTTCAACGGGAAGGATTTCGGGGGCTGGAAATTATTCATCCCGGACGAGAATGTCGACCCCGCCACCGTCTGGACGGTAAGAGACGGGGTGGTCCACTGCACCGGGGAACCGGCCGGGTATATGCGTACGAAAAAGAAGTTTTCAAATTACAAGCTGACCTTCGAGTGGCGATGGCCCGAGAAGGCCGGCAACAGCGGCTGCCTCCTGCACATCAGCGGCGAAGATAAGGTGTGGCCCAAAAGCATCGAATCGCAGTTGCACAGTGGCGACGCCGGCGACTTCTGGGTCATCGACGGCACCGATTTCAAGGAGCACAAACCGAGCAACCCGGACGACCGGCGCGTCCCCAAGATGAACGACAGCAATGAAAAGCCCCTGGGCGAATGGAACAAGAAAGAGGTCATCTGCTCCGAGAACACCATCAAGGTCTATGTGAACGGCCTGCTCCAGAACGCCGCCACGGAGGCCACCGTGAAAGAGGGGCGCATCGGATTCCAGAGCGAGGGCGCTCCCATCGAATTCCGCAACATCATGCTCTGGCCCGTCCCCGAGGAGCACCAGGAAAAGAAACCTGAGGAAGGTGAGAAGAAGGAAGGCAACTGAGCGGTCCAAAAAACATCGCATCGCCGCCCGCGCGGACTGCCGTCTGCGCGGGCGTTCTGTTTCATCACATCATCGCAGCCAAGGCGCGGCGCTACCCCGCGCGGCGCAGCAGTTCGTCGATGGCAGGATGGGCCAGTCTGTTGGCGCCGGGCAACGCCACCAGCTCGTTAAGAAGCAGGATGGTTTGACGGTGAATCTTCGTAAAATGGACCTCCAGCATTTCACGCACAAAGCCTGAGAGCCCGGCGGCGATCCAGGAAAGGCACGCAGCAATCAGGAACGAGGGCATCATGCGCGCGGCATGCCCCATACCGGACAGCGGCTCGCCCGAGGCCTTCAGAGCGGCCAATCCTTCCTTGGCGCCCTGTGCGGCAAGGCGTACCAGAGGGGCATCGTGCGCGAAAGGTTTCGGGTCGTATTGGTGCCTGGAAATGGCCGCGAGCATCGGAAACCCCATGGCGATGATGGTCTGGAACCTGCGCGGCAGGGCCTTGTCCATCTTCGCTGGAAACCCGGCTTTCAGCATGGTTGCGCACAGGGCCTCAGACTCTCTTACGGGAGTGTCAAAAAGCGGGGCTATCTTGGTTTTGCCGAGTTTGTAGGCCACGGCGCGGCCCCGGTACAGCGCCATGATGCCGGGATACATGTAGTGGCAGTTGCCGAACACTGCCCGCCAGGGGTCGAGGGCAGGGCGCCATGCCGGAAACGTGATGATCACGCTTTTTCGGCTGCAATCGAAGGGTTTGAAGGTTGCCAGGGCCTCCTCCCGTTGCTCGGCGCGCACGCAGATATACACGCAATCAACGTCGTCCATACTCTCGAGACGGTCTATGAAGCGCGCGTCAGAGATGACGAAGGGCGAACCTTGCTGGCCGGCCTCGGGCACAAGGGTCATGCCTCTTTCCTGGAATTCCGCGAGCCTTTCCGGACGGGTCAGGAACGTGACGTTATGACCTGCGCGATGGAGGAATCCTCCATACAACTGCCCCACGGCGCCCGTGCCCAAAATGAGAAACCGCATACATTGCCCTTTCCGCCGTGAAAAGCGCCGCTGAAATCAGTAGTATCTCATCATATCATGGGGGAATTTGCGCAAACAGGTATTGAAGACGCTGCCGCCCTCCTGGCGTTGGCATTGACGCCCGGCATCGGGCAAGAATCAGTGCGCCTCGTCCTTGAATCAGCGAATCGGGCGGGGAGGGCTCTTTGCGACCTGCTCGCACTGCCCCTGCGCGAGATGGTCATGGTGCTCCCGGCGCGGCGCGACGCGCTCGCCAAACGCATCACGGAGCAGACCCCTGCCCTGCGCGAAACCGCGCGCCGGCTGGTGACGGAGGTCATTGGCCACGGCGGGCGATTTCTTGGACTAACCGACCCCCGTTACCCGCAGACGCTGCGCAGACACTTGCGAGGGAGTGCGCCGCCGCTGCTGTTTTTTGAGGGAGATCCCGGGTTGCTGTCGAGCCCGGCAATCGCCGTTGTGGGCACCCGGACACCCTCACAAACCGGGAGAACCGTTGCAGCCGGCATGGCGCGTTTTGCGGCGAAATCACGAGCAGTGCTTGTAAGTGGGGCCGCCGAAGGCATCGATACGGAAGCTCATCGCATTGCCCTCGACGAAGGCGGCATGACTATCGCCGTGTTGCCGCAAGGTCTCTTGAGATACACCCCTCCTGAATACCTGCGTCGCGCCCTTGCGGAGAGGCGGGCGCTCTTGGTCAGCCAGTTCCCGCCCGATTTGCCCTGGCAACGCTATGCCGCGGTCACGCGAAACAACGTGATCGCCGGGCAGGCGCGGCTGGTCCTTGTTGTCGAACCGCGAAAACAGGGCGGGAGCGTGCGAACGGGTCTTGCGGCCCGTCTCCAGGGAAAGACCGTCGCGGTGTGGCAACAAGACGCCAGTGGTCTGGCCCACGTGATGGCCGGTGCGGGTTGTGTGAACCTTGGCGGCCAATCCGGCGTCCGGCTGGAGCGAGAACTCCACGGGCTGTGGCGTCAGTCAGAAGCCCTCGAGGCGCAGCCAGGAGAGCTTTGGCTGACATCGTGACTATGCGGATTCGATCAACTCCGTTATCTTTGCTACACTGACGAATAGAAATGCCGGCCAACAAATGAGGGGGGCCAAATCATGGTCTTCATTAAGACATTCAAGGGTTACGAAGACAAGCCGCTGCTGCTTGACGCCGAAGTAAACCAGTGGATCGTACGGAACGGGGTCGAGGTAGTCGATATAAAGACCGTCCTCGGTCATGAAAATGGGTCGCGGGCGGGTTCGGGCGACGTTCTCTACACCGTAGTATATCGCGCCGACGCGCCGGTCGAGTAGAAAAAGCGCCATCGAGGACGCTGGGCAAGGCGGGCAGAACTTATTCGTAGCGTCTCGGCCGGGCAGCTGCGAACGCATCGAGCTGAGGCGCAACGCGTGCGGCAATATCCGCGGGGGGCTCATCGCGCTCCAGCCAGGTGCGCAGTGCATCACCGCCGGCCAGGATGTCGAAGGTAGGCCCCCACTCGAATTGTCTTGGATGGCGGTTGCGGATCGCCCGCAACAGGGCCACGGCCACCGTGAACGCCCGCACTTCAGACGGCTTGTGTACGTGGATGCGTATCCCCTGGCATTCCTCATCCCTGTAACGCGGATTCGACGCCTTTCCGGGGATGGCCCGCGGGGTGTAACGGCATGCGGATACCGTGCACCCCGGCGTCTCGCCCGGCTGAAGCCTTCCGATCACACCCTCTGCGTCAAGCCAGGGCGCTCCAATAACATGGAACGGCGTTTCGGTGCCACGCCCTTCGTTCAAATTGGTGCCCTCGAACAGGCACGTGCCGGCGTACAATAGCGCCGTCAGCGGAGTCGGAATGTTGGGAGAGGGCGGCACCCAGGGATAGGCACACTCATGAAAGAGGAGATCTCTTCGCCAACTATCCAGCGGATGTACAAAAACGTTCAGCTTCTGCTTGCTGAACTCCTCGCGCAAAAAGAACACCGCCAGTTCCCCCATGGTCATCCCATGCCGGATCGGAATGCGCGCGCAGCAGACGGGCGACCCCGTGCGCTCGGCTATCGGGCCCTCGAGCACGACGCCTCCGAGTGGATTCGGACGATCGAGTACGAGCACCGGCTTCTTCGCCTGCGCGCATGCTGCCAGGCAGTCCCGCATAGTCGCCATGTACGTGTAATAACGCGAGCCGATATCCTGAAGATCGACCAGGAAATACCCGACCTCGGCGAGTTCGGCCTGAGAGGGGCGCTTCTGCGTCCCGTAAAGACTGATAACGGGGACATCGCCCTGTTCGGAAGCCACTGTGGCGCCGGCCTCGTAATTGCCGCGGATGCCGTGTTCCGGGCTGTACAACACATGAAGCTTGTTCGACGGGCCAAGGCCAAAAACGTCGAGGATATGCCGGCCCATCTCGTCCACGGCGGCATGATTCGTGAGCAGGGCGACACGGCGTGTCTCACGAAGAATGTAGAAGCTCTCTCTCAACAAGCGGTCCACACCGGCATGAGTGTTTGCACGCCGCGGATACAAGGCGCGGGCAACGCTCCGATAGAACGTATTCCGTAACGTCTCGTTGTCCCGGTTTCCCGTCCCGGGATGACAGGTATTGGACAAGAGGATCGCGAAAACACCCGTATCACGGTCCATCCATATGCTGGTGCCCGTCCAACCCGTATGCCCGAGAGCCCTTCGAGAGGGCAGGAAACCCGTCGTCTTTGTGTCCCACGGGTCTATCAGCCATCCGAGGCCTTGCCAGGGATAGAAAGGAACCTGGCCCTTGACGCTGACCTCGTCGAGGGTGGATTCGGACACCACCTCGCCGCACAGGAATGCCCTGCAGAACCGCGCGAGATCGTCCGCGGTCGAAAACAGTCCCGCGTGCCCCGTAACGCCGCCGGCTGCATACGAATTCTGATCATGCACTTCACCTTGCATGAGACGGCCGCGCCAACCGCACCGTTCCGTGGGAACACAGCGCGGCCGGACGGATTCGGGCGGGTTGAAACAGGTATCCCCCATGTTCAGGGGCGTGAATATCCGGCTTTGGCAAAAACGGTCGAGCGTCTGCCCGGTCACGCGCTCGACGACGCGGCCCAGAAGCATGAACCCGATATCGGAATACACCCAGCGGACCCCGGGAGCGTTGTCGATACCGCGCTCCGCGCTTTCCATCAGCATCCCTTCCACCGAAGTATGCGTGCGGTAGAAGGGCCGTCCTGCCAGGAAGCCCGCGGTATGCGTCAGCAGGTGACGCAGGGTCATCTTCCGAAACGCTTCGATGGGAACATAATCGGCGGCCGAGCGGTCCAACTCGATAGCGCCCTGTTCGCGCAGCAACAACACGGCCGTCGTCGTAGCGACAACCTTCGTGAGTGACGCCAGGTCATAAATGCCGTCTGTCCGGGCGGCAACCCGAACAGGGTCGAGCTGAGCATCGCCCGCCGCCTCCAGAAAAAGTATCTCGGCCCCATTACCGACGCAGGCAACAGCGCCGGGACTGTTCGAATCGCGTACAGCGTCGCGGAGACCTTGTAGGATCATTTCATGCAAGATGAGTCCCTCGATGCCGTTTGGATAAGCGGAACCATTCTGAATACTGCACTCTGAATTACCGGCAGACGCTGAGTCTAATTGGTCGCGGTCAACGACGCAAGAAACAGCTCGAGGCCGCGACCAGCAGCTGTGGGATGCGTGAAGGCCCCGGCCGGGTGAACCGGGGAAGACGCCGCCCCTCTGCGGAAGGGCCAGAAAGGAAACCGGAGGCCCCTGCTCTCGAAAGCGGTTTGGCCGTTTCGGAGAGCAGGCGCCCCCGGTTCAGTGCGCAGAAGAATACTACTTCTTCTTCGCGGCCTTCTTCTTCGCGGCCTTCTTCTTGGCAGCCGGCTTCTTCTTCGCTACCGCCTTCTTCTTGGCGGCTGGCTTCTTCTTCGCTACCTTCTTCGCTGCTGTCTTCTTCTTCGCTGGGGCCATGGGGTTCCTCCTTTCTCGCGTCTAAACCCCTAAACATGTGCTCACGGCTACCTGCCTCTCCCACACAGATGAGGCATATCTGCCGTTCACACGGCTCATGACGCAGTCATGAAGCCCTATGCCAACGAGCCGGAGGCTCGATGTGGCCCTTGAATCCCCTTACAACGCTGCGAACACCGCGCCGCGGCAATTCATTTCATTCATGGGATAAGTCCGGAGAAAGACGGCCTTGCTTGCGCTTCGCATGCGTCACGCCCGAAACTTGCCGGCTGCAACACAAACCACATGCTCTTGCGTTCCCCCGTGCAAGCCTCGCCGCTTTCCCTCTCCCCAAACATCTGGCGGCTTCGGTCTTCATCACAGCGTTGTATGCCTGCGCACGAAACTCTTGTTGGCGACGCCAGTTTCTCTCCCCCGATTGCGCTGCGTTTCGCGTGCGCTCGAAGAGAATAATCCCCCGTCCCGCCGGACTCAAACACGTCGCTATGCGCAAGGCGTATCGTCTGCATCAAGTTTCCAACACTACTTTCTGCAACGCTCATTCACGCTATCCATATAAATGTTTAACAGACCTTGCGAAAAATAGCAAGTGTTTTTCATAGGTTGTTTCATTTTTTCCAGAGCGCTTTGATTTGGTCAAAGGCTATGTTAGAGTATGAATGGTTCTTCGAAGCGCGTGATTTTGGTGTTTGAAACGGGCTGTATGAAGCGAGAAATACGTGCGTGCACGCGTGGTCGAGACGCGTAGTAACAGAGAGCATCCAACCCAACATTGCCGGAAGGGAGAAGCAGCTATGGCCGATACGGTAGCGGGATTTTTTTCGGAACTCGCGGGAAAAGTGAACCCTGACAAAGCCTCTGGCATGAACGCCACCTATCAATTCGATATCACCGGCGATGGAGGAGGCAAATGGAACGTGAAGTTTGCCGAAGGCAATGTGGCGGTGGGCGAGGGCGCCGCTGAATGTCCTAACATCACGCTCACCAGCGATGTTTCCACGTGGCTTGACATCGTCAACGGCAAGACAAGCGGCCAAACAGCCTTTCTGCTCGGCAAACTGAAGATCCAAGGCGATATGAGCCTGGCCATGAAACTCGCCAGCGTCTTCGGTCTGGGTTGAGCCCGCCGATGCTTCAATACCACCTCGTGAGTTCGTGTGTGTGAACCTTTCCGCAACCGGCAGGCGTTTCTGCTGTGTCTGCTCGCTGTCGTGAACACGGCGGCGTGCGGCCGGCGCGACGAAGCATCTCTCGCGAACGCCCCGGCAGCATTGACCCTCACCACAACGGACGGAGCGGTGCTCGCCGCGACATTCTATCCCACCCATGCCAAGCCATCCTGCGGGGTGGTATTGGTGCATGATAAGGGTGGAGACAGCGCCCAATGGGCCGGTTTTGCGCGGCGGCTCCAGCAAAGCGGCATTGCGTCTATCGCTTTCGACATGCGCGGGCACGGCGCCAGTACGGGACCTGAAGGCCAGAAGGTCTCGTTCGAAAAGTTCACTGTGGGCGACTGGCTTGAAGCTATATTGGACATTCAAGCAGCCAGAAACGCTCTTCCCGCCAACGGGGTCGATCCCGACAACCTTGCGATCGTAGGCGCCGGCATGGGAGCCAATCTTGCCACGCACTATACGGCCCAAGACCAGACCATCCAGGCTCTGGTGCTGATTTCCCCCGGCCTGGAATATGACGGGGTGCCTGTCCGAGACGCCTTTGAGGCCTACAAACTGCGTCCATCGCTGCTTATCGCCACCAAAGGAGACACCTACGCATCATCTTCGGCTCAGGCCTTGAAGAAGACCGCCTCGACTTTCTGCGAGTTTCGAGAGTATCCGGGAGGTGCGCACGGCATGGATGTCATTGACGAGATGGTCGGGGTGCGGGAAGAATTGGCATTCTGGCTGGAAAGCATCCTCCGAACATTTGACACCGGTGCAGCCATTCGTGATGAGACGGAGTGAAGGCGTGCGGCAGCGGCAGCAACCGCTCGCGCGGAGAACATCGGGGTATCGGCAGGAACACCGGGCATAGGCTGACACGGCTCTTGATGTGCAGATGCCCGTCAACTGTCTCCGAGAACCGGCCACTTCATTGTTTCGTTTGGCGCGGAGCATTCGTCTGCCGTTCCCCCGCACTCGCGTACGCTTCACGCGTGATTGGAAACCCCCACAATGGCTTGACGAAATCGCGGGCGCTCCCTATACTGCGCCATGGAACATCGCATGGGGATGCAGCGATTAGCTGAATTGGGGTAAACGACGTGTCAGACACAGGGCACAAACCGGGTTTTTTCAAGGATGATGCGGGCGATTGGCGCCAGGAACGCCGAAAAAGCCCCGACCGCCGCCAACGTGACTTGGCTTTCGATCATAAAGACCGGCGCCGCGGTTCGCGCCGGCATACCGATCTCGAGATTATCGAGCGGGAACAAAAGGAAATGATCGAAGAGGCGCTTGAGGAATTCGCAGCCGAGCACGAGCAGGAACACCATTAGGGTATCCGGCGCGCGCGCTGGAAGACGTCCCGGCGCATCGAGGACCATCTGCTGAGCGTTCTTCCGCATGCCGCCACGGAAGCGGCGTCACCGTGACTCCTCGAGCACTTTGTCAGCGCGCCATTTGAGTTCGGCGGCCGCCTCTTCTGCCGTCTGAACGCCGTTCAATACACCTGCCAGCGCGTTTTCGATGTGTTCCCGCACCTCCTGCCATCCGGGAACGTTAGGTTCGCAACGCGCAAAGGAAAGACAATCGAACGGGGCTTTGTTGTAAGTCCATTCGTTCCAGAACGCCAACATGCGGGGATCCTGCGCCGCCGACTTGCGTATGGGCAAGTACCCGGTTCCCAAAGCCCAGCGCACAGTGATTTCAGGCGACGTGAAATACTTGGTAAACTCCCACGCGATGCGTTCCTGCTCCGGCGTCGTTTGAAAAATGTTGATATTGGGGCCGTACAAGACCGTTTGGGGGCGCTCGGGGTCCGCCTGAGGAATAACCGCCATGCCCCAGGCGCCGGGTTCGACTAGCGTAGCCGTATAGGTCCGGTGCGAACTCGAGCGGAAGAAAAAAGCCACCTTGTCTTGGGCGAAATCAGCTCGGTCGTCGTAGCGATGCGCCAGAATCTGGTAGGCCAGCCCCTCCTTGCCAAGCGTCTCGTACAGTTTCAGTACAGCGAGGGCTTCGGGTGAATCGAGGAGGCTTTTGCCGTCCGCATACACGTCTCCTCCCATGCTGTACACCATTCCGTCGAATGTGGAGGCGTCCACGGCCACCGCGTAGGCGCGTTTCCCGGCCCGTTCCTTGATCTGGCGGCATTGTGCCAGAAACTCATCCCATGTTCTGGGGGGCTGCTCAAGGCCTGCCGCCGCAAGGACGCGTTTGTTGAAATACAGCATGAGCACGGATTTGCAGAATGGGAACGAATACATGCCGTTCTCAAGAGTGGGATACCGGTTCGTTTCGAGCACGACCGGGAAGAAGTCGTCGAGTTCTTTCTCGCTTAGCCCGATTTCCGGATCCGCTATGAACGGGTCGAGTGGCAGCACGGCGCCTGCCTGGGCGTAGACCGTAGTCATGCTCTGGTACCCCACCGCCATGGCGGGCACCGTTCTGGCCTGGATGCTGGTCACGAGCTTGCGAAAAATCTCGGGATATCCACCGACATAATCGGCCTTGACCGGGATCCCCTCGCGTCCTTGATTGAACTCGGCAATGATGCCATCAAGCAAGTCGCGATTCTCATCCGTCTGGCGATCCCAGAACAAGGCAGCGTTGGGATCGATGGGGCGAAACTCCCGGGAACCTCCGCAACCGCATGCACACAGAAGCCCGGCCAGACCGGCGGCGAGCACCCTTGTGAGCCGATATTTCCTGCCTCTCATCCCTTGATTCCCGCGCTGATGGCACTCTCGAGAAAGTAGCGTTGTGCCGCGAAGTATAGCGCCAGCGTCGGGAGAATCACAACGGCCGCCGCACACATCAGCATATTCAGGCGAACACCCTCGTCCGATGAAAACAAGGTAAGACCCACCTGTACCACCCGCATCTTGTCGCTGTCTGTTACCACCAGGGGCCACATGAGCGAATTGTAGCTCCCGAGGAACGCAAACAGCCCCACGGTGACGGCGGCGGGCTTGACCAGCGGCGTGGCTATCCACAACAGAAAACGCAAATGGCCGCAGCCGTCCACTTTGGCCGCGTCGAAAAACTCCGCGGGCAGCCCCATGAACGCCTGCCGCAGCAGGAATATCGAGAAGGCGTTGGCGCACCAAGGCACGATCAGCGCCAAGTAGGTGTCTTTCCAGCCCAGCGCGTTGATCAGCATGAAATTCGGGATGAGCGTCACTTCAAAGGGGACCATCATGGTCGCCAGAACAAGGCTGAAGAGCAGGTTCCGTCCCGGAAACTCGAGCCGGGCGAAAGCATACCCCGCAACCGTCGCGGTGACGATAACAGCCGCTGTAACGGAGAATGCCACCAGAAACGAGTTGTAGAAGTAGGTTCCGAATTGCGGCGCTTCGCGAAACATCACCACGAAATTTCCCCACATGGGGCGCTCGGGGAAAATGTCGAGACCGGCGGCAAGCGCCTCCGTTTCACTCTTCAGGGCGGTGGCGATCATCCAAACGAAGGGAAAGGCCGTCACCAGCGCACCGGCCGTCAACAGGGCGTATGTCGCCGCTTTTCGCATCATTCGTAGTGGACCCGCCTTCCCGCCACGCGCCACTGGACCGCCGTCATCACGACGATGCCGATAGCAAGCAGGGTGGCCACCGCCGCACCGTATCCAATGCGCCCGAATTCATAGAAGTTGGCGTAGATGTACACGGTCAGGTTTTGGGTAGTGTTCTGCGGGCCTCTCCCGTTGCCGGTCATGGCATAGAAGCTGTTGAACGCCTGAAACGCCTTGATGGTGCTCACCACAAGAAGGAAAAAGAGCGTTGGCGACAGGATAGGCAAGGTCACGGCGCGCGTGGCCTGCCACCATCCTGCCCCGTCGATGCGCGCCGCATCCTCGAGGTCGCGAGGGATAGCCGTAAGGCCGGCAAGAAATATCACCACCATAAACCCGCTCGAGTGCCAGATCTCGAACAGCATAATGCAGCACAGGGCGAGACTGGGGCCGACGTCTGCGCCAATGCGGCCATTGCTGATCACCCATAGCACTCCGCGCGATTCAAGAAGCCACGCTTGAGGCTCCCACCCAAGCCACTCGAGCATCGCGTTCACGGGGCCATCCTGAGGATGCAACAAGGCGGCCCACACGGTCGCGGCAGCTACCACGGCGGTGATGTACGGCAAGAAATACACGGTGCGGAAGAATCCGCGGCCGCGCCCAATGCGGAAAAGCAGCGAGGCGATGAGAAAACTCACGACCATGGTGACGGGAATGGTGCCGATAACGTAGTAGACGGTCACAAGGAGGCTCTTCCAGAAATCGGGCTCGGTCAATGCACGCGTGTAGTTGTCAAGGGCGATAAAGGGCCGCGGCGCACGTTTGAAATTGAATAAGCTGAGGTAAACGGCATAGAAAAGCGGCGCAATGCCGAAGGTCCCGAGAATCACGAGCACCGGAGAAAGAAGAAACAGGGCTAACGGCGTATCGCGCCACCGTTTGCCTCGAACGCCCTCGAAGAAACCGTCCATCCATGCGAGGACTTGGTCAAAACCTCGGATCAATGGCCTGTGCAGGGCCGCGAGCACCCCCACGCCAACGCCCGTCAGCAAAATTCGTGTCCACACCGTGCGAAATCCCTCAGTCCGGCGCGCACAACGCACGCCGAACCAATGCGAACTAACCTACGGGGTACGCCGCCATGATGTCAACATGCCGCGCGCGCGCTGAGGATGGTTTCGGTTCCCGTTGCGACGTGGCCGTTTTAGCCGCACAGGCCTGGAACCTCAATCGAGCATGCGACCCGTGGGAGCGGGCCACATGACCGGCGAGGGTGCCACTCCCACAACGTCGGTCCCACAACTGGGACAGGTCCTACGGCCAAGGCGCTTCCCGTCGGCGAATTTCGAGCCTGGTCTATCGTGTGCGACCGGAACGCAGCAATGGCTCGAGAATGTCCAGAGAACGCTCGATGGCCCCTTGATTGGCCAGGACAGCGGCACGACCCTTGCCGCCCAGACGAGCGCGCGCCTCCGGCTCGGTGAGAAGGCCTGCAAGCGTTTCCTGCAACCCGCCGGCGTCAACTTGCATCGCGCCCCCGCTTTCCAGAAGCGCCTTCGCGGGATCGATGAAGTTGCGCATATACGGGCCAAACACCGTGGGAATGCCCAGGGCGGCGGACTCGAGTGGATTGTGACCCTCGACTCCCGGATAGAAGCTTCCTCCGATAACCGCAACGGCCGCCATGGCATAAAACGCCGCCAGCTCCCCCATCACGTCGACAACAACGATGCGCTCTCCGGCGGGCGCGCGCCCTGCTTGCGTTTCGGAACGCAGCAGATACGGTTCGTCGAAAGCCGCACAGACATCGTGCACCCGTTCGAGATGGCGCGGCGCAACTACCAGGCAAAGGTCAGGAAAACGCGCGCGCAAGCCGGCCCAACACGTCGCGGCAAGCGTCTCGTCGCCTGTGCGCAGACTCCCAAAAACCACAACGGGGCGCCCGGGGAGAATGCCTGTCTGTTGCCGGAGGGCGTCTATCTGCGCCTCAGGGAACGCTGTCCGCACTCCGTCGAACTTGGTGTTTCCCGTGACATGAACGATTGACTCGCCGGCGCCCAACACGCGTATCCGCGCGGCATATTCCTCGTTTTGAGCGCATGCGGCGGAAAGCGCGGCGAAGATGGGCCGCCAGAATCGGGCTATGCGTTTGTAGCGGGTGAAATGTTTGTCGCTGATGCGTCCGTTTAGAAGGGCAACGGGTATCTTGCGCGCGCGGGCGATGCGAACCGCATTGGGCCACACCTCTGTCTCAAGCAGAACGAGAATACGAGGCGCCAGCCGGTCCAGGAAACGGCTGACCGACACGCGATGGTCGAAGGGAAACCAGGCAGTGGGAGTTCCCCCGGCGATGGCGTGGGCCTGCCGCCATCCGGACATCGTTGATGTCGTGAGAAGGAGCGGCGTATCGGGCCATCGCACGGCCATAGCCTCCAAGATAGGCCGCGCCGCGTTGACTTCCCCCATGCTGCACGCTTGCAGCCAGATCGGATGGTTCCCCAGACTTTCGGGAACGCGGGGAGCGAACCGCCGCAACAAGGGCCTGTACTTCGGGCAAGCGGCAAGATATACAGCGCCCGGGGCGGCGGCAAGCGTCGTCAAGACATCGTATGCAACGTGCGACAACATGAGACCCTGCGTAACACGGGCGGCCGCTGGCCTCGTGCCAGTTCGGCCGCCCGAAATCTGTAACCGGATTGTGCCGCGACTATCAGCTCGCAGGCTCGAAATACCGTGCCCCCGTCGGGTCCATAATGTCCACCGTAACGAAAATCAGCAGGCTGTTTTGGGACACCTGACGCGATTTCCCGCGGAAGAAGAAACCCAGCAGCGGAATATCGGCGAGATAAGGAAGACGTTCGTCTCCTTTCTGGGTCCGATCCGAAATCATGCCGCCCAACACAAGCGTATCCCCGTCATGCACGAGAACGTTGGTGTAGATTTCCTGTGTGGAAATCTGCGGGTAGTTTGTTGTCAGCTGGGTTTCCTGGCCGTCTTCATACGACGTGGTCGTATAGGTATCCTCGCCGACGTACGTGTCCACGTAAGGATTCAGCCACAGCCGCACAAGATCGGTACCGCACACCTGCGGAGTCACCGTCAGCGTGATGCCGAATTCATAGGTCTCGGGATAGATGTCCGTGCTCGTGAACGTCCGCCCCGTGCTGTAGAGTCCGCCTCCCTCTATATATTCCGTGATCCGTTCGGCATCGGTGATAAAAGTCCGCGATGTATAGTCGCGGATAACCGCGCGGCGCCGGCTCAGGGTCGTAATCTTGGGCGCGCTCAACAATTCCGTCTCACTCAGGCTGTCAAGAAAGTCGAATGTGACGCTCAACTCGTCGCCATCCGCATTGTCCGTAATCGTGCCGGTGAAATTGAAGCTGCCAGGAGGCCCCGGATTGGCCAAGGCATTCAGCAACCCCTGGGTGATGGTGTTGTTGATAACATTGGTCCCGTCGGGCCGCGTATAGAACGGAATGCTTTCCAGCACGCCGTCGCCATTTATGTCGTAATCGTAGGTCGTGTCTTCCAGGTCGTCGATGGAGCGTGTACGGCCGTTCTGATCCGAAGTGCTGAGATCCCACTCGAATCCGACCTTATCAAGGTCGGAAACGCTGACGGTCGCGAACTTGGCCTCAATCGAGACCTGCTTGGGCATAATATCGATCTGTTCGAGTTGGTCTTCGAGCAGATCGAGATTGCTGGTCGTATTCCGGGCCACCAACTGGTTGGTGGTTGGGTTGTAAATCATGTACGACAGCACGACGTCGGTTTGCGGCTCGATCACGGGAGGAACCATGTACTGGAGCATGGAAATGATGTTAGGGGCGCCCTCCAAAACCTCCACGCCGCCAGCAGCGGTTATTCCTTCACCTTGCGCACCTTCAGCACCGACAGCGGCGCCAGCCGCGCCAGCCGCTGCAGCCCCGCCGCGTCTAGCACCGGTTGTTGTTGTCGCGCCCACCCCTGTGAACCCAAGGATGATGGGCATCTCGGTATAAC
>Ga0209201_1002932_pt1 | contig 15724 bp, 8 predicted proteins | sample AD_UKC055_MetaG_FD_184411 | JGI IMG/M metagenome (GOLD analysis project Ga0209201, IMG submission 184411) | Active sludge microbial communities of municipal wastewater-treating anaerobic digesters from USA - AD_UKC055_MetaG (SPAdes) (version 2) | ecosystem: Engineered > Bioreactor > Anaerobic >...
CTTCGCCACCGTAAATGTAACTGTAGTCCACATCCAGATTACACGCGCATTGCACCGACGAAGGACCGTACATCACTATCTCGTTGTCCGCAACGGGATTAAAAAAGATGTTATTCCACAAACTTACATCGCCAATTATCCCTACTGCTGCCACAGAGCCATAATTGTTATAGAATGTGCAGTTTGATACCTCAAAGTTGCTACTGCCATTACTACCGAACAACATAGCTCGATCGTTATTGGTTCTGATGTTGTCAAACAGGCTGTTGCTTAATCTGATAGTCGCGCCTTGGGTAGCCATGCTGTTCCATATAGAAATACCAAATGTTGGTTGATCGTTTTGAACACTCATATTTCCAAACTCGCAGTTTTCCATGGTAAGCGAATCCGCTACCCAAAAGCCAATAATGGAAATACCGCTAAACAAGGGATCATCAGATACATAAGTGGAATGTATGTTTGTAGAAGTTGAATTGCTGATCCTAGTATCAGATATTTTATTCATATATATTGCGTTTTCTAATGTGGTTATATTGTTAATGACAATTTTATCAATAATTGCTGACGTGGGTTTAGACATAAACAGCGCACCCCCGTAATCAGATACAGACAAGTCGACAATCTGTAGATCACATAAATACAATTGACTTTGTGAAAAACTACCTATGAAAATACTTCTGATACTGTTCGCACTCCCAGTTATTTTCATACCACTAATAGTATTATGTGTGGTTCTCGTAGCAAAGATGAATATTGGATAACCGATGGTGGATTCGGTTTCCGAGTAAATAGTCACCTCACTTGACCCAGTACCGATGAGGTTGGTATGGGACTTGATCGGGATCGGGTATAGCTGTTCACCTTCGCCTTCCTCATACACACCCGGCAGTAAATGGACAGTTTTTACATCAAGGCTATCGGAAGCTATCAGATGCATTGCTCTGGTAATGGTACGCATTGGTTCATCCGGACTGATCCCGCTGTTGTTATCATCTCCATCGGGGCTAACGTAAAAGTCGCGATTTATCTCGCTTCGATGAGCCAGTTGTGCGTTTACCGTGTCATGATACTGTTGTAGATTTGACAAATTGTTGAATCTATCGATATAGAAAGCAGAAGGTGGATTGATAGTTATCTTGTTCAAGTAGATTTCTACATTAGCGGGGATGTCCACTATCATTAAATCAACTGGGGCAGCTCCATAGTTTTCATAAACTGAACACCTGTTAATGGGATCAAAAACAATGGATGGTACTACTGTGCTGGCACCCATGATATGAATCCCACCTCCAGAAGCAAGACCATAATTGTGATGCACATTCAAACCGCTCAACTGCAATGAGGCATTTGTGGAGCTTATTCCTGCACCCATCCCAGCATGATTTCCGTAGATGTTACAGTTAACAAGAGTGACTGTGCTTCCTGTCATATAGGTATTGCTGATTAGCACCCCCCCTCCCCTAGTGTATTCATCATAGGTAAGGTATCCTGTGCCATTGGTTAAGGTAAAGCCCCGTAAGCTAGCGATTTGCTCGGCATTACGAAAAGCAACACAAGAGCCATTTCGGTTACCGTCAATAATGGTTTGGCTAATGTAAGTACTATCGCCATCTATGGCTTCCAAACTGTATACACTGATGGATTTTCCAATGTAATCGATATTCTCTATGTATCTGCCGGGATGCACAAGCACTGTATCGCCATCATTGGCAGCTTCAATGGCAGCCTGGATATGGGTGTAGTCCCCGCTACCGTCCTGCTTTACGGTCAGCGTGGCACTAAAGGCCAAGCAGGGCAGGACTATCATCAGGATCAATATATTCACACGCATCATCGTCTTCCTTTGTTTATTATACCGGGGAAGGATTTACCGCCTTCCCCGGTATTTAACTAACGCAGCTTTAGCTGCCCATCTCGTCCGAAGGACACATTTCGCGGCGAAGCCGCCTATTTCATCAGTATCATCTTTTTCGTGATGCTTCCATCTTTGGTGATCAGTCGATATTGATATATACCGCTGGCTACCTTTCTGCCATATTTATCCGTTCCGTTCCACACCACTCTATGGGGTCCGCTTACTTTGTTATCATTCACTAGCGTCTTTACCAGTTGACCCTTAAGGTTGAAGATATCTATCCTGGCATTGCCATCTGAGGCAATCTCATAGCTGATTGTAGTCTCCGGATTGAAGGGATTAGGATAGTTTGGAGATAAGGCGTTTTTAGAGATGATGGGACTAATATCCGTCTCTGCGTTTATTGCAATCTCATAATGCCTAATGCCAAACTCATTACTGAGCTTTACATCATTGGAATCCAGCTGGCAACGCTGCTTAACATTTTCCATTGCTTTGGTATCAAAATACAGTACCAATTCCCAATCCTCAGGATTGATAACCTCATACTTATCCAGATACGCGCATAAATCGGTGTAATTGCCCTCAACCTTTACCGCACCCTTACATTCTCCATTCACATACAGGCCGATTTCAGATGGTAACACATCAAAGCCGCTAAGGTCGATAAACATGGAAGTGTAATCCAGTTTCTCCACATATTCAAACGCAGTTGCTTTGGATCTAAGCTTGGGGTCAACCGGATACTCATTGCCCCACGCGAAGCTGCAATCCTCACTCACGGTTATTATTACCATATCGCCATAGTTTAGGGTTAAGTTCGCCGAGCTGACCTTCCAGAACCCATTGCCCTTAATGGCACTCCAATATTGCGTTTTTATGGAAGTTACTTTATCCAGAATGGAGGCAAGAGCAGTGAAGGGATTGGAACTATGAAGCAAGAAATAGCCAATCCAGTTTTCGTTTACACCCGTGGAAGACCCAGCGGGATGGGCATATAAATTGATTACAGTATTGGGTGATTGGATGAAGCCGGAGGTTGGGATTTCAAGTGCTTGGGTAACTCCGGATTGGAGGTTAATCTTGTAACCAAGCACACTGCGTACTTGTTCATCATAGTTTTGAAGTTCTGACATATGCCAACTCAAGTATTCCGGTTCTTCATTTCCATCTTTCCAAATCACTTGATCAAGAATAGTGCTTGGTACTATCGGGGCAAAGAAATTCTCTGCTAAATCGTATTCCTGGGTAATCCTGTTCAGCACTGGGAAGCTCATCCATTTCGGGGTTCCATTCGTTGGCATGGTATATACATCACAAACATGGTTCACTGCAGGATAGGCTCCAATATCAGCTGGAGTATCATCTTCATCAGTACCATGGCCGGAATCGATGCAAGGCGACATAATGCTTGCTGTCCAGAGAGGGTGATAATAAGAGTCGAGCTGAGGATCTGTGGCCACAACTGGGTTGGATATTGAGAATACCTGATATGTATTGCCCTGAGTATCCACGTGGTTATTCAGATCATTAAAGAAGCAGTTATTGATGGTTAGGCTTTCAGTAGCATGGTTGGGATTTCCGGAATGACCACCCCATTCCACATCATAAGGAGAACAGTTGTGGAATATATTGTTTTCAATAGTATAGTTTGAGCCTTTGAAAAGCACTAATCCCGAACTTGTCAAGTTCAGAAGTGTGTTGTTGTTAAATTGGAAGTAATCAGGATTCTGAGGAGCCCCACCACCATTACCATTAGCCGCTGCGTTGTTGGTAAAAGTGCTACTCTCAAACCTCGTTGAATAACTGCTTCTAGACAAAAGCTGAGAGTTGTAATTTAGATTAATATATGCGACTTGAGCATCATATGAAGTTGCGCCGGACGCCAGAGAAGAATAGTTCGTTCGGTCCATGATTCCTGCAGCAAAACAAAGTGCAGCCTTATCATTCGAATTCAGGGGTGAGTTATTGTTAAACTTGTTTACTACGGCGTTCATGTAGTTGTTCAGAGTATTGAAATTAGGGAAGTCATCATCTGCTGAAGAACCATCAATATTCGTAGTAAAGCCATGATATATAGATGTATATCCATCTGCTGTAGATAGCGTGTGATCCCAATATTTATGGTAGTTAATTATCTGTGAAGTAGCCGTAGCAGTACAACCAACGACACTTCTTCCTAAGTTAACATCATCATAAGGACAATAGTTGTTATAAGGTGCATTCTGATCCCAATCAGCACCCAGATCGATCAAATGAGTGACTACGGAAGTTGCAGCCTTACTAGATATCGCTGACCAGATAGGAAGCGTATAAGTGTTGGCGAGATTATTAGCCTTGATTTCAGATATCTGGTTTGAGTATTGACTGATTAGGTCTTCCCTGGCAGGATTTGCGGTGTCGAGGATTGATCCTGTGTAGGAATAAGCCAGGATAGGAAGACTGCTGTTATCGGCGGCAATAAGAACATATCCATCAGGCTCGAAATCTATCCTGTAGAGGATGGCTTCACTAGACCCATTTTTGATAACTTGATAGTTGTCAATGGTGCAAGCGGTACCAGTATACATCTCTAGCCAATTATCCGCTACCTGCAGAATGGTTGTTTCGGGAACTGGAGCGGCTATCAGAAAAGTGGCAAGTGTGACGGTAACGATGAGTAATAATAGCCTTTTCATTTTGTACTCCTTTTAGCTTCATCTAAAGTCACTTTAATCGGTCGCAAGTTATGACTCTTGCGGTTGGTAAATGCTTTGTAGTATATGTTATCTCCTATTTGTCTTCTTGCATTTGCGTAAGGGCAACATTGACAGGAAGAACGAACGAGCATTCCCTGTCAAGTTGCTTTTTGCATATGGCATAACCCAAAAAACCATGTGGATTCGGAACCCCGATTCACGCCAATTCAATGTCTATATCATGTCAGGGCTTTGCAGTCCTGGCCTGTTATTGTGGGATTATGGCCTATAATATTCACAAGATTAGAAAACATTGCTACTTCTCTTAACATGTCAAGTGTTTTATTTATTCCGCCCTATAATTCATGTTTTACTATGTAATAGACGCTTACTTCAATTTGTCGATAGTTTACAGAAGATACCGTTCTTTGCGTTTACCTTTGATTCTGAGACGACTGTACAACCGGCAGCCATACAAGTTCTACTCCTGTTTCCTTCACATAACCTTCCAAATCGAGCAAACCACTTGGACAAGCACTTGGACATTTTTCGAGAGATAGGTTTCACATCTGCCGTTTAGTCTCGATTCTGCGTTCGTGTTCACCTCTTTTAATGTTTTAGCCGGTTGCTAACTTCCATAGCAGCATTATGTTAAGAAGTCCTTTCTGTTGCTTTTGACATCTATCCAAGACTGTGATTTCGATAGACGCAGAGACCACATCTACGATCTCCGGCATTTAGGCGATAATCTGGAAATTCCTCGCTCCCTCCTTGTTGGCTCGCCCGATAAGTATATGGCATTTAGAGTAAATGGACACAGCATGGAACCCAATATCATGCATGAGGATCTCGTGATCATAAAACAGGAGACGATCTAGGAGAAAATCGATCATTTTGGAGCGAAACCCCAAAGTCAATAAATAGTCCGATTTCGGCTCAATTTGCAGCTTTCAGTGACCTAAACACATCCAGAAACATCCAAAACTCATTTGCAAATATCCAAAGATAGTCCTATATAACTAACCACCACATAAGGCGTTATCCCCATTTGTCCAAGTGATCGCTGCTTGCAGATTTAGGTAACTCTTTATATGGGGGCTTGATTGATTTCAACCTTAATAAATATACCTAACCTTCGAAACCTTTATTTACTGCGTTATCCACTCAAAAAATTTTTTTCTTGACAGAGATGCGAAATCTTGAAATAAAGAAAGATATGGCAATAATAGTTAAAAAATTCGGCGGAACATCAATTGGTAACATTGATTTAATCCGCAACATAGCTCATAAATTGGCATGCGAATACCATAAAGGTGATGCTCTTGTTTTAGTTGTCTCTGCAATGGCTAAAACAACAGACTATTTATTTAATTTAGCTTATGGGATTTCCCAGCATCCATCGCGTCGTGAACTGGATATGCTTTTGACAGCTGGGGAACGTATCAGTATGAGTTTATTATCGTTAGCTTTGATGGAAGAAGGAATTCCTTCTATCTCTTTTACTGGTTCTCAGAGTGGAATTATTACTGATGAAAAGCATGGTAATGCTCAGATATTGAAAGTTAGTGCTTTTCGTATACAGGAAGAACTGAATAAGGGAAAAGTTGTTATCGTGGCTGGTTTTCAAGGTGTTAGCATTAGCAAAGAAATAACAACTTTAGGACGTGGAGGTTCTGACACTTCTGCAGTAGCATTAGCTTGTTATTTGGGAGCTGATAAATGCGAAATCTATACAGATGTAGATGGAGTTTATACTGCTGATCCTAAGCTTGTGGCTAATCCACAATTGCTGAAATATATCAGTCCAGAACTAATGTTAACCCTATGTTATAATGGTTCTAAGGTGTTACATCCCCGGGCTGTTGAATTTGCTATTAAATATGGTGTAGAGGTGGAAGTTAAATCCTCTTTTACTTTTGCTCCTGGTTCGTTGATCACCCGTATAAAAATCCCGAATAATGAGGAAGATAAAATGGAAGAACGCAAGGTAACTGCTATTTCGTATAAGGACAAATTAATCCGTTATATTATACCTGTAAGCGAGCAAGTTTCAGATATGCTAACTCTATGTAATTATGAAATATATAAGAGTTTTATTAATGCTGGCTTTCTGGAACTTTTCGTAGAGACAAAATATGAAACGGAAGTTGATTATTTTCTACAAGATAGAGGTATAGAACCCAAAAACAAAGAAAGCAATTTGGCTTTTGTAAATCTTGTTGGTTTAGGTTTAGGACACGACCCCGCTTTTTTAGCTTCGGTTATAGAAAACAGCAAAAATTATAATATTTTACGCAGTTATAACAACGAACAGAGCATAGAACTTTTATTGCCTAACAACCATCTTTCGGAGGTTGTTCAAAAACTCCATACAATTTATATTGAGGAAAAGCAATGAAATACTTAATTACCAGTGCTCTACCCTATGCTAATGGAAGATTACATATCGGACATATTGCTGGAGCTTATTTACCAGCTGACATCTTTGTCCGTTACTTGCGTTTAAAAGATGAGGATGTGATTTACATTTGTGGAACAGATGAACATGGCACTCCGATTTCAATAACTGCTGATAAAGAAGGAATTACACCTCAAGAAGTAGTAAACCGTTATCATCAAAGCATTAAAGAGGCATTTGATGGTATTGGTATTGAATTTGATAATTTTAGCGGAACAGCGCGTCCACCACACTATAAACTTGCTTCAGAGTTCTTTTTACAATTATACAATAAGGACTTTATCAAGCCCAAAATTACGCTACAATTCTATTGTGAACACGATAAACGCTATTTACCCGATAGATATGTGGAAGGATTGTGTCCTCGTTGCGGAGCCAGTAATGCCAGAGGTGATCAATGTGATAAATGTGGTCAAATTTACGAAACAACAACATTGCAAGAGCCTAAATGTAAGATTTGTGGTTCAACTCCTGTAATTAAAGAGACAAAACACTGGTTTCTGCAGCTGGATGGTTTTCGCGATAAATTAAAAAGATGGCTTTCTACGAAAGATTACTGGAAAGAAAATGTGCGGAATTTTATATTTGGATTATTGGATCAAGGTTTAGTTGAACGTTCCATTACTCGAGATCTATCTTGGGGAGTTCCTGTTCCTCTTCCAGAGGCAAAAGGTAAAGTTCTATATGTATGGTTCGATGCTCCCATTGGGTATATTTCTTCTACAGTTGAATGGGCAGAAAAAATTGGTCAACCTGAAAAATGGAAAGAATATTGGCTAAATCCTGAAACTCGCTTGATTCATTTTATTGGTAAAGACAACATCATATTTCATTCTTTAATTTGGCCTGCAATGTTGATGGGACAAGATAAAAAATATTGCCTGCCTTATGATATTCCTGCCAACGAATTTATGAATTTGGAAGGAGAGAAAATATCTACAAGTAAAAATTGGGCAATTTGGGTTGATGAATTTCTGCAAGATTTTGAGGGTGAATATCTGAGATATTATCTAGCAGTTAATGCTCCTGAAAAGCAAGATTCCGATTTTTGTTTTAAGGATTTTCAAAGTAAGATAAATACAGACCTAAATAATACGCTGGGCAATTTAGCTAATAGAGTCTTTGCCTTTGCCAATAAAAACTTTGAAGGGAAAATAACTGCCTGTTCGTTAAGTAAATCGGCTAAACTGATAATCGACGAAGCAGATGCCATCTTAAAAGAAATAGAGGAATGTTATCTGGACTATCAGGTTAAGAAAAATACCCGTTTAATAATGGATATAGCACGCTTGGGAAACCGCTATTTTGATGAAAATAAACCCTGGGCTATCCTTAAAGAAAATAGAGAAGCAGTAAACGAAACCTTATATGTTTGCGCTAATTTGCTGGCAAAAATATCTGTTGCCTTATTTCCCATTTTACCAAGTTCTATGCTTAAACTTAGAGAAATGATGGGGTTAAGCGATCAATTTCTGTTCAATGAAGCATATAACATATTGGATGATATAAAGTTAACAGATATTAAGCCCCTCTTTCACAAAATCGAAGATAAGGAAATTGAGGCACAAATTGCAAAATTGCATTTACAAACAAAAATCAATGAAGGCGATAAAGTAGAGTTTGCCACTTCCAAGATAGCTCCATTGAAGGAATTAATCAGCTATGATGATTTTTCTAAGCTCGATTTTCGCTTGGCAAAGGTTTTGACTGCAGAAAAAATTCCCAATACCGATAAATTATTAAAACTACAAGTGGATATTGGAATTGAAACACGCGAATTGGTTGCCGGTATTGCAGCCGATTATGAACCTCAAGATTTAATTGGCAAAACTATTTTAATGTTGGTAAACTTGGAACCCCGTAAAATACGAGGAATAAACTCTCAAGGGATGATTTTAGCTGCCAATGCGAACGGGAAATTATTAGTCCTTAATCCTGATGGCGAAGGAAATCCCGGTTCAGTTGTGCAATGATCTGTACACTATGCTGAAGTGTAACTGCTTATTTATCCTTCTGTTACTTTTTATTCCCCTACTTTGGGGAGCTCAATTTAGGGATGGAGAATTATATTTGGAGATTAATCTGGCTGCTTCTCCTACTCTAAGTATTACTTCTGAAAGGAAAGATGAAAAAATAACAGTTTCTGAAATGGATGGACTCATTTCTCGCAGCTTTGATTCAGATGTCTATTTTTTCATAGTAAATCCTGAAAAAACGGTTCGTTATGCTATATTAGACTATACTGAAATAATATCTGAACCCTTGGATGATAAAAATGCTGTAGTGCGGAATTTTTTTGCCTGGGAAAATTCGCATTTGAAAATTAAAACGGAGTTGCAGCACTTTCAAGCAGAGAGTTTTAACACAGAAGAAGAAGCTCTTCAGTATGCATCTTTATATAATATCCCCCTTGATAAAATAAAAGAAGTGCAGCTTATTAATACTACAGTACAGATTCAAGATGCCAAGGGTAATATCTGCTTTATGGAAACACCTTTGAAAATACATTCCGATACTGATCTATATTTTAATTCGAATAGTTACGGCTATAATGGCGATTTTATCTTGAAAACTGTTAAAAAGAAGATTGTTTTGAATCAATTCCTGCCTCTGGAAAACTATCTTGCTGGTGTGGTGCAAAATGAGATAGGTAACAATGCAGATATGGAAGCACTTAAGGCACAAGCAGTTGCAGCAAGAACTCATGCCTTAAATTTACTGCTGAATAATAAACACAAGGTAGATGGTTATGATTTGTGCAACACAACTCATTGTCAGGTTTATAAGGGTAAATATTTACAAGATGAACACATTCTACGAGCCGTTTATGGTTGTGCTTCTGAGGTCTTATTAATAAATGATAATCTTGCTGAGGCAACTTATCATAGTTGCTGTGGAGGAAAAACAGATGCCTCCAGTATTATTTGGAAGGGAAAACCGGTTGACCATCTAAATGGAGTAATTTGCATTAGCGAAGCTGAAGAATATGATCTGACTAAAGAATCAGATACTCGCAGATGGATTGATGAGCAGCTTTCTACGGAAGGGATGAGTTCTTGGGAACGCGGTGCTCTTTCCTGGCATAAAAGTATACCATTAAAACAGATAGCTGATAATGCAGGCCTTGCCTATATAAATAGAATCGAGATTCATAAAAGAGGAAATTCCGGACGGATTACAAATATGAAACTAATTGGTAATGAAACAGTTACTTATAATAACGAGTATCAAATCAGGTATATATTTGGTAATCTCCTTTCTTCGTTTTTTTATATTGAAGGTAATTACACAGAGAATAATGGAATTACTGTCATTATCCCCAAAGCAAGTGTTAATGTAAAAGGTAGAGGTGCTGGACATGGAGTTGGAATGTGTCAGGTTGGAGCTTTAAAAAAAGCACGTGAGGGAGATAACTATCATGATATTTTACAGCATTACTATCCTACAACGACTATAAATAAGGACTGGATGGATGAATAAAGATTATCTTATTCGCGGAACTGCACATCATAATAATTTTCGGATTTTTGCTGTGCAAAGTACAAACTGTGTTCAAACTGTCCGTGATCTACATGATCTTTCTCCTCTCGCCACTTTACTTTTAGGAAGGATGATTTCTGCTGCAGCGATGCTTTCCTGGGATTTAAAAGATGAAGGTAGTGAGGTTACAATGCGCATAGATTGCGAAGGAGATATAAAAGGTGCAATCGTTATCTGCACTCAGGATGGACGCTTAAGAGGTTACACAAAAAAGCCTCAGCTCTTTTATAATAATCGAGAAGATAATTTTAAAGTAGGTAAAGCCATTGGTAAGGGGACATTAACTATAAGTAGAGACCTGAAAGGGATAAGATCATATCTTAGCACAACCGAACTTATCAGTGGTGAAATTGCTGAAGACCTTGCCTATTACTTTCAACAATCGGAACAGATTCCTACAGCTGTAAACTTAGGTGTTCTAATCGATAAAACAGCCAAAGTACGTGCAGCAGGGGGTTTTATTATTCAGCAATTACCTTTTGCTGACGAAAAAACAGCAGACATTATAAATGAAAATTTGAATCTAACACCTAACTTGAGCGATTTAATGGATATGGGACTTTCCATCCCAGATGTTCTTTCCCGCTTTGTTTTTAAAGGAATACAATGGCAGATTAACGAAGAAAAAGATATTGCCTACCATTGTAATTGCAGTTCTGAACTTTTCAGCAAGGCATTATTACTATTAGGAAAAGAAGAATTGCAAACCCTGAAGGAAGGCATTAAACCTGTATGTCTATATTGCAATAAAGTTTATGATTTTACTGCAGAAGATATTCAACAACTAATTAAACAACTACAGGAATAACAATGAAGTACTTACATTTAATTATCCTTATTCTGTTTACTGTGAGCATTTTTGCTATAACCAATGAAGAGATAAGATTTTTATGTGACAAGGAACAATTTCAGTTACTTGCCAAACACTATGATACAATTCAAAAAAAGATTAAAACGGGTGATGAAGAAGACCTTGATACGGTTCTCTATTATGCCCATAGAGCATATCTACAAGATATTGCTAAACAATGTCATAAGCGTTTAGCAAAAGACTATCACTCTTTGGAAGATGCCTTGCAATGGCTTTTTTTGTGTGAATCATCTGAAGTAGATTCCCTTACCCTATATAACGATATTGATTCAATAACTCAAGCTCTAACCGATCCTCTGGATAAAAATGTCTGGTTATATTATACCAAAAATTGCAGTGAAGAGGAACTTTTCTCTCAAGTTGCTGCTTCAGAAAAATATAACACAATTATTGAGGCAATGGCGAAGGATCTGATTGATGAAATTAGTATCGAGCAAAGTGATTCTCTTGCTCTGTTAAAACTGCAAGAATTCGATAACAGATACCCAAATTCCCAATACCGTTCTATAGCCCTATATTATAAACTATATAACCTTGCCAACCGTAATAATTGGGCTGGTTTAATTGAATCCCTGCCTCCCCTTGAAAATTTAGACCCCCCTTCTGCCTATATATCATCCTTATTTTTACTATCACCTACTTTTCGAAGGGACTTTACAGGCACAGAAGATCTCTTAGATTTATCTGATAAATATCTGGCTAAAGCAATGTCAGATAAAGAACAGACCCTGCTTTACGATTTATATTTAGCAGAGGATTGGAAAGCCAGGGTTTTACAGCAACAGGTAAAATTGCAATATTATCGTTTAGTTCTCCCCTATGGTCTTTATGGAGATGAAGTGGAAACTCCGGTTTTGGATAAAAGCAACCTGAAACAGCAAAAGGAATTACTTGCTCTCCAAAATAAAGTTCATTTTACTAATAATAATCGTGGTGAACAAGCAGAAGAACATTTCTGGATGGCAAAAGTATTACTTCTTACAGGCAAGAAAACAGATAAACAAAAAGCAGCAAATCAACTTACCCAGTGTTTAATATTAGGTTCACCTCGTAATCGTTATGATGTTGAAGCAATGGCAATTATACAAAACTTGCATCGCGACCTTAAGATTAAAGAAGAACCGCTGCAATGGATGCAAAAAATAGCTAACTATAAAGGTATCTGTTTTGAAGATTTAAGTGATAAGGCAAATTTAAATAAAAAGGGTTACACTCGTGTTGCCTTAGCGGATTATAATTCTGATGGGTTAGTAGATATCCTATTCAACGGAAAATATCTATATAAAAATACCGGTAATATGCAATTCTCAGAGGTTACAGATAGCGTAGGCTTAACCGATTTACACAGCAATGGAGGCATCTTTGCAGATTTTAACAAAGATGGATTACTGGATTTTGTTTCCTACAGTCATTCCTCGGTTGGGAGAGGCGATCAACTAATGAAAAATATTGATAATACCAGCTTTGTAAATGTTAATGAACGCGCTGGTGATATTGATGATACTTATCCAACTGAAGCCGTTGCTTGGATTGATATTAACAAAACTGGATATCCATCACTCTATGCTGCTAATTATGAAATCTGGCAAAAGCGGGCAGGTTTTCCTGATTTCTTCTGGGAAAATAAAGATAGCTTTTTTACTGATCAAAGCTATAATTATGGATTTCGTGAACCGTATTATTCAGACAAACCTGGCTTGCCTGGAAGAGGTGTAGCTCCTGCTGATTTTGATAATGATGGCAAACAGGAAATTTATGTAACCAACTATCGTTTGAGCCGTAATTTTTGCTGGAAACAAAATGATGATATTTTCGTGGATGTAGCAGCTTTATACGGTTTAGATGGAATATATAAAAATGGCTATTATGGACACAGTATTGGAGCAGATTGGGGCGATTATGATAACGATGGTGATTTGGATTTATTTGTAGCAAATTTGGCTCATCCCCGTTATATAGATATTTCCGATATCAGTATGCTGCTTAGAAACGATGGTTTAACTTACAGAGTAGTAGAAAATGACACTATTTACTTTTGGCAGTTTACCAATGTAACTGAACAAGCAGGAATTACTTATGATGAATTGCACAGTGATCCTCTATTTTTTGATGCTGATAACGATGGCTATCTGGATTTATTCATTACTTCGGTTTACGATAATGAACGCAGCTACCTGTATCATAATAAAGGCGATGGCACTTTTGAAGATATAACCTGGCTTTCGGGAGCACGAGTTTATAACGGTTGGGGAAATGCCTCTGCTGATTTAAACAGGGATGGGTTAATTGATCTTGTGGTTGGGAGTGGTAATGGAGCTAAGATATTACAAAACAAAACAGTAACCAATAATAACGCTCTTTATGTAAAACCAGTTTGGAAAAATGATATCGTAGAGCTGGTAACCGATACAAATAATTATGATAAAGTTCCCAATACCCCCGCTTTTGGAACAAGAGTGGAAGTAACTATAAAAAGACCTTTTCATAAGCAAAAAACATTAATCAGGGAGCTTTGCAGTGCTAAAGGAACAGGCTCTCAAAATGCTCCGGAATTGCATTTTGGTATAAACAAAGGAAAAGTAGTTAACATAAGGATAAAGTAAATATGAAAAACATCCTGACCAATGTTATCAATCCTGTTTCCTGCGAAGTGATACAATTTCTACCAGAACAAGTTATCAGTATTGAAGGTAGTAAAATAACGGCTATAATTCCCAAACAAGAATTTCAGGGAATTGTAGATGAAGACCTATCCCATCAATTTGCTTTACCAGGTTTCATTGATTTGCACATTCATTTAAGTCAATATTATATTCGCGGTTTATATGAGCCCGCATTACTCCCTTGGTTAAATAAATATGTTTTTCCGGAAGAAGCTCGTTCTAAAGATAATGAATATGCCCAAAAGCTTAGTAGAGATTTTTTTTCTGCCTTGCTGAAAGATGGAACAACTACTGCAGTAATTTATACTGCACCTTTTTTTGAAGCCTGTAATACAGCATTCGAAATTGCCTCAGAAATAGGAATCCGGGCTCTAATTGGAATGACCTTGATGGATAAAAATTGTCCGGAACCTCTTAAACAAGACAGCCATAAAGCGATTGAAGATAGTTTCCTCCTTTATGAAAAATGGCATAACAAAAATGCTAAACTTGATTATGTATTTACTCCTCGTTTTGCCCCAACCTGTTCAATGGAACTAATGCAAGAGATTGGTAAATTTGCTAAAAAACATAATGCCTGGATTCAAACTCACCTCTCGGAAAACAAAGCTGAATTGAACTTAGTGAAAGAACTGTTCGGTTTTGATAATTATACTCTGGTTTATGAAAAAGCTGGTCTGCTTAGCGAACACAGTATCTTTGCTCACTGTATTCATTTAGATGATAGTGAATTACAATTACTTGCTGAAAATAAATGTAAAATAGCTCACTGTCCAGATTCCAACTTCTTTCTGAAAAGTGGAGAATTCCCAATAAAAAGAATTGAAGAAAAAGGAATTGCATACGGTTTAGGAAGCGATGTAGGATCAGGAACTACAATAAATATGTTATATCATACAAAAATGATGAATTACCGCCAAAGCTGGGAACCTGTTTCAGCTGCTAAGGCACTTTATTATATAACTTTAGGCAGTGCAAGATTACTTGGTTTGGATAGCGAAATAGGCTCTTTGGAAACAGGAAAAGAAGCCGATATAGTCTTTATCGAACCAGCCGAAGATTTTCTTGTAGACGATAATATAATTTCTAAACTTGTCTTTTGCGAAAGTGATTTTACTATTACCCATACACTTGTTGGCGGCAAAGAACTTTAGATGTTTTTTTCGGTTCCCGAAATAGCAGAAGAGCCATAAATATGAATCAAAGCAGTTAAGTACTATTTTTGCTGTCTTGTAAAACCGTTCTATGATAAATAATATAGCTACACTATATAAAGGATGGAAAATTTATAGTCTATGGGATGGGCTTCCTACTTTCTAGGCATTCCCGCAAAAAAACGATGTGGATAAGTTATAACGAACTGTTATATAGATATATAGGTTGTGTAAGTGTCCAAGGGATTCGTTTTGTCATTCGTGGCAAGGGTGATCGCGCTGTTAAAGAAGGATTAGAAGAAATTAATTTCAACAAAATTGTTAGCGAAATAAAATTCAAGTATGAATTGCCTGGACTCAAAGCAAATGAAGTATTTCGGTGTATTGCAAGAAATGTAGTTGCTAAAAAGTGGGGTATCTATAAGAATGGCATATAGTTAAATGCATATTTTTATTCTGGAGGATAAAAGTGAATAAAAAACGATGCCCCAAATGCCATTCCAGG
>Ga0209201_1002933_pt1 | contig 15712 bp, 10 predicted proteins | sample AD_UKC055_MetaG_FD_184411 | JGI IMG/M metagenome (GOLD analysis project Ga0209201, IMG submission 184411) | Active sludge microbial communities of municipal wastewater-treating anaerobic digesters from USA - AD_UKC055_MetaG (SPAdes) (version 2) | ecosystem: Engineered > Bioreactor > Anaerobic >...
TTTTTTTTCTTTACCAGAAAAAGATGAATACCGACTTAGTATGAGTTCCTTTAGGGGAGTCTTTGTATTTTTATTCATATTGGCGTAACACTTCGCCTCTAATATTGCCTTTTTATAGATTTCAAGTCAAGGATAGTTCATGAGGATCGGATCAAGGTGCGCCGAGTGAAAAAGACAATCAGAAAGAAAAAGCAGAATGGAATTGAGTAGAGAACAGGGGAGAGAACGGGTGCAGAACGGGTGACAGGATACTCCGTCCCTCCTTTGAGTAATCCTAACCTATTGATAATCAATAAATTATAAATTAGTGACGTGATACCCTGTCCCCGGGGCAGAGTATCACGTCTCCCGTCCAACAAAACAAAAATAGAAACAAACGAATATGCCTGGCAAACTTTTGCCTGGCCTGTGGCCTGTACTCACCATGTTGTTTGGTTGGATTTGGATTTAACTGAGGAAATTTATAAGATACCTTTAGGTTGCTTTTGATATAAAGGGCGATCTCAGATGACGAAGTTATGTTTTGGAACGTAGAGTTGCAGGAATACTGCTTTAAAATTACAGATCAGAGCAAAGTGACGTGCGAAATAGGAGGGCTAAAATATCATAGAGATTGATAGCGAAGCAGGATAAGTGAGATGGTGGAATCGATACTAAAAGGCATAATTAATTGACTTGAAACGGCCTGATAGAGGTCCGGGAGCGGCTTTGAATAATCAAAAAAGAAAGTTAGAGGGCCTTAAGGCTAAGATGCAAATCAAGCCGGAAGAGGTGGCTCTGTCTTTAGAGGATTTTATTCGCCGATATATGGAAAAACTCGAAAGGGAAGGAGTTGTGCTGGGGTTAAGCGGGGAAATCGACTCAGCGGTGGTGGCTGCTTTATGTAAAAGAGCGGTTGGGCCGGAGAAAACCCTGGCCCTCATCATGCCGGAGAAGGATTCTAAGAGAGAGCAGACAAAAGATGCTCTGGCGCTGGCTGAAGAATTGGGGATAAGGACCAGGCTGATTGATATTACGCCTTACCTTAAAAAGCTCGGTGTGTATAAATTATTTCCGCTCAATAAACCGCTCGTACCCAAAAAACTAAAGGAGATCATGGTCAGGAGGGCTTATAATTATTATCGAAGGAAAACGGGCGAAACTCCTTTTGCCGCCAGCCTGGGTGGCTTGAAAAATAGGCAGTTTAATGACTACCTGAAGAGGAGCAATGCCTATTACCGGGCAAAACACAGATTGAGGATGCTTTTCCTTTATCTGGAGGGCGAGAAGGAAAACAGATTGGTGGTGGGGGCAGCCAATAAAAGTGAATGGCTGGTTGGCTTTTTTGTCAAATATGGGTGTGATGCGGCGGCTGATATCATGCCACTATTAAACCTCTACAAAACTCAGGTCAGGGAGCTCGCTCGATATCTAAATGTTCCGAGGCAGATCATAGATAAGGCGCCGTCACCTGACATCATACCAGGCCTTACCGATGAAAGAGCTCTGGCCATTTCCTACGAAAAGCTTGATTTGATTTTGGTGGCATTGGAGGAGGAATGGGAGGAACCAGAAATAATTGAGGCTTTGGGCGCAGCGGACATAAAGGGTGAGCAGATTATCGAGGTAAAAAGATTAGTGGAAAAGTCGGCTCATATGCGAAAACTCTACCGGCCCGAAACCTGATATTTCCAGACTTCTGGCGGGACCCTATGAAATCATATGAAATCAATCGTTTTGTAAGAAAGTTTCAAGATACGACATTTTCCCAATGGGGGCCCCAATGGGGGCAAAGAAAAAATCCCTGTCTACCCTGGCTGATTACCAAACAAGGCAACTGACAGGGCGATTTTGATAAAGGCCTGTGGCTTCTGTTGGCTAATAAAGGGTAGCCAAAGTTTTTATTTGCGGACCACTGCCGACAATCAGCTTCATAAGGCTTAAAAAGGATTAAATAAGGCTTAAATAAGGCTTAAAATTGAAAAAAGAATTAAAAGATTTAAAACATGGGAAATTTTAGTTGGAGGAAATAATGGAAACAAATACCATATTGTTAATCGCTTTGGTGGGCTGTCTAGTGCTCAATAATTATGTTGGTTTATATATCTCACGCCGGTATGGTACTAAAATACCTGGGTGGTCGAGTATAATAAAAAGCAGAGACTATACATTTTATCTTATCTATGCCTCCTATCTGCTGCTGCTGGTCAGTGCCATCATATCAATCCTAAAAGACAGATACAGATTTCCGTTGGCTTTAGCTGGTTTTTTTCTTATTTTGTTTAGCATGTATATAAATTTCATTGCCAGGAGAGATCTGGCTAAATATTGGACACCTCTGGCGGACACAGAAAAAGAGCAGGTGCTCATTAAGAGCGGGATTTATGGCAGAGTCAGACATCCCATCTATTTATCAATCTTGATTCAATTGATAGGTTTGGCCCTGGTGGGAGGGAATTTTTATGGCTTCTTGTTTTTCATCTTATCGGTGGTGGCGCTGGCCTTAAGAATAAAGAAGGAAGAGCAGAAACTGGTTATAAAGTTTGGCGAAGATTATAAAGAATATGCGGCCAGGACTCCAGAACTGCTGCCCGGATTGCGGAAAAAATAACTAAAAGGGGACAATAAGTTGGGGACGTGTTACTCTGTCCCCAAGGGCGAAGATTACCATCACCGTCTCTGTTGTTAGTCGTCGCTTTTACCATGGACGGTGATAAATGTGAACGCCATTAGCCTTTACGTACCATTGAAGGCCAGCTGGAACTATGGTAAATAGGCATAAATGATAGAAAATAAGGGCGAAACAGAGCGTAACGACTCCGGGAGAGGTGAGTTTTATAAGTTAATGAGTCGAAGAATGAGTCGAAGGGAGAATAAGAGATGAAAAAATGGTGGCGCTTGCTGGCTATTCCGGCCGGATTCATTCTGGCTGTGGGCTTTATATTTAGTAATGTTCCACAGCTAGCCGGGCAGAAGGTTGAGATGATAAACGGAGTCAGGGTAGTTCACAATCGGGGAAAGGGCGTTTGGGGCAAGCAGCCGGCGGTTAAGCTTGAACCGGTGCTTAAGCTCGGTGATGTTGACTCTCTAGATGAACATACGGCTTTCTATATGCCGGCGGGTGTGGCAGTTGATGGTGCCGGGAATATTTATGTTCTTGATTCTGGAAATAACCGCATCCAGAAGTTCTCGCCGGACGGAAAATTTCTAGCTTCCTTTGGACGATTTGGGCAGGGACCAGGGGAATTCAATTATCCATCCTGGCTGGATATTGACGCCTCCGGCCATCTCTATGTGACCGATCCATTTAATGAGCGGGTCCAGGTGCTGGGAGCGGACGGCAAAGAAATCAAAACTGTAAAACTTATTGAAGGGAACGCCGGTAATACTTTTGTTCTTTCGGACGGTAACCTGGTCATGGGGGATCCGGTAATAGGCTTCAAGTTAATTCCGTTAGAAAAAGACAAAGAAACCAGCCTGCCAAAAATCGTCAAAGTCATGAATCGGGAGGGCAAGATAATCCGCGAGTTTGGAGAGAAGCTCGATATGAAAGATGAGCTCCTCAATGCTACTATCAACCAGGCCATCATGACTGTTGATGATCAAGACAATGTCTACCTTGTTTTTCCTTACCAGAACCGGATTGAAAAATACTCAGCTGAGGGCAAGCTAATCTGGCGAGCAGACCGGGAGCTACCCTATAGTATTGAAGTCCAGGACAAAGGCAGTATTGAGCGCAGGGGTAGGGGGGTCAGTATTAACACGCCGAAGATAAATCGTTGCGCTGAGAGTATTGCGGTTGATGATCAGGGTCGGGTTTGGGTTTTGACGCTGGCCAGGCAGCTTAAAAAAGAAGAGCAAGCCATGGTCGGCATTAGCATGACTATGGCTAATGGTAAGCAGCAGGTTGGGTACCGGGTTCAGGGTGAGACAGACCTTAGAAAAACCGATGCTTATAAGCTTGAGGTCTTCGATGGGGATGGGGTACTGCTTGGAGAAATACCGCTGGAGATATTTGTTGACCATATTTTTATCTATGGGGACAGGCTGTTTTTGGTGGACAAGTTGCGCGGCGCCACCGTCTATGTTTTTAAGATTGTGTAATGGGAGTTGGTGGTTAAAGGGATGGGGAGTAAAAGGGAGATAGCAAAGCAAAGAGCAGGCCGGAAGAGAGGGACGGAGTGTTACGTCACTGTGTCACTGTTACATCCCCATGTTATCATTTTTCGCTATATATCTGTCACTGGTCTGACTGCTTCCGCTAATCTAGCTTTTATCAAACTCTAAATTCTGGTTTTGTCTGGAGAGATGTAAATTAGAGCAGGCCCCTGGTTACCTATTCGATTAATTCTAAAAGGTCTGTGTAAATACTTGATTATAAAAGAAAGGCGCTGGTCAGACTCCCGCCATCGGGGACGGAGTGTTACGTCACCGCCTTAGCATCACCGCCTTAGCAGGGACGGAGTGTTACGTCACTGTGTCAGGATCAATAAAAGTGACGTGATAAAATCCCGATGCCGCCGAGGATAAGCACCACAACGAAAAAGTAAAAGGCGCAGACGATTAACAGCCAGAGCAAACTGGCTTTAGCCCAGTTTGCCTTGCATGGTTTGGTATTTGTGCCAAAGCCCCAGACAAACCACATAACGATGTTCACGACTGGTATAGAGGCAATCAGAAGAGCCAGTAGCCACTCGCCAACGCTGATTGTTTCATCAACGGCGGGTGTCCTTTGAATTGGAGTAGCCCCGGGTTGCATTTCCATTTCCTTTTCCTCCTTCCAGACAAGATGTTATCTTTCCCTTTTAAAGGGCAAAAGTGGATGATGTCAGTAACTAAGTTAATTTTACAAGCAGTTGGCTTCCATTATCAAGCCATTTGATTAGTGGAGCTGGCTGTCGTTTGTGATTTTTAAACTTTAACTTTTTAATAGCTGACAGGCGGTGAGTCTCTACAAACAGGCAACAAACCAGTGAGAAATTAAAATAAGATTATAAAATCTGCGAGAGGCAGTGTTATTTCGTCCTGCTACCCATCGGAGGGTCGTCTTAAGATCAGCCACCTGATTATTTATTTGGTCGTCATTCTTATTACATCATTTGATATTTAATAATGATATTTAATAATTTTAACCTTCCATTTTCAGGGCGGTCTTTGCTTGGCCGAAAAATACCAGTGGGAGTTTATCTTGTCCGGGCAGACGGAGATATATTGTTAATTCTGCGGCTCCATCAGGTCGGTCACCAGTTCCGCTAATTGAAATTTAGATTATAGACTGATCAAATAATCGGCCAGCCTGCCCTCGTCGGAAGAGCTTGATTGGCAACAAGGGGGACGGAGTATCATCTCCCATTTTTTATAATTTATTATCTACCAATAAGTTAGCGAGAAGCAAAAGAGGGCTAGAGTACAACGTTCCTCTCTTGAAAAGAAAGAAACGTTAGCTTAAGATAGGCGGGGGTGTGACATGGATGTTTATTTTTATGAAGCTTTCGAGGAAGAAGCGAGGCTAATAGAGGACCTTCTCCGGGGGAAACTGCTTTTTGACCTGACTGATAAAACAATTCAGGAGAGCGGCCACCAACTGCCACCCGCCAGGCTCATCAGTGTCAGGACTCAATCCATAATTCCGGTTAACTGGCAGGATAAGCTCGACGGCATCCTGAGCCGCACAACCGGTTTTGATAATCTTAAGGCCTATAAAAAAGTCGTCAAAACGCCGCTAGCTCTTGGTTATCTCGAAGAGTATGCTACCCGGGCGGTGGCCGAGCAGGCCATTCTTCTTATGCTTGCCCTGTTGAGGCGCTTGCCCCAGCAGATCCAGCAGTTTAAGCACTTCCAGCGCGATGGGCTAACCGGTGAGGAGGCTCTCGGCAAAAAGCTGCTGGTCGTCGGTGTCGGCCGCATCGGTGGTGAGATGGTTAAAATCGGGCAGGGCCTGGGCCTTAACGTCAAAGGTGTGGATATTGTCAGACGCCATAACTTTGTTTCCTATGTGGAGCGTGACGAAGGGTTGCCCTGGGCCGATATTATCATCTGTGCCATGAATCTCACTGATGAGAATTTTAATTATTTTTCCTATGATCTGCTGAAAAAAGCTCGTCCCGGCATTATCTTTATTAACATTGCCCGTGGCGAGCATGCCCCGCTTTATGACCTCTTTCGCCTCGTTCAGGAAGGGCATCTTGGCGGTCTGGCTCTGGATGTCTTCGAAGATGAACCCACCATCGCCACCGCCCTCCGCACCGATCAGGCTCGCCAATCAGAAAAGGCTAGAATACTTATCGATTTGCTGGCCTATCCCAATGTTATCTTGACTCCCCACAATGCCTTCAACACCACTGAAGCCCTCCAGCGCAAAGTCCAGTTCAGCCTGGATGAGATTTTTTATTTTCTGGAGCACCGCCAATTCCACCATCAGGTTTAGTTGCCGACCTGCTTTATTACACTTTATAACTCTGTAACACTGGACGCTGTGACCTGCTGTCTCGCTGGCGGACAGGCTTGGCCGATATATTAAAGCCTGCCTTTTCTTCTAAATTTGTTATTCAGTTTGAGTGGTTTTTCCGCCTTTAAAGTATTCTAAAATCAATCTTGCTGTCTCTTTAATCGAATAATATGCCTGCCTCTAAAAATTAAACTGATCTTTCCTTATTGAATTCTTTCCCTTCTTGAATTCTTTCTATTCTTCTCATCTTTTTAGGTTCTTTCTTTTCTATTTTTCATTTTTTGTTTTTTTTCTCTTCATTTCTTTTTCTTTTTACTTTACTTCTTTTTACCTCAGCTCTTTTTTGCTGCGTTCGTTTTTATCACTCCACCTGATAATTCGTTTATGATCGCCTGATAAGCGGGCAAACTGCGCTCACCCGGAGGCTCTCTTTTTAAAAAGACGCCTCTGGTTCCCTCCTTATAGCGTGCGTTTTTGAAGCCCGGTTCTACCTCTACAGGTTGTTAATTCTAAGTTCCGGTTGAGATGTGGGCGGCCGAAACTCTTCAAAACTCAAAACGGCCTAAAAGCCTCTTTAAAGCCGCTCCCAAATCTTTCTGACTCACCGCAGGCTACCGACAAACCGAATGTTACTAACCAGCAGTTCTGACTCACTGCTTATTGGCTCCACCTCCCTGTCCTCAGGAATATACCTGCCGCTGGGCTCAAACCCAGCTTGCCCGGTAGGTTCTCTCAAGCCTTTGCCGGTAAACCAACAGTCATGGCGAAGAGGACTTTTTGCTCGGGCCGAAGCTTAAAAGTCTTCTCTAGGCTACTGCGGTCACAGTTGTGAAACCAGGCAGCCAGACCATTAGCCGCTGCATATAAATAAATGTTCTGGGCGATAAGACCGGTCGCCACATAGTAATATGATTTCTGAACTTCAGGCTCGTTGATCCTGGGATCGGGCTGTCCTTCCAGTTTATAGCGACTTAAATCAACCACGAAAAAAATTCTAACCGGAGCATTTGCTCCTCCCTGGCGGCGCCCAGCCAGCGGTCTAAAATCTCCAGCCATCACTGGCAGCAGCTGGTGCTTAACCGGTTCATATAAATAGACACCTTCTGCCCTGCTCACATAAAGATCTAGTTCCTGAGAATTACTGGCCGAAGCGGCTGTTCTCCCGGCCTTACCTCTCATCATACTACCTTGAGGCCGGTTAAAGCCAAAGCCTGCCCACAGCAAATTGGCAACTGTTTGTAGCGGTAGCTCTTCACTTTTAATGTCCCTGATTGTCTGCCTCAACCAGAGCGCTTCCGTCACTGTTTTACCTCCAGTCTTTTCCGGACGGGGCAGGTCAATTGTTTTTAAGTCCTTAAGATCAAAATTTCTTTCCATCTGTTCTTTCCCTTTTTTGAATTTTGTGTCGTTTCGATGGCCAACCAAAGCTGTCTCGCCCTGCCTTTTCCGGGTGGCCAATAGCGGCAGGGCCGCGACTGCCGAACTTAGAAAGTTCCTTCTCTTCATTTTTCCCTCCTCCTTCCAATTCCTGTCCACAGTTAAATTTTTATTCTATCACTTCTTTCTGGCTCTATTTCAATAGTAGGAAGCTCATCAAGCTTTTCAAAGATCAAATGAACCAGGCTTAAGAAAGCCCGTCGATAGTCATGACCAGATGGGGGTGAATTTTATCATCATCCTTTGTCTCCAGTCTATCCAGGAATAAATGCTTGCTTTCACTTTCTACTTCAATTCTTATTGTCTTCTAAACATCTCATATAATTAAACAGACAGAAACTCTTTCCGTGACTTCAAACTGACTATCTTTTTGGCTACACCGAAACCTTTGCTTATCTTTTTGTGGACCAGGCTGTTGTTCAAAAATTCGCATCAAGTAAAACCTTGATTAAAATGGCCTCCTGCCGCTTCTAAACTGCTAATCTAAAAGGCCCACAGCAGACCACCTGTCTTTCTTTGCCTTTTTTCTCTTTAAGTCAGGCCGGGTTCGCCCTTTACCCCGGGTTCATTGAGTTATAATTTTGAGCAGTGTACCGGCCTGAACTTTATCACTGAGTTCCAGGGCATTTATAATGGCTATCTGCTTTTGCCTTTCCTGGTTATAGTTGTAAGGCTTGAGGACATTAGCCAGGGTATCAGTTCTGCTGGTCTTAATAATTTTTATTCTGTCCGGTTTAACATTGATTTTGGTCTGATCAGTCAGCGGCTTGAAACTGTTCAGGCTATCAGCAATAAGGTCGGAATAAGTTACAAATTTGCTCTCCACGGTATAGCCCAGGAACATCATTACCTGACTATCCTTTTTAATAAAATTGGCCAGACCAGCCAGATTACCTTCTTCCGATTTCAGTCTGAACGTCAACCTTTTGGTTGGCAGGCCATTTAAGGTTTTGGTTTCCGAACTCAGCACTGTGGCCTTATTGCTATCGACAAAAGCTTTAGCTGCTTCCTCCGGTGTTTGTTGTTCCACCATGGTCAGAACCATGGCTGAATCTTCCTTCGGGGCAATGATCTGAACCTGAGAAGCGGTGTTATTAACTTTCCAGTCAGCGGGCACGGCGAACTGAAATTTGAGCCCGGGATGATAAAAGACCTGGCCTTCCAGATAGCCCTGTCTCGGATCATCACCGACAACCAGACCATCCAGTTTTCGCAAATACTCATCCCGGTTGACAACCAGTTTAGCTCCTGGATTGGCCGCCTTCCAATCGGCAGCTGCCTTTCTTACCGCTTCAATTCTGTTAGGTGGATTGGGGTGAGTCGAAAGCCAGGTGGGCAATCCATCCCGCCCAGAAGACGGATTGAGCCTTTCCAGTGTTACAAACATATTAGCCATATGGCTAGCTTCATATGCGGCTCGGGACGCATAAAGCACACCGAGGTCGTCAGCCTGCCTTTCGTGCTCCCGGCTAAAGCTCAGAAAAAGAACATTCAATCCAGTTTCAGCCAGCCCGGCAAATCTTTGAAAGGTTTTGGACAAAGCGGAACCAAGAGCCAGGCCAAGTTGAGCTGCCTGAGCGCGGGTATAAAGCTGGGCACTGTGCCGGGCAGTTACGTGGCCGATTTCATGACCCATCGTTCCAGCCAGTTCGGCCTCATCGTTGAGATAGGCCAGAATTCCACGCGTTACATAGACAAAGCCTCCAGGAACAGCAAAAGCATTGACCACCGGGCTATCCATGATTTTAAAATTAAAGGGTAGATCTGGCTGATGGCTGACCGCTACCAGCTTTTTGCCAACGGAAGAAATATACTCGTTTAGAGCTTCATCCTGATAAACTCCATAAGTGCCAATAATTTCAGCGTCCGTTTGCTTACCAAGAGCCAGTTCGTCCTGCTGGCTGAGAAGCATGAATTCTCGTTTCTGGGTAACTGGGTTAACCGCGCAACTCAGGCTGATTATAATCATAACAACCAGACCAGGCCAGGAAATCAAAGACCAGAAGCCAGCTTTTCTTCCTGGTTTTATTCTACATTTTATTCCATCGAACACTTTTCTTGACGCCTGCCAAAAGGCTCTTTTTGCCTTATTCATATTCTCCTCCCTTTTTGTTCGGCTGTTAAATTTTACCTGTGAACTTATTATATCAACAAATCGAACCCAATTTTAAGAGAAGTAAAAATTTCAGGCTGGATAAAAATAGCCTTAAATTTGGCTGGCCTTGATCGCCCCAGTCTTGTCCTGCTTGGTTTCCTCAATACCTGGCCATGTTTTTCACTCGTCTTGGGGTTTATAAGCCTTCCATTTTGCTGAGATAAAGATAAACATGATTAATTTATATTTTATGGCCTTGCCCTGTTATTTCGTTCGCTCAGAGGCCACAGTTAAAAATCATGAAGCTGGTTTGGGCGGAGCCGGGTTGATTATTTTAATTGCCAGGCAATCATAAGCAACCCGTCCTTTTTGGTAGGCAATGACCGAACGCCGCAGCAGACGCCAGCCACCGTTTTGATAGCCTCCTTCGGTTTCCAGCTTCTCTACCAGGTTGGGTATGCCTTCCAGAATTTCAGTCAGAAAAGGATTCTGCGAGAGTATAACCGGTTTCAAATCCGGTCCGGCAATAACCGTGACCGGCTCGATAATTAAATTGTTCAGCTCGGGCAGAGGTTGAACCGCTACAACTGGTTTGGTTTGCAGGCTGATCATTCTGGCTCTGGCATCTGGCGTGGCTGAACTCTTGGTTGACTCAATCATGTCGAGAAGGTAAAGCCTGACATCGTCGAGGTTTTTGGCCTGATAAACTCTTTCTACTTCCTGGTAGGTGGTCAATGCCTTCGCCAGAATGGAAATTTCTTTGAGGTAATGGCTGCGCTGGTTATCCGGGACAACATGCATGACGATGATGGAAACAGGCTTTTTATCCGGTGCGCCATAATCAATTCCGGCTGGGCTCCAGCCAATGACACACTTTAAGTCACCCTCATAGCGGACGCGAGCGTGAGGACAGGCCCAGCCCCGACCCAGGCCGGTATTGGCGATTTCTTCCCTCTTCAGCACCAATCCAACGACGTCAGTTCCAGCTGGTGTTTCTGGAAAAGCTTCAATGATGTGAGCTAAAAACTGCAGGGCATGCTTTTTGTCATTTTCCGGTAATTCAAACAGCCGGCCTTCCTGAAGCGCATCGAGTATAGTGTCCATTATACACCTCCAAATTTATTAAAGAACCAGCCTTTTACCTGATGAGCCAGGACAGAGTAGGCCAGCAGGAATCCAGCCAGCCACAGCCAGTAACTGGCCGGCAGCGGAACCAGCCCCAGAGTCGGGGCTAAAGCCGAATAGGGCAACCAGGCCCCGATAAGCATGATGACCAGTGTGGTCAGCAACAACTGCGACGAAGGCCGGCTTTGAATAAAAGGAATCTTTTTTGTCCTGATAATATGAACAATCAATGTTTGGGTTAAAAGCGATTCCACAAACCAGCCAGTCTGAAAAAGCTTGACCAGGAATTCCTTCTGACTGGCAGGTACAGTCGGGTCTAGAAAACCACGGCAGTTAAAGACAAACCACATCAGGCCAAAAGTGGCATAATCGAAAATCGAGCTGATGGGGCCGAGGGATAACATGAATTTTTTGATCTGCCCGATATCCCATTGACGAGGAGCAGCAATTTGTTCCTCATCAACCAGGTCGCTGGGGATGCCGGTCTGTGAAAAATCATAGAGCAGGTTATTGGTCAGAATCTGAATCGGCCGCATAGGCAGAAAGGGCAGTAAATAGCTGGCTCCCACTACACTCAGCATATTGCCGAAGTTAGAACTGGCTGCCATTCTGATATACTTAATAAGATTGGCAAAGACCCGACGGCCCTCGATAATTCCTTCTTCCAGAACCAGCAGGCTTTTAACTAAAAGAATAATGTCAGCTGATTCCTTGGCCACATCGGCGGCAGAGTCAACCGAAATGCCCACATCGGCTGCCCGTAAAGCCGGCGCATCATTGATGCCATCGCCCAGGAAGCCCACAACCAGACCCTGTTTTCTAAGGGTTTCGACAATTTCTTCCTTCTGAGAAGGTGTCAGCTTGACAAAGACATTATTGGCTTCAACTGCCCTGGGAAATTCTTCTTCCCGTAAATCGGCTAAATCATGACCGGAAATCAGGCCTTCAATTTCAATACCAACCTCGTGGCATATTTTTTCTGTGACCAGCCCGTTGTCGCCGGTCAGCACTTTGACCTTAACTCCTGCCTTTTTCAGCAGGCTGATCGCTTCGGCTGCCTGGGTTTTAGGCGGATCAAAAAAGGCAATGTAGCCAAGAAGAATTAGCTGGGTTTCGTCCTCAGTGGTAAAGACGGTTTTTGTCTTGGGAAACTCACGATAGGCAATGCCCAGAACACGAAAGCCATCACCGTTTAGCCTTTCGACCTCTTCCAGCAGGTCGGCTTTGATCATATCAATTAAAGGATAGACTTCATCACCAATCTGGTAGCTGCTGCAGCAAGAATATATTTCTTCTACTGCTCCCTTGCAGATCAGAACATGATTATCTTCATAATCAACAACCACCGACATGCGGCGGCGTTCGAAATCAAAAGGAAGTTCATCCACCAGGCGGCAATTGGCTTCGACTTCCAGCTCTTTGTATTCCAGAATCGCCCGGTCAATCAGATTCCTGAGACCTGTCTGAAAATAGCTGTTAAGATAAGCATAGTTCAAAACATCTTCGCTGACATTTCCCAGAATATCGACATGTTTCTCGAGGACAACGCGGTCCTGGGTAAGAGTGCCAGTTTTATCAGTACAGAGGACATTCATTGCCCCAAAATTCTGGATGGCAGGCAGACGTTTGACTATGACCTTTTTCTTAGCCATGGATAGAGCGCCCCTGGCCAGATTGACAGTCATGATCATCGGCAGCATTTCCGGGGTCAAGCCGACGGCTACTGACACAGCAAAGAGTAAAGCCTCCAGCCAGTTGCCCTTGGTCAGGCCAACAATCATGAAAACAGCAAAAACCATAATCAGCATGAATCTGATCATCAAAAAGGTAAAATCACGCAGGCCGCGGTCAAAACTGGTGGTTGTTGGCGCTTCAGCCAGTTTTTCGGAGATGGCTCCATAGAGCGTCCGTCGCCCGGTATTAATTACTACCCCCTTGGCCGTGCCGCTGGTGACAAATGTTCCAAGAAAACAGGCATTATTGAGTTCTAAGGCAGATTTAACCTGAGAAGTCGGTGGAGTAGAAGTTTTCTCTACTGGCATTGATTCACCGGTCAGAGCTGATTCGCTGACAAAAAAATCTTTAGCTGCGACCACTCTGAGGTCAGCTGGTATCACCGAGCCAGCTTGAAGGATGACCAGATCACCGGGAACGACCTCTGAAATCTTGATCTCGGTCTCCACCCCGTTTCTTAATACCAGGGTTCTCGACTGGACCCTCTTTCCCAGGGCTTCAACTGCCTGGAATGATCGCCGGTCAAGAATGTAGGAAAGCCCTATGCTGAGCAGAACCATAAGGCTGACCACTGCTGTTGATTTCGCCTCGCCAATCATGGCAGAGATAATAGCAATAGCCAGAAGCTGAATGACCAGCGGACTTTTCAGACGATGCCAGATGTCAGCCCAGAAGCTCAGTTTTTTCTTGCTGGTGAGCTCGTTTGGACCAAATTCATTTAGCCTTTCTTCGGCCTGCTTGGCGGTCAGTCCCTGGAAAGAGGTTTCAAGGCGAGCCAGGGTCTCATTAAGCGGCAGGCAGCATAGCTCAATCAGCCTTTGTTCATAGTGACCAACCTGCCGGCTCAGCTCGGTTCTGAGCTGTGATTGATCTTTATTGTTGGTGAGCTTTGACCATAGACCTTTTTTGACTAGCGGCATGTGGTCAACCTCCGTTTTGGAGTGGAGAAAAGAATATCTTCAGGTCTAAACGTAACCGGTCTCGTCCGATATTTAGCTACCCCCAATTTTGAATAACCAGGCAGACAGGGCTGAGGAAAGGTAAAATTAATCAGGCTGTTTAACCTGGTGGATGAGTGGATTTTTGTAATGGCCAAAACTCACCTCCGTTTGCCCTGGCCTCTTCTGACCTTCAGGCCGGAGGTGAATCGCCTACGGTCGAAATCTCAAGACCGGCGGGCAATTAGCCTTCCGGCTGGCCCAGGTCAGTAAGTCATAAATACCTAACTGGCTACTACTTGGGCTTCCGTCACTGGCAGTCATGTCATTTAGCCTCTTCCTTCACTTTAAGCAACTTCTTTATTTAAACTTAAAGTTATACTTGTAAAGATGGTCTGTCAAGATAAACTGGCCAGAATATCAGTAAGAAATCGGAAAGAATCATTTTGATAATTCTGCTTCTCCTTTTATTAATTAAATAGTTGACGCATAGTAACCTGAATTGTTATGCTACAGATGAAAACTATTGTTTTTGACTTTTAATTATCCTGGCGGGGGAGAAAAAATGAGTGCGAGATTCAATAACTTTAAAGGATATTCCTCAGGCTGGAGGAAGCTAGTCCTGACTATCTTGGTAGCTACTGGTTTTTCTCAGCTAATTAACTTGAAGGGGCAAACCGGTCCAGCTGCTGGTCAGCTGGCTGTGGAGCAGGTGAAATCTGCGGCGCAGGTTGGGTCCGTTCCTTTGGGACTCGAGGGGCATCGTCCGTCTTATTTTATTCCCAACCGTGGGCAGATTGATCTCAGGGTAAAATATTATCTGGCCGGACAGGAAAAGAATGTTTATTTCACAGATAAAGGTCTGACCATCTCACTTTTCAGGTTTGATCAGGCTGACCCACGGACAGGCGAGTTTCAGGCCAGACGGCAGACAATCAGACTCGATTTTGCCGATGCTGGCTCTACCGAGCCCGCTGGTGTTGAGGCCGAGAATGGTCCTATTTATTCTTTTTTTAAAGGAAAACCAGAAAACTGGAAGACGGGGCTTCGGGCCTGCTCCCGCCTTGAATACGGTGAGGTCTGGCCAGGTGTTGACCTGGCTTTCAGGACGGAAGAAGGTCATTTGAAATCAGAATTTATTATTGATCCAGGCAGTTCCGTCTCTAAGATCAGACTGCGATATTCAGGAGCGACGGATATTAATCTTAATAAAAATGGTGAACTTGAGATTATCACTGAGACCGGGAGATTTATTGACCGGCAGCCGGTTGCTTATCAGATAAAAAATGGACAAACAATCGAGGTAAAGGTTGCATATGAAATTGTAGAAAAAAAGGCAGAGTCGTCTGGTCTGGTTACAGTTCTTTATGGCTTTAAGACCGGAGATTATGACCGCTCTCTGCCCGTGATTATTGACCCGGCTATTTTGATCCACAGCGGCTTTTTGGGCGGTTCATCTAACGATAGGGCACTGGCGGTGACGACCGACAGCCAGGGCAATTGCTATTTAACTGGCTGGACAGCTTCTTTTGATTTCCCGGTAATGGTCGGACCGGAGACATTCTTCAACGGTCCGGCCCTTGGGACAGATGCTTTCGTGGCCAAAGTTAATGCTTCGGGGGATCTCGTTTATTGTGGTTATCTGGGCGGAAGCTACAATGACAGTGGAACTGGAGTGGCAGTTGATAGTTCTGGTTGCGCCTATATTTCTGGTTTTACTTTTTCCGCTGATTTTCCTGCCTTTGTTGGCCCTGATTTAAGCCCGAGTGGAAATATTGCCCAATTTAGCGATGCTTTCATTACCAAACTAAACGCCAGCGGCAACGCCATGGTTTACAGCGGCTTCCTGGGCGGGCAGGGTTCTGATGTGGCCAGCTCGGTAGCAGTAGATGCTTCTGGTCGGGCCTACCTTGTCGGTACAACCGATAATGCCACTGATTTTCCGGTATACATTGG
>Ga0209201_1002943_pt1 | contig 15655 bp, 22 predicted proteins | sample AD_UKC055_MetaG_FD_184411 | JGI IMG/M metagenome (GOLD analysis project Ga0209201, IMG submission 184411) | Active sludge microbial communities of municipal wastewater-treating anaerobic digesters from USA - AD_UKC055_MetaG (SPAdes) (version 2) | ecosystem: Engineered > Bioreactor > Anaerobic >...
CTTCCATCTGGAGCTGAATTATATTGAACAATTCCTAGTGATATATTTTGAGTAACAGATCCCGTATTAAAATATGAGAAAACAAATCCTGGCCATGGGTTTTGAGATCTTCCACCTGGATGAAGTAACATTGAAGACAATGTAGTAGAATTGGTATAAGCAATTATATATAAGCTATCACCGAATAAAGACCCTCTAAAATTAATATCTCCAGTTATGTCTCCAATAACAACATGAACACTTTTGCTTGAAGCGACTGAAAAACTCGTATGTTGACTTCCAATCCAAGTAGTTAATATTCTGCCATTTGGCGAAGTATAAGAATTTGAAAATCTAATACCCAATTTGTATTTACCGACATCGCCATCATATGACCCCGTAGATACACCCGCAATATAACCAAATGGATTACCACGTGCTTGATCATCTTCAAGATATGTTCTTATTATAGTATGTAATTCAGTATGAGCATTATTAAATGCATATCCACCATAATCAATATAATCCCAAACTAAACTTGGTGTATCATTTATTAAAATTTGTGTGCCAACAGCAGACTTACTGATTCCCTTTGTAGTAATATTCCAACCACCAATTAATCCTGCACTGGTAGTTATTGAACCAGATATATTCAATGCAGTTGGAGTGAGAGTAAGTTTTGGAGAGCTAATATTGAGACCATTAGCATCCCATTTGAAATAATTATTGGCATCCTTCTTAAGATGTAGAACATTATCCCCGTTCCACTTTCCTAAGTAAATGTAATTTAAAGAACTATCTATATTTAAAGTTGTTGAAGCTGTAGTAATTCTAATACCTTGATAATTTGTTTGAGAAGATATAGTAACATTAGAAGAAGATAACCCATTTGAATTAATAGTCCAACCACCTATAGTTCCAGATCCAGCATTAACTTTCCCTGTAAAATTACCAGAAGTTGCATTTACAGAACCAGTAATAGTCATTACACCAGCAGTTGACATTGTAAAGTTAGGAGTCTGCCAAGAAAGATTTGTTCCATCCCATAATAAATATTTATTACCTGATCCAATTGTCTATCCAACTCGTAAATATGAAGTATTACTTGAACCAGACATAAATATGCCAGTTCCAGTATTAAATGCCGAAGCATTTCCAATCTTTATTGCGGGAGTTGTACCACCTAATAACTACATTCCACTGGTTGTTATTTTTGTAGAAATTATTGTCCAGCCAGATGATCCACCAATGTACCCAGTATTTGCTTCTATATATCCGCCCAAAGTTGCATTAGATGCAGAAATATTACCAGCTTTAGAAAGTGTAAAATTATTGGACACAATACCAAGTGCATCGCCATCCCACTATATATAATGAGTTGAATCTTTATATGCTTGGAAAATATATTTTCCAGTTGCAACATGTCCTATCCAAATTCCGTTAGAGCCTGGAATTGATGTGCCGATGCCTATATATGGATCTATATATGAATTTATTATTATCCCACTAGTAGAAATGTTTGTTGGGTTAATTGTCCATCCACCAATAGTTCCTGCTTCAGCACTTATAGTACCATCAATAGCTAATGAACTATTAGAAAATATAAGCTTATTGCCAAAATTAATATATCCCTAATCATTTACTGCACCTATAAATATATCCCCATCCTAAGAATAAAAATCAGACTAACCCAAATATAAATTGCCGTTATTAAAATTATCTTCCTAAATAGACCAGTCTGCAATTTGCCCTGCGGAAGAGCTAATAGAACCACTAAACACTCCATCTCTGGCATAAACTGTACCACTAAATGTTCCCTATGTAGCACTTACAGTACCTCTAAGATATACATTATCAGCATACAAACCATAACCAGATAATGGATTAGGACTGATATTAATATCAGTAATACCTGAAAGATTTCCCAATCTTACCTTAGTTTTTGATCCACTTACATTCCCACTACCACCAGTAGCTTCTGCGGAACTAGTAACATTGTCGTATACGTCAATAAATGGACCACCTAAATCATTTGAAGTAAGATATATTGAACCTCTTCTGTTACTGGACTGTGAAATGTTACCTACTCTTACCCACTAAGAACCTGAAACTGAAAGTTTTTGTGCTAATTGAGTCCAACTTCCATTTGAAGATCCTGTTATAGTATAATCATTATTAGAAAGTGGTGCGGATATTGTTGCATAACCCGTTATATAATTTATATTGGATATTGTAGTAGTTATATCCCATTGAGACAATACTGTAGAGCCCGAAGTTCCCCAACGCTTTGACCTAATAATATCTCCTGCAATGAAAGGAACAAGAGAACCTGTCTAAAATTGCAATATAAGAGCATTTGCAGCAGAACTATAAGATGCCGAAGTAGCTTTACTTGCATCTGATATCCATAAACTACCATTAGTTGAACGAATCTGATTAATAACCATTTCATATACATTCATAGAGCCACGAACCCATAGATCATCAAATATTGCAGTATATCTTGTTGAGGGAATGGTAGATTTTGATATCATCCAACCATATCCAGTATATCCTGGAAGAAAGGTTGGAGAGTTTATATGAGAACCTGCAGTAATTACACCTCCTATTTTGGCATAATCACTTGTAGTAAATCCTGTATTAGATGTAAATAAACCACTACCAGAAACAAATGTAGATTGAATCCCTGCAGATGCAGTAAATTTACCATTAGAAATTATAGTATTAGCACTACTAGTTCCTAAAGTTACATTACTCTTTATAGTTAATGCACTATCCGTATATTGTATAGATCCTGACTAAGAATTACCCTAATTATAAAATCTTATTTTATTGCCATTTAATATTGTTTTATCCATTTAATTATTATTCTTCCTAAGGAATTTGAAATTCTTCCATTTCCTACTAATTTTCTGGAATTATGCCAAACTATAATAATCTATCCAACCACTACTGTTCAGTATAGAATAACTATAAATTAGGTTGACCTGTATCTAATTGCCCAAAATTATTTTGTCCATAATGTACAATATCATTGTTATTATGAGCAATCCACCAAGTTTGTGTTGTAAATATATGTCTCATATCTAATTATTCCTTAATTATCCAGTAGTTATAGTCCAACCCTGACTTACTAAATAATTTTTTGCTTCCTTTGAATTAGTAAATGGAATTACTACTCCAGAATCAGTATAAGGGTGAACATTATATACATTATCAGTTAATACTCTGGGACTAATATCTAATGCAATTGAACTAGGAGTTCCAGAAGATTTACCATTCCAACTACTACTTACATAATTTGCCCAACCTATTAAGGTCTTCTAAGCAGATTGTGTAGACCAAGCACTTGCATTATAAAACATATCAGTCATTGTTACACCTGCAGGTCTTAGTTTCCAATTGCCTATGTCTTGATTAAAAGCATAAGCAATATGAAACATGTTATTAAAATTGCTACAAGAACTTACATTCCAATTACTTATATCTTGATTGAAAGCATAAGCACCCCTGAACATATAACGCATATCAGTAACTTTAGAAGTATCCCAATTACTTATATCTTGATTAAATGCATAAGTACCACAAAACATATAACGCATATTAGTAACTTTAGAAGTATCCCAATTACCTATATCCTGATTAAATGAAGTAGCCCAACCAAATGTATACTACATATTAGTAACTTTAGAAGTATCCCAATTACCTATATCCTGATTAAATACAGATGCATAATAAAATGTTCTAGCTAATGAAGTTACTGTATTAGGCAATATTGAAGAAACCTCCGTTAATTTCTTACAACCATAAAATGCAAATGCCAAACTTGTATTACTCAAAGCATTTCCAAGTGACTTGGCTTCAACTAACATATTACTACCCGTATTCCAAATACTATATATATTAAACTAACTTATTTTACCACTAATTCTTACTGAATAAGTAGCAGGAACAGAAGAATAAGTATGAGAAAACCATCTTGCAGTAGTTCCCATATACTAGGGTATCTAATCAATAACTCCATCATCCCAATCAATATAAGCTTTATAACCTATTGGGACTCTATAAATAGGTACACTTATACTATATCCTGTACTCTAATCAGGTTGAAGAATTAAAATCATATCAGGACTATGCTGAACACTTATACTATCATTATTCACTAATCTTATGGCATATCCCTAATTAGCGGCATTATAAGTGTAACTTAATGTTTCAGAATTATGAGGTACTTTTAAAGCTTTATTGGAAGCTGTATAAGAAGATACTGGATTTCCATTATTATCCGTATTTCTTGTCCATAAATACGCACTCTAAGTTGCCTAAGCAAATGTTCCATCTGCCTTACGATATCCTGTACCTATTAAAGAAAGTCCTGTAGTATTAGATCCTGAATTAGTTTTCCAATAGTTTGCATTATTTGCCTTTATAACTCTTGAACCGCTGGTATATAATTCGTAAGAACCATAACCATCTAAATAGGGTATATTATAAGTGTATCCTGAAGCTGTAGGAGGATATTGCTCTATTAACATTTTTGCGTATTTATTATATATTTTGCCATAAAGTGCGTAAGTATCTGGATCATTGTTGTAATAACACCATGCTGAACAAGCAGAAATTGCATTTAAATGATTATAACTTCCACTAATTCTTAAAATATTATATAACTAATCCATATTAGACCAACCAGCTTGACTAAGAGTAATATTGTTTAATGCTATTGAAGAACCAGTATCAGGTATTGTAGTATGCCCCTAAATCATTTCCCATCCACTATTATATTTCATTATAAATTCGTAATCTTGATATATGGGAGATAATGCAGGATTTTTTATTGGTATAAAAGTCCAAGCATTATAAATTTGTATAGAATTAGTAACCATATCTGATTTAGCTTGAAAAGTTAATCTAAACCATTTATAAGTTTTACTACCGTCAATATAAAAAAAATAAGGAACACCAATATATGAACCAGCTGTGACAGATTTAGTCATATATATTTCAGTTCCTGATTTAGTAGGCAATAAATTAGAAGATACTTGCCACCAATTAATATCAGGGTTAATTTGAGTCCATATACTATTAGTAATATTATTAAATATATTACCCCCAATATCTGCAGTAATATCTAAATTAGAAGTTGCCCAATTCTTATTAGAAATTTGAACACTTTCTATTTCAGGATAGAACGGAGCTAATCCTGCGTAATGATTTGCAATCTAATCTGCTGAAAGAGCTCTGGAGATTATTTGGTAATAGTGGAAACGTCCTCCAAAACACCACTAATCACCATTTCCTTGATAACCAGTTGGAAATTGAGAAAACTTAAATCCTAATTCACCTGAACCCGTTCCATCTAATACTCCATCTCTATAAACCTTATGAGTATTTCCCTATTTTACATAATGAAATATTGTTTGTTTTCCTATAATAGTTGAATAGGGTTTAGTTTTTGCAGAAAAATTAATACTGCCAGTCGGAGGATTGGTTGCATCTAAATTTACTACACTATATGTATTATTTGTATTTAAAAAGAAAGAATTACTTATAGGAGCATTAGTTATTTGCACTCTTTTATTAACTAAATCTGTATGAAAACCATTCCAATTCAATATAAATGCAAATGTAAAATCCTAATTGTTTTTATACGTAATTACACTATGTGAAAGATATGCACGAGTATTAGAACCTGCTTTTGAAGTTCTAAATATAGCTCTTCTCTAATTAGGTGCAATAGTTCCTGCAAAATAAGGTTGATATGCAGCATTAGATTGTTCACAATCTCTATTATTATCATCTGCACTAAATGCATAAGTAATCTTATTACTAGAAGTAATAGAGCCAAGCTATCCGCACCATAATACCTAAGTGTCATTAAGTAAATTCAAATCGGAGTTTACTACATATATATCTTTAGGAGTAACTAAATTATTCTTAGGAAAAGTTCCCGTAGGAGTGCCAAATAATACTCTTCTTATATATTTTACAAATTTAACTAGTATATTCTAAATTGGGAAACGGATTATTACAAGACCTGAACCTCCATTTCCAGATTTACCTGCTGGCAATTGCCCCTCTGCTACACCATGTCCTCCACCACCTCCAGCTCCCGTATTAGGCAATGCATTAATACCAGTTGCTCTATATACGCCATTTGTGCCTCCATCTACTCCAGAACCATGCCTCTTTAAAAATCCAGTTCCACCACCCCCTCCTCCAAAACGATTGAATGAAAATCCTAAATCCGTACCACTTATTTCTGGCCAAATATCATTAAATGAAGAACCACTACCACCATTACCACCATATCCTTGTGCGCCTGAATAATATTGTGAATTACCACCATTACTAGTAAGTCCTCCACCACCTCCCGCTGCATAGTATTTATAAGATCCAGTTGTGTCCCAGGAACTGCCAGTTCCCCCATTCTTACCTTGTGAACCAATGCCAGGATTATAATAAAGTCCAGTCTAAAATCTTGAACCAGCACCTCCTCCACAACCTCCATTCTTTCCCCCATAACCATGATAACCACCTCCACCTCCACCAATGGCAATTAATCCAAGTGAAAGAATGGTAGAATCATTTCCATTATTACCATATCCAGTAGTAGTTTTACCAATACCACCTTCTCCAACAACAATATTATGTAAACCAGTATTTATGATTGCGTTACCACTTATTAATCCCCCAGCTCCACCTCCACCAGCACAATTATCATCTTGTTGGCATCCTCCACTACCCCCACCTCCTAATAGCATATAATCTACAACAGTAGGAGTTTTTACAGTCATTATTCCAGACTACTTAAATACTAAATATTTATATTTACCGTGAGAAATAGATTTAATTTTCTAACCACCTGCAGTAAAAGCTATTATAGGATCGTTTTGTATTCTTAATCCAATACCCTTCATATTTATGTATCCTTGTTATATTTCATTTATTTCCATTATATACATAGGTTATCCACCACTAATCTTGTGAATTATAAGGAAGAGAATAATGAAATTTTATTTGTGGTGGTAATAAATTGCTCCCTGTAGCATAATCCCAATTTAATATATTGGAACCACTCTATTGAAGTAACTAACCATTTAAATACACGTTTAAATAATTATAATCTTTAATTTGTTTTTGACTACTATCAGTATAAATAGTGTAATAAGTATTTGCATTATATGAACCTGTTAATTTATATTGAACTTTCCAAGTATCCACAATAGGCTATAATTTTGGTATTCTTACATAAGTTCCATCATACCAAACAGACTATACGCCTAAAGAAGAAGAAAGAGATAAATAAACAATAGATGTAGTCCCTAATATTTTTGCACCACTAGAAGTAATAGCTCCACCAAAGCTGGCAGTGTTAAATATATTTAACCGCAAGCCTGTAAGCGTATCCTGGGCTTGTATATTTCCATAAGCAAATATGCCCTCCTCTGCTGTAAATAAACCCTAAACGTATAAATTCCCCATTACATCTGAATGAGTATATATCCTTAATGCCTAATTCTAAAACTTTAACACTCCGGGTGCAGAACCACTTCCAATAATAACCAACCCATCTGGAAACTGAATTCCTTCTGTAGAAGCATCATAGCAAATTGATGCTGTTCCTGAAGAACTTGTCATAGATAAGAATGATATTGAAGTAGTGCCTAATAATCTAGATGAAGTGCCAACATAAAGATGACTACCAGTAATCTAATCAAAACTAATATCTTCGAAGGCTACTGTGCCACCAAATGTAACTGTGTTAGTATCGTCATTTAATCTCATTAACTGATATGGTCCATTACTGCCACTTCTACCTTCAAAGATTAAGTAGCCATTAACTGTATCATGTCTTATTCTAAACGCAGAAGTAGTTCCTGCAGTATCAAATGTGCATAAACTGCTACTTAAATTCTGTAGGAACTATAAAGAAGAACCTGTTTCTGAAACGGATAATGGAGACTCATCCCCTATCCTTATAAAGGATTTTGTATGTGCTGCATTATTGGAACGAACTATAAGATCTCTTGTCTCTGCCATTCTTTAGTTTTTATTGATCTCCAATTATTTCTATTCTATAATGTGTTTAATATTGCTTCTCAACTAGTTAAAAATTCTACCTCTGGAAGCATATATCTAATCTTTCTTTGCAAACATCTAAAACGATGTGGAATCTGCAGGGTAATATCTCTCAACAAACTAGAAATAGTTGATAACGAAAACATTTCCCCTTTCATCTATCACCTTCCAATCCCCTATTTGAGCTAGAAACTTCTAACCGCTCTTAGGATCATATATTTCCTAAACCTATTCAACTTGGATAGCCTTTATTAATTTAGGAATAGTTGAAAATAGCCCCATCTTATTCATATCATTTTTCCTTCACATTAGTTACTATTGGAGTTGAAACATTTGAAACTGTCTTAACTTGATTAGTTTTAGAAATTCCCTTAGCAGAAGTTAATTGCGTACTAGGAATAACCTTTACATTCTTTTGTTTTCTAGTTAAGCTTACTGTCTGCTATATATCTTGAGGTTTCTTTGCCGAAACTCTTTTAGCTTCTCTTGGTTTTATCTTTGTAACCTGAACTTGAGTTTGTCCCTTCTTATCTGTAAATACTAGAACCTACTTTCCTTGTGATTTTTGAAACTCATAATCTATCAATTTAGGTTGTGATACACCTGAAAAGAAGTAAGTTCTATATATACTTTTACCCATACCTCTTAATAAATATTTTATTTTAGTATGATAAAAACCATAAGGATTAATAATTTTATATTGTTTTCCAAGTTTGCTTTGTTGAATACTTATCTTTTCCACAACAGTTTTTGCTATAGCTTTAATTTCTCTTTCATTACAATAATTTAGATTTATACCATGTAGTTTTCCCAACCATTTTGGATTTAATACTAATACAAGAGGATTAGGATCATGAACTTCTATTCCCTTATAAGAAAAGGTTACAATCATTCCTGGCTGCAATAAACTTTTATTAATTCTTTGCTAAAATCTAAATCTCTTATTCTAGAACAAATTTCTCTTATGATCATAGAGTCTAGGGGATTTCTTAGTTTTTGTTGAAGAAATAGTTTTTTTCTTTATGGCCATTATGATTCAATCTATACGTCCTAAATGAAATATTTCTTTAATATTGAATTTAATTGTTTCTAAAGGTTAATTTTGGAATAATTCTATTTTATATAAGTTTGTTGATTCTTAGATCTTCCAAGAACAGCATTATAATTATTAATTAATTCACCCATTTTAAATAAAGCGTATTGATAATCCACTGTGTACCATCTAGATTCAGGAATAAGAAATTCCCTCATAAAAGATTGGAATAATTCAGGATGTACTTGAGCCTATTTATGAATTAAAATCTAACTATATTCAGGTTTAATGTATTCAAGCATTCCACTATGGTATGGAATTAAAGCAGGTTTTCCTGTATTTCCAATAAATTCTATAATAGGAATATTTAATGACTCTCCGTGAGTAAAACTTACATATGCTTTAACCTTTTCATGATTATAAAGTTCAAGCATTTGCGATTCGGTAAGATTTCCACTAATAAAATAAACATTGTTAATATTAATATCAATACCCAATCCTCTGGAAATTTCATTCATTCTTTCTCTCATTGCATACTAAGAAAGAATGGAAGATCTGCCTTGATTAGTTTTTAAAAGCAATGCTATATCCTTATTATTTGCAAAACCTCTTAAAAAAGTTGATATAAGTGCACCAATATCCTTTCTATCATTTCCAATGGAACCTGGAAGCCATTCTCCTACTGAAAGGAATAAGAACTTTTGAGGAATATTATCAATGAATTCTGTAATATCAGTATTTCCTTTTGATTTAATCTAAATAAATGGAACTCCAATTTTATTAACGGGAACATTTATTTTAATCTATCTTTCATCTTGAAGCTTAAACATTGACTTTTTTAAAGTATCAATATTAAAATCAGACATTACAAATACTTCATCCATTCTATTACAATGCTCTATTAATTGAGGATGAACTTTATCTGCTTCAGCAAGGGCAGTAATACCAATATTAACTAACCCCTTTTGAGCAAATGCTTGCGGAATAGAAACTGTCATGAATATATCAAAAAACTATTTCTATATGTCTTCATTTGACTTTATATATGATTCAATTTCATTGAATTTAGAAGATTTCAGATTAAATTTTTCACTCTAACCTAAAAGCCCACCAGTTAAATCAAACAAAAATATTGAAATATCTCTATTATCCTTGTATAAATCAATAAGCATTAAAGCTATTGATCTACCATACTAACCGTATCCACTGTAAGAGGTGAAAGGTGCTGCTAAAGCCACATTCTTTTTCTACATAAATTACTCCCAAATCTTCTTAATTGGATTATAAGAACCCGCATTTGTATGTTTAATTATTGGAAGTCCCTTAAACATTTTGTATTCTTTTTTGGGTTTCCAATGCTTGAACATCTAATCAATATTTTCTACCATAGATTGAGCCATCCAAGCCGAAGTCATTTTAACTTCCTCTGTCTGCATCCATTCTCTAGCTTCCAATCCAGCTTTCTCCCTCTATTCTTTAGGCATGTCATATGCCGTTTTCATTGCCTAAACAAGATCTTCTAACTTATGATACATTTCATAAATATATGGAGTTACCATTGATCCTGTAGAACCTAGTCCAGCAAATAAAATAGGAATTACCCAAGGTTTATGCTTTTTCAACTTTCCATAGCAATTCGATGGTAATTCAGTACTATTCATATATAATGAACCATCCTAATTTTCAAATCCCATTTGATCTTGTAATCCACCAATAACTGGAGCTATAAAGATTTTGCCACAAGCCATAGCCTAAGCACTAGATAATCCAAAGCCTTCTGCTGTGGAATACGATATTAAACAATCTGCACAATTATAAAGTGCTACTAATTCATGTTGGTCCATTCCTTGACTGATAAACTTAATGTCCACGGTTGGATCGTGAATGATGTCTTCTTGATAAATATTAAGAGGCATGCCTGGTCCATAGATTACCTAAGTTTTCATGATTAAACAAGTTCTCTTCTTCTGTTCGGGAGTTAAATAGTTGTTAACGAACCACTTAAACGCCTACATGATTAAACATGCTTGTTTACGTATAATGTTCTTATTAACGAACAAGAAGATGAAATCATAATCATCTCTTTTTACTATATCTGACACAGCTTTATATGTGGCATTGTTCTTCCCTAAAGGTCTAAACGTCTCCATATTAATACCATGTGGTACATATTTAGTTTGCCAAGGTTCTCTCTTGTAATTAACGCAAACATTGTTTACAATATTCTGAGTCTGTTTAGATATGTTCATTATCAAATCCGAGCAAGAGTAGAATCTCTCATTGTACTTAGGGTATGGTAGATTGTCCCAAATATTGTAATAAATAATTGGAATCTTAGATCTAATCAAATTCTAAATCTAATACAACCAATACCAAGAGTGAGGATCAGTAAAATGATATAATGCGTCAGGTTTAAGCTGATCGATATAATTCAATAAATCCTTCTGTTTCTTAACTACATCTTGACCATATATGTCATAAGGTAATATTCTAACGCTAGCATCAGCTACTCCAGTTTCCCCTTGAACCTTTTGACTTATATCCTACATTGGATACTGTGCTTGTGGATTAATACCTTCGATAAACCCTACATCTATATAGTTGTATCGATGACAGGTTTCATAGATAATCTATTTCTTTTGACTTCCTAATCCACTATGTCTTAGATGGAGATCGCTAATGAATAGAATGGTCTTTCTCTTCTAAGGAGGCAAGACTTCCGTTCCATTTCTTAATTCCCCAACCTTGTACTTCTTAACTGCCATAAATCGTTATCTCCCTTATTCCGCTAATACGTCTTGAACTTCAGTAATTACGCCACGAATAATACTCTATTTAATGGCTATAATTTCGAAATTATCGTATAATGATCCAAGTGTAGCCGTCAATGTTTGCTAAGCACTTGTTATAGATTCAGCATTAACTAAATACTAATCTCGTTTTGTTTTTAATTGGGTTTTCCCCGTTGCAGTAGTTTCAGGTACAGAATACCTTACGGTTGCTTGATAATACTTGTAATTGTTCATTTCCCTTCCTCTTTTTGAAAGGATAATCTCACATACATACCTTCCTACTAATTCTAACCTAATTCATACTTTTCAGTTACTATATCGTAGTCATCATCGAATCCAACGATATAATGCTTGCCATTAAACTTTACACATCTTCCTGTTCCCGCTTCTAGAAACATCTTTAATGCTTCGATAATTAACTCTTTCTAAGCTAACTACAACGATATAGCATATGTATCTAATTGCATTTCTGCTTTGCATTTGGAACATCTCATTAAAGTTTGATCTTCTATTAACTCCATTGCCTACTAACCGCAGTCTGGGCATGGAAAACTTTGCTTTACGTTCAAATCTTCCATCATTACTCCTTAATTATTATGTATTCCTTATCATTCCTTTTACATATGTCAATTATCTATTTAATTTTATTGTTGTAAACATTGGAGAATATAATAACTAAGTCGGACCACTTTGTTGCAACAGATAATAAAATATGGTATAATTGACCTTCGGGTCTTTTTACGTTCTTAAACATTGACGTACTAAACTCTTTAAACTTGATGCCCTATTGCTAGGCAAATAATTGTGCTAGAACCTAAGCTCCATACTTTCCACCAAAAGTTCCAATACACTTAACTTGTTCTATTTCTTGACTAATCTATGTCATTATGATGTTGAATTTAGATAAATTATTATAGTTGTTATCGCCTGTTATTAGTATATTGAAATACTTTATTTTTTGATGGTTCTTTTTCTACTACATAACTGTTTCTCCTTATAGAATGAACACCAATTGCAATAATTAGTGGGATTCATTTCTCCCTACAATTTACTTTCGCATAAAATTTCCATTTCTTTCAAAGTTTCATTGAATAACTTAACAGCTTTGTTTATTGTCGCCTTACCGTGAGGTGGCTAATATTTTTGAATTCTACTAACCTTGTATTGACCCTAAAATACTATCTTCTTTAGAATCAAGAACTCTATATCTATATTCTAAAGGGGAATAGATTTTAATTGCGATAAAAAGATCTTATAAAGCAACAATTGCAATCTTTTTACCTAATCATTTTTTTGGTTGTCGTTCCAACTGGTTCTAGAAGTTTTCAAATCTATAATCTTATATCTATTATTCTTCTTGTCATGCAATAATATGTCAATATAGCCGTTAAATCTAACTTTCCAATTAGGCTCATTGACATTCAACTAAATTTCTGTCCCCTACAGTTCCATTCCTGATTTTGGAAACCATTTATTAACATTCGGTATAAACTATTTAATAAGTTCTATTCCATAACCCAAATACTGTTCAGTAATCTAATATGATAAATTCAACTTTTTGATAAATCCCTATTCTAAACCATTCATGATAAAGATCGAATACTACTCTAATAACTTCTATTTATTGGCTTGTAAAGTCGTTAAAGTGTTTGAATAGTAATAGTGCAAAAACTTCTGAATAGCTTCATGGATTACAGTGCCATAAATGGTATCTGCAGAATCCTATTTCTTATCTAATTTATCAATATAAGTTAACTTCCACTTTCTTTGGCATTGCAAAAAAGTGCTAATATTAGAATAACTAACTTTTTCTATGTAATCAGACAACATATCAATTTATTTCAATAGGAGAATTAAAATCGCAATCGTTCCATGTCTAATACCCCATTGGGCATTTTGTTACTGATCCCCAATCGGCATTCTTGTCATAAACACAATCTCTCTTATACCAGAAACAATAAAGTTGCTAATCCTATTCTTTTGGGGACTATAATGCCTTAATTTCAGCTATTAAATTATCAACAATATCATTGTTATTGCTGGCAGATTTAAGCTATTTAACATACTCATCATAATCTATTCCCAACCAAGCATAATTGATCATGTCTCTTAATGTATCTTCATCACCAGGATTGTTAGCCAATCTACTAATCTTATGCAATGCAAACATGAATGCCACGTCGCCTGGCGTTAAAGGAACATCCATATCATATCTCTGCTTCAAAAAGTTTTTCCAAATCTCAACAAGATATGGAAAGTTATTTCCATAACTATTACTGCGTTCTATTATTGTTTCCTTGTCAACTAAACCTTTCAATCCCATAATCTTTCCTTCCTTTCATTAGTTATAACGGGAGCACACTAATTCACCTAAGAATTGCCATACTTATAATAACATTCTGGACAAATGTAATGATTGCTAATTGTTGGTATTGGCTGCGGTGTTTCATATTGTTTCTTACATCTTGGGCAAACCCAATAATACGTCATCTGCTCCATAATTATTCGCCCTATGCTTTGTCCTTCAAATGCTCCTAAACTAGTTTAACTTCTCTTAACCAGTGCAATCCATACTTTTCAAGCAACACTGCAAAATCTTCCACATCATGTTGCCTCATTCCAAATACCTCTTTACCCTATTTAGTATAGCGGATATCGATATGCATTACTTCGTGTAAGACTAAGATCTTTCTAGCCTAGTCTGTTAAATTATCCCAATATTCTTGTGATATCTAGATAATATAGTCGTAATCAGAAAAGAACTTCAATTCCTTTCCTGCTTTAATACATCTTCCAGCAGTAGTCTTGTTAATGCATGGAGTTACCATTAATCCGCAAAGTTTTGCTGTTCCTGTATCAATATTGTTTTCTTCAATCATTTCTTTGATTAAATTCTAAATTTCTTGAGATTGTTTCATTTCGAATACAACCTACTGCACCTATTTTTTTGGTCTTCCTCTTGGCATAATACACTCCTTGTCGATTTCTTTTATTATAACTTGCCGTATGAAATTGCTTGTTTAAAATATTTTTTAAAATCCTAACGATCCATTGAATTTATCGTTTTCTACCACAAATAAACAACTTTATATCCGCTATTCTAAGCCAATCTTTTCTTGATCTAATCTTTTTCCCAAACCTATTTAGCCATTTTAGGCTAACCTCTAGGATACTTTACATATTGCTAAGCTTGATATATCTATGGGTTCGCATGCCAATAATCTCCATTAACCTATATCAGAATATTGCCCACTTTAAAATCAAAACTATATCTATTTATATGATATTGACTCTAATACCGTATTCCCTATTCGATTAGAATAGTCTAAACGAATTGTTCTAATTTAGATCTATGATTAAGCTTATTAACTGGATACTTAGAACCATATTTAGATAAATTTGTAGATTCAATCCTTTTTCTAATATCTAAAGACTGCGATGGTACTACAACCCCATATTTAGACAAATTTGTAGATTCAATCCTTTTTCTAATCTCTGGGGACTGAAAGACGCATTCAACCCCATACCTATCTAAACAAGTATTTCTTACTTTTTGTTTTCCCTACTAAGTTTTTAAATGATGCTAACTTCCATAATGATTTATCATACTCTAAACCTTCTTTCTCTTAACACCTTCATTTTGACTGGGATTTTCACATCCATACTTAGCTAAATTTGTTTGTTTAATTGAATGTTTTACAGACTAATCCTGAAAGTGATAATCAACACCATAATTCCTTCTAGTAGTTACTCTCTTCTTTTCTTTAAT
>Ga0209201_1002953_pt1 | contig 15624 bp, 16 predicted proteins | sample AD_UKC055_MetaG_FD_184411 | JGI IMG/M metagenome (GOLD analysis project Ga0209201, IMG submission 184411) | Active sludge microbial communities of municipal wastewater-treating anaerobic digesters from USA - AD_UKC055_MetaG (SPAdes) (version 2) | ecosystem: Engineered > Bioreactor > Anaerobic >...
TCGCAGCGGTCATCGATAACCTTCTCAACTGGGATTTTGCCGAGCAGAATATGGCCCAATCCTGATTGCGGGCGCTGAAAACGGGGCCATTGCCAAGCGAGTCCGCAAAAGACGGAAGAGCGTGTGGCGTGGCCCCGTTCTTTCCCACGGCACGGACGGGAGCGGCGTTCGGGACAGACCACGCGGTTCTGTTTCGCAAAACGTTGGGCTAGTTCTTGTTTTCGCTTTTCGGCGGAGGGAAGGCCGGGGTCGCCTGGAGGTGAGAGAAGGGGGCCGCCATGGAACTGGGACGTATCGAAGAGTATTACTTTGACGGCCGGCGGTACGACGCGGAGAACGGCGATTACGCGCTGGACATCCCGTTCTATGTCGAGCGTGCGAAGCGTTCCGGCGGACCCGTGCTCGAGATCGGATGCGGTACGGGTCGCGTGACGTTGCCCATTGCGCGCGAGGGGCTCGAGATCGTCGGGCTGGATATTGCGCCGGCTATGCTCGCGCGCCTTGGTGACAAGGCAGCAAAAGAGGGCCTCGAGATTCCCCTCGTCGAGGCCGATTGCCGGCATTTTTCGCTCGATCGCCTGTTCGAGCTGATTATCTGTCCGTTCAGCGCCATGCAACACATGCATGATCGCGCGTCGCTCGAGGCGTTTCTGGACCGTGTGCGCGCTCATCTGACGCCGGGAGCTCCGTTCATTTTTGATGTGTTCAACCCGAACGTGGAAGTTCTTGCGCGGGGGGCGGGCGAGCGCTTCCCCGTTTTCACGTACACCGAAGAAGAGTCCGGCCAGGAAATCTTCGTCGAGGAAGCGACTGATTACGACGATGCGGCGCAGGTGTCCCACATCACCTGGTATTGTACGGGCGGCGGCAGTGACGAGGTCCGCGAGGAGGAAATCCATCTGCGGTGTTTCTACCCCCAGGAATTGGACATGCTTCTTTACTATAACCGGTTTGAGATTCTGGTGAAACTGGGCACATTCTCCGGAGAGCCGTTCGCATCCGGACTGGGCAGGCAGATTGTCGTGTGCCGTCCGGTCTGATGCGCCCCGGAATGCGCATACCGCGTTAGAAACGGGGGGGATGAATGTCCTCTAAACGAAGGAGCAGCCATGGATCTTTCTGCAAACGAACTGAAGCCGTTGCTTAAGAACGAGCGTTTTCCTCATTCGGAAGCCTACGACCCGGTCTGGGTATTGGAAAACGAAATGGGTCCCAGCGCCTTGTGGCTGGCGGAGTGGCTCAGCGAGGAGATGACCCTCGAACCCGGGATGCGCGTTCTCGATATGGGATGTGGCAAGGCCCTCTCTTCCGTATTCCTGGCGCGCGAATTCGGCGTGCAGGTCTGGGCAAACGACCTTTGGATACCCGCGGCCGAGAACTGGCAGCGCATACGCGAAGCCGGCGTGGACGACAAAGTCTATCCCATCCACGCGGAAGCGCATGCCCTGCCCTATGCCGAAGACTTCTTCGACGCCATTGTCTCAATCGATGCGTACCATTACTTCGGCACGGATGACGTCTATCTCAGCTATTTCTCGAAATTTCTCCGGTCGGGCGGCCAATTGGGCATCGTGGTTCCGGCGCTGATGAAAGAGTTCAAAAATGGTTTACCTGATTACCTCACGCGCGAGCAGTCCAATGGCAGGCGTTGGTGGAGTCCCGCGGAGTGTTGTTCTTTTCACACTTGCGCCTGGTGGGAGAAACACTGGAAACAGACCGGGCTCGTCGATATCGAGTTGGCCGACACATTGCTGGAGGGCTGGCGCGATTGGCTGCAGTTCGAGGAGGCCAAGAGCGCCGCGGGCATCAACCGCTGGCCCGAAGAAGCGGAAGTCCTGCGCGCCGACGAAGGCCGGTATTTCGGTTTCGTGCGGCTCGTGGCGCGAAAGCGCGAATCCTCCTGAGCATCGCGTTGCAGCGTCAGCTGCGTCGTACGCACGGACTCTTTTGGACGGGGGGAGGAAGTGGGCCCTGTGAGAAGAACATCCGACCGGGTCGTACACTGAAAAACGGGCACCGAAGGGGTCGAACATGCCCGTTCCCCCAGATCCGGAACGGCCCGCTGTCGTCACGCCGGCCGGAAGGAACAGGGCCCGCACTCCCCTCATTCCTGTTTTTGGCGATTGCCGGATTCCGCTTCTTCAGGCGCGGCGGGCCGAATCTTGATGTTGCGGTACTCGATGGCGCCGCCGTAGTCCTGCAACGCAATATGGCCTTTCGGCGCCCGTCCCCAGTTGCCTTGCCCGTAGGCGGTCATGAAAAACCTGCTGGTCTTCACGTGGGCCCGCCAGGTCTCGCTGTCGACCTCGTATTGGAGCAGTTTCTCGCCATTGAGCCAGTGTTCCACGTGCGCGCCCCGCGCAACGATGCGCGTCTGGTTCCACTGACCCAGCGGGCGGGTCGCGTCCCTTGACGGCGCGAACACCGCGTAACAGGCGCCCGCGGACGCCAGAGGATTCAGCCCGTCCATGTGCCCGGCGTTGTCCAGGACCTGAAACTCCGCGCCGGATTCCCAGACGTTGTCGCAATCCTCGGTAGCGCGGTACATTATCCCGCTGTTGCCCCCCGGAGTCATCTTCCACTCCAGCGACAGCTCGAAGTCGCCGTATTGATTGACGGTGACAATATCGCCCGTAGACTCGCCCTCGCCATGGCGCGACAGAAGCGAACCGTTCTCAACCTTCCAACTGTCGGGCATCGCCGCTGCCTTGAAACCGCGCCATCCCGCCGTGCTATGGCCGTCAAAGAGCAGAATCCACCCCGCATGTTTCTCCTCGGCGGTCAGCGTGTTCGGCTCGTTCGTGGACGCAGTCCCCACTGTACTAAGCGATATCAGGACCCAGGCGCCCAGAAAGACTCGAAACTTTTCCCCACGAAGCTGCTCTATCATCTGGTTTCTCCGCCTCGAGGCGTTGCGCCGCCCCGGCAGTATCCAAAACAGACAACTCGCGAAGAAGAATACCACGAGCGGCGCAGAGCAAGGGATGAGGCACGCTGGCGCGAAGCAGGGGAGTCCGAGGAGCTCTGAAGCGTGCGGTTCTTCGGGAGGCCCGTCAGGGGCGCCAGGGAGCCGCTGTAATCCTCAGTTCACGCGGAGCGGCCCATGCGGGCGAAGGCCGCACTAAAGCGCCTGCACGACAGCGCGCCGATTCTCTTCTCACAAACAGATAGGCATCAACGATGTGTCCTTTTGGTTTCCGGGGCCGTCCGGGTCCTTCCGCTGTGCTCATCTGCCGTACGCACTAGAATAAAGTTCATAGTTATGTCAATTAATTCCTTTTGTTTCGCATCGTCTCTCGGGTCAAACCCGAAACCGCTCCTTTGACGCACCTTCAGCTCCCTGCTAGACTTGCCACGAATCGGGCCAATCGCCGCTCACCCGGTTCTTGTTGGACAACCGGAAAGGAGCCAATCGTTGCGCGCGGTCATTCAACGCGTCTCCGAGGCATTGGTCACGGTCGATGGCCGCGTGACCGGCCAAATCGGCAAAGGGCTTCTTCTGCTGCTTGGCGTGGGCCATGAAGACACGGAGGACGACGCCCGCCTGATGGCCGAAAAGGTCGTGGGCTTGCGCTGTTTTGCTGATGCCGAAAGCAAGTTTAACCTTTCGGTGGTCGAGGTTGGCGGCGCGATTCTCGCCATTTCCCAGTTCACCTTGTTCGGCGACTGCCGCAAGGGCCGGAGGCCCTCGTTTTCCGATGCGGCGCGCCCTGAACCCGCGACCGTACTATACGAAGCGGTGGTCCAACGCCTGCGCGAGAAAGGCCTCACCGTTGAGACCGGGGAATTCGGCGCCCACATGAGCGTCCATCTTGTCAACGACGGCCCGGTAACGCTTCTCATCGATACCAAGAAACTGTTTTGACGGAAGCCATGCTGGAGGGACCCACGTGCGCATCGCCCTGGCAGGAACCGGACCGTTAGGGGCCGCGCTCCTGAGCGCGCTGCTCGATTCGACCCACGAAGTCACGGCCTTGTTGCGCAACGGGCGGGCCGCCACCGCGTTCCAGCGCTTGGTATTGCCTCGTCTTGCCTCGGCATTCGCGCCGGAATCGAGTCTGTTAGGCATGGCGCGCCGCGCGAAGATCCCGTCGTTCTACATAGACGCGATGGACGAGCCCGAACTCGCCCCTTTGCGCCCGCTCGGGCTCGAACTCATCCTTGTCGGCGGATTCAGCGTCATCTTCAAGAAACCCTTGCTGGAACTCCCCGCGATAGGCTGCGTGAACTGCCATTCATCGCTCTTGCCGAAACATCGGGGTCCTAATCCATTCACGGCCGTGCTTCTCGCGGGCGACGCGCATTCCGGCGTGACGTTTCACGTCATGACCGAGGGCATTGATTCGGGCGATATCCTGTTCCAGCAGCCCTTTCCCATCGACGACACCGATACCGGCGGCTCGGTCTACAACAAGGCGTGCGCCACGGCAGGAGCGCTCGTTCTCGACGTGCTGGATGCCATTGAACGCGACGGACTGCGCGGCACGCCCCAGGACGAAAGCCAGGCCACCTACGACAAGCGGCTGCGCAAGGAAGAACTGTATCTTGACTGGACGCGGCCCGCCCGGGAACTCGACCGTCTCGTGCGCGCTTGCATGCCGTTCTCGCTGGCGCGCTTCCCCCATCGCGGACGGACGGTCTATGTCTCGCGCACAAGCTGGGACAATGAGCCCTCCATAGCGCCGCCCGGAACCATTACGCGCGCGGCGCACCCCGTACGGATCGCAACAGGACATGGCCATTTGGTCATCGAGCTCGCCCATACGGCAAACGTATTCGCAGGATTATGGCCAAACCTCTACAAGCGCCCGCGCGCCGGGGAAAGGCTCGCGTGACGTGGCCATCAGACCCATCTCTATCATCGTTCCCGCGTTCAACCAGCTCGAATACTGCCGGCAGTGCATCCAATCGATTCATCTGCACACCGCGCGGCCGTATCGTCTGATCCTCGTTGACAACGGCTCTACCGACGGCGTCTCCGAGTTTTTCGATGGTGTCCCCGGCGCAATGGTGGTCCATTCCAATACCAACCTCGGATTTGCCGGCGGCGTCAATCTGGGACTTGCCCGCGCGGAAGGCGACGTGGTGCTGCTCAACAGCGACACCATCGTTCCAATGGGATGGCTGGCCGTTCTCCGGCGGGCGTTGCTCCGTGAAGACGATATCGGCATGACCGGCCCGATGAGCAACTGCGTTTCGGGTCCGCAACACATTCCAGGACTCGAATTCACCTCTCTCGACGACATCAACGCCTTCGCTGCCACATGCGCGACTCAGAACGCGGGTCAGTACCAGGACGTGGACCGTCTCGTGGGGTTCTGCCTGCTCATCCGGGAGGAGGCCCTCAAGAAGGTAGGTTTGTTTGACGAATCGTTCGGGAGCGGCAATTTCGAAGACGACGATTACTGCCTGCGGGCGCGCCAGGCCGGATACCGGTTGCGCATCGCCCGCGACGCCTTTGTCTTTCACTACGGCAGCCGCACTTTTCTCGGAATGGGCATCGCCGGAGAGCGTTGGAATGAACTGATGACAACCAACCGGCGGAACTTCGTCCGAAAATGGGCTATTGAGCCGCCCGAACGCAGTGACGCGGTGCAACAATCCCAGCGATTGAATGCCCGCGCCCGCGAGGCACTCGAAACCGGTGATTTCGCTGAGGCGCTGGCGTTGCTGCGGCAGGCTATCGAGGTTTGCCCCTGGTGGGAGGTGAACTTCAACGATTTAGGCGTTATGCTGTGGCGGTTGGACCGGCATGAGGACGCGTACGGCCAGTTCGTGCGGGCGGTCCGGCTCAATGCCGCCTTCAACGACGCCAGAGAAAACCTGCGACAGGCCGCCGAATCGCTCGGCAAAATGGGCGAGGCGCGCGCGGTCCTCGGAGAAGCGGACCGTTAACGCGCGTTCTCAGCGGGGAGATACTAGAGGGCATGGAAATCGAAATCCGCGAGTATCGTCCGGAAGACGAAGCGCAGTGGATGCGTACCCACGCCATTATCATGAGCATCTCGCATGCGTGGAACTACACTATTCAACAACGGCCCGTATACGAACGCCCCTCGACTTGTCTGGTGGCGGTTGCGGGCGAAACCATCGTTGGCCTTACCGATATCGAATACGACACGGAGCCCGGCGAGATCTGCTACCAGAAAGACAGCCTCGGCGGCTATGTCCTCGAGTTCGGACGCCTCCCCGAGTACGCCGGCAACCGGATCGGCACGAAGCTCATCGGCGCGTCCATCGAGGAGTCCAAGAAGAAGGGGATTCACCGCCTCGAATACTGGACCCAGGACCGCAACGCGGCCCGCTATTACGCCCGTATCGGCATGAACGAGATCGGCAGGCATTACCGATTCCGGATGAAGCCGACCGCGGAAATCGAGGACATTCTCGGGAAGAAGTACATCGGCATTGAGTATATCTACGCTTGCTGCCTCGTGGAAGAATGGCCTCTCGTGAAACAGAAGTACGAAATCATCGAGAAACACCCGCTCGAACCGCACCTGTGCATCGGCTACGAGATACGTTTTTGACAGGCCCGTAGAGGAATCTGCGGCGCATAGTCGCTTTCTTGGAATAGGCGCCCGCCCCATGCCGGTTATCTATTGGAAGGCTGTATGTTGAACAGCCGGGAGAACATCCCGTGAGAACGCATCTTGTTATGGTCATGTTGCCGTTGCTGGCGCTCGCCTGCGGGGCGGCCAGAGAGGCACAGCCGCCTGGCGAGACGGCCCATGAATCTGATATCACTGGAGAACAATCCATGAGCTCCACTCCTGAAAGCCCCGAGAAGGTCGAGAGATCCGATGACGAATGGCGCGAACAGTTGACGCCGGAGCAATTCTGCGTGGTCCGCCAGAAGGGCACCGAACGAGCGTTTACCGGCGAGTACTGGGACAACAAGAAGGAAGGCGTCTACAGATGCGTGGGTTGCGGCATGCCGCTATTCAGTTCCGACGCCAAATTCGACTCGGGAACAGGCTGGCCGAGCTTCTTCAAGCCCATCGAGGAAACGAACATCGCTGAAGAGAGCGATACGAGCCTCGGCATGACCCGCACCGAGGTCCTGTGCGCCAGGTGCGACGCCCATCTCGGGCATGTGTTCGAGGACGGGCCAAAGCCCACCGGTCTGCGCTATTGCATCAATTCCGCGGCGTTGAAATTTGAGGAAGAGAAGAAATAGCGCTGTCTTATGCCGGCTCAGTAAGCGCCGTACTTCTCGACCCAGTCCATGATGCGCCGGTAACGGTCGAAGGTCACCTCCGGCGGAACCGAATGGTCGGAATGATAGATATAGCCGTACCCCTCTTTCGCGGCGGCTATCTTGTCGCGAATCTCCTCCTCGCATTCTTTCTCGGAAGCGCTCATCTTCCGAACGTCAATGTTGCCGAAAAAAGTCAGGCGGGCGCCAAGCCTTGGTTTCAGGTTGCGCACATCGAAACCCGCCGAGGCTTGTAGCGGCTGAATGACCTCGAGGCCGCATTCGATGAGGTCTTCCAGATAAGCTTCACAATTGCCGCAGGAATGCATCCAGAAGGAGATGTTATTCGCAAGCAGACAATTGCCCATGCGTATCGAAGCATCCATAAACAGGTCGACGATGTCCCAACCGAAATACTCGCCCGGGTCGGTGTTCCGCGGCATGCCCTGTGATTGCCATTCGGCGAGAGTGTCTTCCCAGAGCGCGTCGCACCGCGGAATCCGGTCGATGGGCTGCCGGTTGATGGCGTTACGTACACGGGTCAGTCCATCCATGACAGTGGTTATCCTTTTCTTCAACAATGGCGGAAGAAATGCCGGAAGGGTCCAAACTGTTTATAATTGGCGTATTATACCGCACGAGAATATAGTAGAGTCCGGGTGTTCCGCGGTGAAGGCCGCTCAGGTTGGCAGGGATATACTTGTATGGCGGAGTGGGGACTTGGAATGATGAAACGACGCACTTTTCTGGGCGCAGCAGCCGCTTCGTTTGTGGTTGCGGGAACGGCGGGGGCACAGGTGTCGCAGAAATCGGGTGGAGGGTCGGATGTCATGAATGCCGGATTTGCACGCGTGGATATTACGCCGCCTGTCGGAACCACCATGATGGGGTTCGGAGGCCGCGACATGGAACACGGCTGCACAGGTACCCATGACCCCATATTCACGCGCGCCCTGTATCTCGAACATGGGGGAGAGGCCGTCCTGATCATGGGTTATGATCTGTGTTTTCTGGGCCGGGAGGACGCCGACCGGTTCAAGGGCGCTATCGGACGGGTCATGGAAATCGCGCCCCAACAGATCTTCCTCAACACCTCGCACAACCATGTGGGACCCAAGGCCGGCACGTGGTACTCGGCGGGGTACGAGTCCCCTGACCGCGACTACCTCAACCAGCTCGAGCGGGCCACGGTAAACGCCGCCGCCGCCGCGCGCGGGAACGCCCGGCCCGCGGCCATGCGCGCCGGCGTCACAACCTCCAGGCTTCCGGTACACCGGCGCCGGCGAATGCCAGACGGTTCCATCGAGAACCGGCCCAATCCTGCCGGACGCGCCTATGACAAGCTTCCCATCGTATTCTTGGAGGATGCCTCGGGCCAGCCCATATGCCTGCTGTTCTCGATAGCGTGCCATCCTTCGATGATGAGCGGGTGGGAGATCTCGGCCGAGTATCCGGGCGCCGCCATGGACAAACTGGACGCGCATTTTGGCAAGACCTGCAGCCTGTTTCTCCAGGGCGTGGGTGGCGATGCCAAACCTTTGGTGATCGGCCGCGGCACCGACGCTTGGATTCCCGGAACCTGGGAGCTGATGGACGAAGCGGGCGCCATCGTGGCAGGCGAAGTCATCGCGGCTCTCGAAAAGGGGCTCGAACCCGTCACGCCAAGGCTAGCCTCGGCTTCCGAAGAAATGCGCTGGGCCCTCGAGCCCGCCCCCGGAAAGGAGTTCTTCGAGGCGATCATCGCCAAGACACCCGATGACAACAAGGCCAAGGACGTGCAGTTCATGTGGGCGCGCAAGACGCTCGAGGACATCGAAAAAGGGCGGCCTCTGCCGACGGAGGTGCCGCTGTCATTGCACGGCATCGGCTTGGGCGAGGGGCTGCGGATCGCCGGCATCGAGGGCGAGGCTTTGCACGGTTGGGGTTATTTCATCGAGGACTTCTACAAGAGTGGTCTCACCATTCCGCTCGGATATACCGATGGCCAGGGCATGTACTTGCCAACCACTGAACAGCTTCCCGAGGGCGGATACGAGGTCGTTAGTTTCTGGGAGTATGGCTATCCTTCGCGTTTGGCCCCCGGCATGGAAGATGCCGTAACAAAGGCCCTCGCCGCTCTCCGGGAACGGGGCATCGTGTGACGCGTCGGCGAAACATGTCATTGAAGCGGCTTCGGAGTCAGCGCATAGCGGGGCCGGTTTTCCAATCCGCCATGTGTCATCTTCGGCGACCATGCCGGCCGGGGCGTCTTGTGGGTGTTTGTCATGAAGGCATGGTTTTTTACGGCATATTCTGTGCACGCCCGCGGTTACCTTTGGAGAATGCTGGTCGCGGAGGAACGTGCACTTGAGCGCGGGTAATCCGGTCAAGAACGTCCTTAAGCGTGGCGTCAAGTATTGCGCGGCGACCGTGGGGAACTTCGTGCCCGCCCGTCGCGGATGCTCTCGCATCCTCGCCTATCACAGCATCGGCTACCGAGAGCATGAGACGAACGTCACGCCCGAGGGTTTCCGCGCCCAGATGGCGTGGCTGGCAAAGAATCACTCAGTCATCAGTCTCGCTGAGGCAGCCGAGGGAACCGAAGGCGTAGCCGTAACATTCGACGTTGGCTTCCGCGACAATTGGACGAATGCCGCGCCTGTGCTTCAGCGTTTTTCCATCCCTGCAACCGTCTTTATCCTGGCGGGCGGAATGGGCAAAATGCTTCCAGACGACAGAGACCCTCTGACAAGCGTGCTGCTCACGTGGGATGAAGTGAAGCGGCTGCAAGAGGCGGGTATCGAGATAGGCGCCCATTCCCTTACGGGCACCCGCTTGGCGGAGCTTTCCGAAAGCGGCCAGCGTCGCGAGATCGGCAAATGCGCGCGACTCATTCAAAAGCAATTGGGGGACCCGCCACGGGCGTTCTCATATCCCTACGGTTCGGTCCTCGACTACAACGAGATGTCCAAGATTCTTATTGCGGAGTTCGGATTCAAGATCGGCGTGACGAACCGGTACGGCGTCAACTACCCTGACTGTGACCCTCTCGAATTGCGGCGCATTTGCATCGACTCAACAGACACGTTGGAGCGTTTTGCGGACAAGGTGACGGGGCGGCTGGACGCTCTTATGGTGATCGATACGAAGGCTGGGGCTTACGCGCGGCGCCTGCTCAACCGCGTATTGCGAACCGGTTGAACGGTGAGGCTGTGTGGTAGAGAATTGCCGCAGGTGGCGGCTCGAGCGCTGGCTCTCTGCCCCGAAACGGGGAAGAATCTATTTACGAAGTCATGAATTTTACGCTATCTGCACGACACCCAGAGGTTCGTTTCTTCCCCATGCAGTTCTTGGCGCCGGCTTGTATCCATTTAGAAATAAATGTCTTATGGAAGTATCCCTTCCTTGCGCACCCGGTTGGGCTATGCTATACTCCATTCTGATGTATTAGCTGCAACAACTATCCTTACAGGGGCTTCCGGATGGCTGATATTCTAAGCCAGGAAGAAGTAGATCTTCTGCTTAGCGCTGTAGCTGAGGGGGATGTGGAGGTGCCTTCCGAGGAGGAACGGCCTGTCCCGGATGTCCGCGACACCACCGTCTACGACTTCCGGCGTCCCGAACGCGTCTCGAAGGAACAACTGAAAGGTCTGCAAAGCCTTTTCGAGAACTTCGCCCGTGAACTCAGCATCATGATACCCCCGTTCTTGCGCACAGTCGTTCGGGTCGATTTGGTTTCGATCGATCAGCTGACCTACGACGAGTTTATCCTCTCCGTTTCCCGGCCCACGGCCCTATCGGTCGTCAACATGAATCCGCTTGAGGGGAATTGCGTCATCGAACTGAGTCCTCCGCTTGTGTTTCCCATTGTTGACCGGATATTGGGTGGGAAGGGGCTGCCCCTCTCGGAACCGCGGGAGCTTACGGAGATCGAAAACCGCATTGTGCATCGAATCGTGCTTATGATTCTCGACAGCCTGACGCGTTCGTGGGAACAGCTTGTTGAATTCAAGCTTAGTGTCGAAACGCAAGAGAGCGATCCCCTGCTTGTCCAGATTGTGGCGGGCAGCGAAATGACGATTCTTGCGGGGTATGAAGTGCATATTGGTGAAGCGGTCGGGACCATGAATATGTGCATACCGCTTTTGGTGCTGAACCCGGTTTTTGACCAGATTACGCAACAGACGCGCTTTATCCGGCGGCTGAATCCGGCAGTTGCTGCGCAGACCCGGGCCCAGATCACGCGGATTGTGCGAAAGGCGCTGGCCCCCGTGGACTCGATTCTCGGCCGGGCGCGTATGAATCTGGATGATGTGATGCGACTGCGTGTTGGAGACGTTGTACAGTTGGATTCCCGTGTCGAGGAACCTATCGACGTGGAAGTTGGTGGCAATGTGCGGTTCAAGGCCCACCCGGGGCGCCGCAGCGAACAAAGCGCCGTGCAAATCAGCGCCGTGATTCGTGAAGACTAGCGAGGGAATCGAGTGATGAATGCTGCCGCCGCGATACTGTTTGCGGAAGGGTTCGTGAGGGGGTTTTGCGATGTAATCGGCGCCATGCTCTCATCCAAGCCGTCGTTTCGGGCGAATCCCCCCGAAAGCGCTACTCTTGGGGCCGTGCAGGACGCCCTTTCCGAAACGCCCTTGGCTATAGAGTGCGCTGTTGTCGGCGGGGGGGCAATTGTGGTGCTTATTGCGGTCGAGGATGCGCGCCGGATGGTGTCTGCCGTGATGGGCGAAGAGCCTCGAAAAGGGGCCGGCCTGCCCGATGACGAAGCGGGTGCGATGAAAGAAATTTTCGACCCCTGCATGGGAGGAGGGGCCGGCCATTTCAAAGAGAAGTATGGCGCGGCGATCGAACTGGATCCGGCGGAAGTTCGTTTGGCGGCCGCGGAACAGGCCGCCGCAATACTGCAGGTGTTGGGAAGCGGGGCAACGGTGACGCGCTTCAGCTACGATGTGCCCGAGACCGTGGAAGGCGGCGCGGCGGCGGTGCTGTTTTCCCAAACGCTCGAGAGGGCTATCCCGCCTCAAGCGTTGGGTGCTGACGGAGCGGAACGCGAGGTACTGGGCATCGTGCAAGAACGTTTTGGGATGCCGGACGCCGCCGAAGGGGTTTCTTCCGGCGCATCTCGCGATCTTCCCGGCAATCTCAATATGATTCTCGATATTGCCCTTACGGTCACCGTGCGGCTGGGGCGCATCGAAATGCCGTTGGGGAGGGTGCTGGAACTGGGGCCGGGTTCCATCATCCAAGTGGGCCACTCCGTCGATGAGCCCGTGGAACTGCTGGTAAACAACAAGCTGATCGCCCGCGGCGATGTCGTTGTCGTGGAAGAAAAATTCGGATTGCGCATCACGGAGATTGTGAGTCCAACCGAACGCATCGAAAGCCTGCGGTGAACGCCCAAAACCACGAGAGGCAGCTCTGGGAACGGTGGAAGAGACATCGCGACGAGGACGCGCGGCAGGAACTCATTGTTCGTCATATGCGTGTCGTGCGGTATATCGCGGGGCGCATGGCCATTCATGTTCCGTCTAGCGTTGATATCGGCGACCTTATCGGATGGGGGGCCTTGGGGTTGCTCGATGCGGTCGAGAAATTTGACTACACTCAGGACATCAAGTTCTCGACCTATGCGTCCATTCGGGTACGCGGCGCAATCATAGACCAGATCCGCTCGCTCGATTGGGCGCCGCGCTCGCTTCGAATGATGGCGCGCAAGATTGGCGCCGCAAAAGAGAAATTGCGGCACGAACGAGGCCGCGAACCCTCTCATGACGATGTTGGGGAGGAGTTGGGCATCGACGCGGAGCAGGTGGAGGACGTACAGATGCAACTCCAGACCGCTCATATACTTTCGCTGGACGATTACCTGCCGGTCGAGGAAGGCTCCGATACGCGGAAAGTCGATGTCACTTCCGATGATGACATGCCCACGCCCGAGTCGGTGGCGTTGACCCGTGAGCGCCAACAGCTCCTGGTTGACGCCATCCTGGCACTCCCGGAACAAATGCAAAAAGTGTTAAACTTATACTACTATGAGGAGTTGACGCTAAAAGAGATAGGCGTCGTCATGGAAGTGTCGGAATCGCGGGTGTGCCAAATCCACAGTGCGGCCATGAAGAAGCTGCGCAAGATCGTACGGCAGCAGGAGGTGGAGGATGCCTCAACCAGTCGATCTACAAACCGAGATGGCTCGGATCGCAGCGGCTGAACGGATTCAGCAGATTACCGATCGAATGTCGCTGGCTGCCCAACAGCGGGTTTCTGAGTCTGCCCAAGAGGAGCGTGTACGCGATGAAACCCAGGTTCGGCACAGCAACGAATCCGAACACAAGGGTATCGAGCGCGACGGGCGCAGGCGCAACCCGTTTTCAGGACGCCGCCAGCGCCGTTCGAAAGAGCTGGACCCAGAAGGCTCGTTGTCAGACGGCGCCTCCGAGCAGAAGCGCATGCCGGAGGAGGGCGGTCAACATCTCGATCTGAAAGTGTGAGAGTGCCCGGCGGCATGGATTGCATGGACGACTCTGGTGTCTCCGAGAGCGATACGGACGGGGATAATGGTGCTTACGACGGCAGGGCGGGCGCAAGATGCTTAGACTAGTCAACAGCGCGTCCTACGGGGCGGCGGTTTTGCTTGCGTTTCTGGCGGCGGCGCTTTTCGTAACGTTGGTCGTGGCCTACGCGTTGCGCTTCCGCGGGCGTCGAACGAATCTCTCGAAGACGCGCGCACCTCAAAACGACATCATTAACACGATGATCATGTTTCAGACTATGCGCGATATCCTCGAACAGCAGAAGGATGTTGCGCGTCAACTCAACGTCAGTCTCGGTAAGAAGGTCAAGTACATCAAGACCGTTGTCGAGACGGCGGCCGCTGACCTGCGGGAGATGCGCGAGACGGCGCGCCGTGTCGCCGTCGAACTTGCCGAAACCAAAGCGGAACTGGCCGCCGTTCAGGCCCGGTTGGGGCAGAGGGGAGGCACGCCATCCGGAGAGGACGCCGGACGAGCAGATATCGGGGCGATGCCATTGTCTTCCGCCGAGGAACACCAGGTATCCGCGCACGAACAGACCCTCGAGGCCAGTAGCCGTCCCGTGTTAGAAGAGCCGCCCGACACCGGGCTGGATCATTGGGTAGGATTGGATTTCGGAGAAGTTCCTGAGGAACCGGAGAGTGAGCCCGCGGAAACGCCGCCTGAGACTCCTGAACATGCTGAGGCCGCGCGCAATGCGTTTCGTGCGCTGTTGAACCTCGATACGGCGCCGGGCGAACCCAAAACCGTTTCCGCGGACTCCGAAAAGAACAACGGCAAAGGGCGCTCGAGCGCGGCGCCCTTGAAAAAGCGCGTCTACGAATACAACGACGCGGGTATGAGCGTGTCTGAAATCGCTCGTGAGCTGGGTCTTGGCAAAGGCGAGGTGCGGCTCATTCTGAATCTGCGCAAAGACCGGGGTGAGTGAGATGGCAGGTCCCGGGGGGGGCGTCCAGCCTTTTGTGGTGCCTTTGGCATCGTTGACAAGCTTTCCCGGCGGGTTGCGTGCAGGGCAGACGTTTCAAGCCTTGGTCCAGGGGCAGGCTGGAAATCTTTCGGTCGTGGTGGGGGGCACGCGCGTGCCTGTCGGCGACATTCCCCAGCTCACGCCTGGCCAGGTTGTGAACGGAGAAATCGTGCGCGCGGCGGCGGGGCTTCAGATCCGCCTGAGTCCCCAACCGGTCACGACACCGCAAGATGCGGCGGCGGCGGCTTCGCTGCCCCAGGTGCTTGCGCGCGTACTGGAGAGCCTTTCAGCTTTGGGCGCCGCGGAAGACGCCGCTCGCGTCGTGCATCCCTCGATGCCTGCAAATGAGGCGGCGGTCAGGAGCGTGCTTTCTCTGTTTCTGTCCGATGCACGGACCGGCGCCGAGCTGGAACTGCTCGAAGGTCTCCTGAGTGGCGCCGCCCAAACTGGGGCCCTCACGCAGCAGCTTGCGGACCGGTTCGGACTTCTCGTGTCCACTTTCGTTCTTGCAGGCGAGCGTGATTGGCGCGCAGTGCTGGAGCAGTGGCGGCGCGGCGGACGGACGCTCGAAGGCCGGCTGGCTCTCGCCGCGCAATCAGGCCGTCTTGACGAGATTCTCGCCGAAGCCAGCGATGATTTGCGAGGCCTCCTCATGCGGGTACGCCACGATGCGGCGATTGCCCGTTATCTGCGTGGGCAGGGGCGTCTCAGGGATTTTCAGGAGACTGCGGACCGGGTACTGGACAGACTGGCGGGGGCCGCCCTGCAAAATCTGAGGAGCCTCGAGCAGCCCTATTTTTTCGTGGAAGTGCCCTTTCTCGAAGATACCGGGCTCGAGCGTTTGCAGCTGCATTTCATGAGCGGGCGGGGGGCCGCGGGCAAGCGGTTTGATCCCCGCAATGCCATGGTTGCCATTGACGTGTCTCTGTCGCAGCTGGGCG
>Ga0209201_1002967_pt1 | contig 15563 bp, 15 predicted proteins | sample AD_UKC055_MetaG_FD_184411 | JGI IMG/M metagenome (GOLD analysis project Ga0209201, IMG submission 184411) | Active sludge microbial communities of municipal wastewater-treating anaerobic digesters from USA - AD_UKC055_MetaG (SPAdes) (version 2) | ecosystem: Engineered > Bioreactor > Anaerobic >...
CTTTAGTAATAATAACATCACCAAGCATTATGTGATTCGTTTTTTTGAAATATTTTTCTGTTTTCTGATAAAAAAGAGTGGCATACCGCTTTAACTTATCCTGAAAAGTTGGCCGGCTACTCCAACCATTACCATTAAACTCCATTTTATCTTCTAATTTTTTATCTACATCAATAGCCAAGTCGCCGTCACGAAAATTAATCCAATAATCGCTGATACGATAAACAACTCTAACCGAACTTTCCTCTTCTGTATTAAACCAATATATAAAAGAGAATACGTCCGAAAATACGTCCATATTAAAGTCCCGTGATATGCCAACGCTTTCTAAATTTTTTATAGTATGTATTTTATACTCATTAAGCAATCTAAAATAGCTCTCCCTCCAATTTTTGAGCCAATTAGAAATAAATTTTTGATCAACAAATAATGGCGTCAAGTCATTTTTTAAATTCTTATCGCTAACTTTATTCATTTGTAATGTTAACTTATCAAATAAAGTTCTAGGATCTTTTACATCAATGCCTTTGGCTGTCATATAATCAAAGTCTGGTACGATTTTTTTACCCATATACCAAAGAAGATCATAAATGTCACGCCCCTTTTCTTCATAAACAACATCACCAACCCCACGAGGGCCTCGCAAGAAAATAGCCGCTAATTTACTGGCCATTAATGCTCTCATGTTGTATGTCAAAATAACAAACGAAAGCTGATCACGATTTATCGGTCGACGTTCAGTTACGGTCTTCGGGGCAACAAAATGGTTTAAATCAATCTTTACATGCACCTGATTTGAAGGATTGCCAAGACTTAACTCTTTACCGACGTGGAATTTTAAAAGTAGCCCCCTACCAGTAGTGATTTTTATGGTAAGAAAATCAGAATCGGCGCCGTAAGTATTAACAAAATAACCCTCGACTTCTTTTTTTAATTCTTCTAAAAATTTTTCTGTTATGGCATGGGGAACTTCAAAATCCAAATCAACGGACATACGATCGAGACCATGAATTATGCGAAGGGCGGAACCTCCATACATTATCCATTTGCTATATTCTGGATGATGACAGATAAAATTCAAAACATAAAACTGCAGCTCCTCTTTAAGAGCATTGCGACGAGTTTCAGCATCAATATTTCCGTAGGCAGACAGATCGTCAAGTTTTCTTTTTAAAATTGTCGTTATTTGTTCGCTTATATAAGTTTTTTAATTATTGAATAAAATTTTTCCTGTTCGGTCTTATCCATTTCATCAAAATCTATTCTTAATTCCTCAATCATTTTTTTAATATCTTCTAAATTTATTCCTTTAAGCTGACGCGTCCTGAAATACAGCAAATCAAACAATGCCTTAGCTGGAGAGGCGATATAAAAATCAAATTTACCCTTTACTAAAAAGAAATCAGAAAAAAAATCTTTTTTGATAGACTGATAAGCAAAATTGCCGGCTTTCGTCTGATATTCTCTCGTCACTTTAAGGGTAGTTGAAGTGATAGAATGAACGGCCTCTGTAGCAAGATTATAATACTGTAAGGCGGCCCAAGAGCTCACATATGAAGGAGTACGAATAATATTTGCCAGATAAAAAGAATAGGAAACATCCGATCGATTGTTTTTAAAAAAATCGGTAGTCACATAAAGGCCATTTTTTAAAGGCAAAACATCCTTATATTTCAAAAACCGACTGATATAAGTGTTAATCGTAGAATCCTTGAGCTCCCACTGTCTGCCAAGCTGATGTACGGTATTTTTATTGAAGTGAGGAAAAGTTTTTAACTGTTCTAATAAATTCTTTTTGCTTTTCATATATTTGACATTAGTGTATCATATCTGAAATGCTAAGTCAACAAATTACTATATCAACATGTTGATATAATAGCTGAATAGATAGTATATTTGACTAAAATAAAGCATTTTTACTGATATTTACTATTTTTAGTCAAAATAAAACAAAAGTATCTTATGCCGGAAAAGCAAACTGGAAATAACCTTAAAAGTAACTTCCAATTTAAATCTGAAAAAGTGTGCTGAGAGAAATTCGAGATAGCCAACAAGAAAATCCAGACCGCCGCTGGCAAATCAAAGCCATTAATTAGCACCAAAACGCAAAAATCCCGACAAATTGCCGAGATTTCTGCCATCATGATATCCAATCAACCGGACTCGGTTATATTAGATACCGTTTAGGGTGCCCATCGGGAATCGAACCCGAAACAACAGGACCACAACCTGCTGTGTTACCACTACACCATAGGCACCATACATAGAAACAAGGTTAAACTATTTATAAGAATCGCAACGATGAGAACAACAACTGCAATCACATCCAAAATTAAAAGCAAACATTTTTTCAATTTCTTCTCTGGTTTTCTTTTTGGCAACCGGTTCTTTTTTTATTGTTTTAGCCTTAGTTATTTTTTTAACCAGTGCTGCTTTTTTCTTATTTTCCATATAATAATAAACAAATTTAATTTAAAAATTAACTTTGTGCGCCCAGTAGGAATCGAACCTACATATCCAGCTTAGAAGGCTAGTGTTCTATCCATTGAACTATGGGCGCAGACTCTTGATAATAACCAGATAATACAAGATAAAAACAAGACTGTCAAATAGATAATACTAACGAAAATTAGCATTATTTGCCCAAGTCACGCTGACGTCTAGCTTCAAAGATTAAAATACCGGCGCTAACAGAAACATTTAAAGAATCGATGCCGGCTTGCATAGGAATAATTATATTATTATCCGCATTATTAATCCAAAAATCACTTAAACCGGTGGCCTCAGTACCCATAATCAAAGCTGCCGCTTGCCTCCAGTCAACATCAGTATATTTTTTTGCCGCCTTAATATTGGTGGCAAAAATCTTAATATTTTTAGATTTTAACCAATCCAGCGTATCTTCCTGGCTCGCCAAAACTACTTGATCACTAAAAACATAACCAGAACTAGCCTTAATCACATTGGGATTATATAAATCTGTCTGTAAATTATTTAAAATAACCGCCTCAACCTTAGCAGCATAGGCAGTTCGTAACATTGCGCCTAAATTTCCTGGCTTCTCAACCGCCTCTAGCACTAAAATTAAAGGGTTAGTCTTAATCTTTAAATCAGATAAAGAACGGTAGCGTGGGCGCACCAAGGCCAGCCAACCGTTGGGATTATCGGCGTAGGCAATCTTAAAAAAAACCTCTTTAGACACTATTATGGGCCTTAAAGGCGCCTGTGTCCACGTTTCTTGGCTTAACTCTGGACAATATAAAATTTCTATAAATTCAAAGCCATAATTAAAAGCCACCTTAATCTCTCTAAGGCCGTCTACGACGATTATTTTCTGTTTCTGTCTTGACCTGACTTTTCTTAATTTTACAATATTCTTAATCAAGGGATTTTGTAGGCTGGTAATTGTTGTGTCCATACCTAGACATTATATCTTATTTGACAAAATTTTAACATCTGATAAAATAATTGTCGTGTTAAGAAAATAGAAATCGGCCCTCATTTTGGACCGATTTTTTATTACTTAAAACAACCCTCAAAAATTAAAAAGATAAACACCGAAGAAAAAACCATCTCAACCCAGCAATCTAAGGTTACAGGGATTAACAATTTACTCTCTTGTTGTATGTACCAAGCCGCAGAAATAGCGGACACACCCAAAGAGTAACAACCAATAGCCAAAAGGTCACGAAAAAATCGTCTGGCTAATGTGAAATAAAGCCTTAAAATAGCTAAATTTGTGATCAAAAACGGCAAAAACCAAGAACGGACAATTTTGTGCCAGCAAGCTTAAGGGGCGGGCAAAACTAAGCCCGTTTTTTTATTTAAAGTTAAATCTGATATAATGTTTATAAGTTAAATAAAAAATAATATGAAAAATCAAGCTCAAATTAGATACAACCCCTTAAACGGCCGGAGTATCATTTTTGCACCCAAAAGAGCAAAAAGGCCGAATGACCTAAAAAATAAAACTAAAGAATCCTCTTGTCCCTTTTGCTCCGCTAATGTAAAAAAAACCAATATTTTACAACAATGGCCATCTTCAGGAAAATGGCAAAGCGCGGCGATAAAAAATATTTACCCCGCACTATCAAATAAAAACAAAAACGCCTACGGCTATCAAGAAATAATTATTGATTCTGGACATCATTATGAAAATTTTTTAGAACTTAATTTAAAACAAATAAGTTCTTTACTTAAATTATTTCAACTACGCAATCAAGCGCTATCTAAAGACAAAAAAATTAAGTACATTCTGACCTTTAAAAACCAAGGTCGTGCCGCCGGCGCCTCATTGCGCCATATTCATTCCCAAATATTTGCATCTTCAATTCTACCACCGGAAATAATCGAGGAAAGAAACAGAACCGCCCGATACCAAGCAGAAAACAAAGTTTGCCCCTACTGCCTATTAATAAATAACGAACAAAAAAGCCAAAGATTAGTCTGGCAAGACAGTAAAATGATAGCTATTTGCCCCTTCGCCAGTGAATTTCCATATGAAGTCTGGATTATCAGTAAAAGACATGTAGATAATATTAGCCTCTTAAATAATAAAGAATTAAAATCATTGGCCCAAGCTCTTAAGCTAATAGCCAAGAAGTTAAAGTCTCTGGAATATGATTTTAACTTCTTTGCTCACAACGATATCGACAACCAACATCAACATTTTTATATAAAAATACAACCTCGCCCCAATATCTGGGCGGGAATAGAACTTGGTTCCGGCCTAATTATCAATCCTGTCATGCCGGAAGAGGCCGCTACATATTACCGGAAATAATATGCCCATCCCTAAATTAAAAACAGTAAACGCGCCTAAAGCAGAATTTTGGCGTAAAGGACAAACACCAAAGAAAAAAAAGATAAAAATAAAACATAAAATTATTATAGCCTTAATCCTGCTCGCTTCTTTGGGTTTATTGTCGGTTTTTATTATAGTGGCCTGGGTATCAAGAGATTTACCTAACCCCAACCAACTAATAGACAGAGAAATTGCTCAAAGCACAAAAATTTATGACCGAAGCGGAGAGTACCTCCTCTACGAAATCCACGGGGAAGAAAAAAGAACTCTTATTAGTCTCGATGACATTCCAGAAAATGTAAAACACGCCACAATTGCTATTGAAGATAAAAATTTTTATAAACACGGAGGGTTTAGCCTCTGGGCAATGTTTAGAACCGCTATTACCAATGTAATCTACAACCGAAAGGCGGGGGGGTCGACTCTTACTCAACAATTTATTAAAAATGCCATACTCAGTTCGGAAAAAAGCTATATTCGTAAAATTAAAGAATTAGTATTAGCCCAAAGAATTGAAAAAAAATTCAGTAAAGATGAAATTTTGCAAATGTATCTTAACGAAATCCCCTACGGCTCTAACGCCTATGGGGTTGAGGCCGCCAGCCAAAAATTTTTTGGAAAAAGCGTACGTGATATCAATTTAGCAGAATCAGCCCTATTAGCGGCCCTACCGCAAGCACCAAGCCGCTATTCCCCATACGGACCCAATGTTGACATTCTCATGGGACGCAAAGACTATATTCTCGACTTAATGGCGGAACAAGGATATATATCTAACGCAGAAAAAGACGCCGCCAAAAGCTACCAAATAGTTTTTCAAAGAGCTGAAACCAGCATCACCGCTCCTCATTTTGTGATGATGGTAAAAGATATTTTATCAGAGAAATATGGAGAAAATGAGGTGGAGAGAGGTGGCTTAAAAATATACACCACCATTGATTGGAATAAACAAAAAATTGCCGAGGAAGTAATAAAAGAAAAGACTGAAAATTACGAAGATAAATATAATGCCAACAATGCCGCCTTAGTGGCCATAGACCCAAAGACAGGACAAGTGCTTAGCCTGGTTGGTTCAAGAGATTATTTTAATGACGAAATTGACGGTCAAGTCAACGTTGCCGATAGACCCAGACAACCGGGATCTTCAATGAAACCAATAGTATACGCTGCCCTATTTGAAAGAGGTTATACTCCTAACACAAAATTATACGACGTCATCACTAATTTTTCGACAGATAATGGCGCACCATACACCCCCCACAATTACAACGGTAAAGAATATGGACCTGTCTCTATTCGTCAAGCTTTATCTGGATCTCTTAACATTCCGGCGGTTAAGGCTATATATCTAGCAGGAATAGATAAAGTTCTTAATCTTGCCGACAATCTTGGTTACACCACCTTAACAGACCGCAGTCGATATGGGTTATCTTTAGTTTTGGGTGGAGGTGAAGTGAAGATGATAGAACACGTCAATGCCTATAGCGTCTTTGCGAGAGAGGGAAAAATAAACAAACTATCGCTTATTTTAAAAATAGAAGATAAGGATGGTAAGGTGTTGGAAGAATATAAAAACCAAGAAAGCCGGGTAATCACCACTAAAACAGCCCAAATGATTAACAGTATTTTAACAGATAACGAGGCCAGAGCCTTCATTTTTGGTGTAAAAAATTGGCTAACCCTCAACGACCGTGTAGTCGCCGCCAAAACAGGAACCACTAATGATTATAAAGACGCCTGGACAATCGGATACACGCCATCTTTAGTTGCCGGCGTCTGGGTGGGAAATACTGATAATTCCAAAATGAATAGCGGCGCTGATGGCAGTGTGGTTGCTGCCCCTATTTGGAACGAATTTATGAGGCGCGCCCTCACCGGTACACCAGTAGAATCATTTAATCCTTGGCAAGAAGAAGCCACTGGAAAGGCGGCAATAGATGGCACTATACAATTTTCTAAAAAAATTATCATCAACAAAGAAACTAAACTGCCGGCAAATAGCGACACCCCAGATGAATTAAAAGAAGAAATTGAAATATTCAATCACCACACCATCCTCTACTATGTCAACAAAGAAGACCCGTTGGGTCCGGAACCAGAAAATCCAACAGAAGACCCTCAATTTAATTCCTGGGAAGAAGCGGTAAAAAGATGGGCAAAAGATAATAATCAATTATCAAGCGAAGACTTGATTAACCAAGCTGAACTTATAAAACCAGAAAATAAGCCAACCATAATAATCGAATCGCCGTCCGAAGGTGAATTGGTAAACAAAAAAATATTAAAGGTTAAAGTTAATGCCTCGGCTCCAAGGGGTATAAAATCAATTAAATATCAGTTAAATGGTTCCGCTCTCCCCGGATTGGGCGCAGAAACAGAAATAGACCTTTTCTTAGATGGATTAGAAAAAGGATATCAAAAAATAACAGCCACCGCCTGCGACGATGTGGGTAATTGTAATAATGCCGAAATAAATTTTAATTTAGTTTATTAAAAATAAAACAACAACCTCCTCTCTCCACCCAAAAAGCCGTTCTCTTTCAAGAACGGCTTTTTTATGTAGAGTCTCCTTATTTTATAAAAATTATTATTAATTTCTAATCGGCATAACTATATAAAGATAGTCATCATCATCCCTGGAAACAACGGCACAAGGGGTATTATTATTAATTACTTTTATTATTACCTGTTCGCTATCTATTATATTTAAGCCATCTAATAAATAACGACAATTAATAGTAATGTCATTATCATCACCAGAGACATCGCCGTTTAAATCAATAGAGCTTTCACCACTTTGACTTGATGAAGCGTAAACATTAACAACCCCTTTCTTAAAAATTAAAGAAATATCATAAATACCAGATTTAGAAAAAATAGCGGAAGCTTTAATGGCTCTTATTAAATCTTGTCTCTTTATCTCCACTTCAGTCTTATATTTATCAGGAATAATTTGCTGGTAATCAGGATATTGACCATTTATTAATCGAGAAATCAATTCCACTGAATCTAAAGAGAAAAGAATTTGATTATCAGACAAATAAATTTTAATAATATCAGACTCTAAAGACTGAGCGTCAGAACTAAAATTAGAAATAATTCTTAAAATCTCTTGAATGGTGCGAGCGGGGACAATAATATTAGTTTCATTAATGGAGTTATTTTTTATTTTTATTTTTTTTTCAGCTAGACGATAACTATCCGTAGCCGCAATCGTTAAAACATCGCTTTGGAATTGGAAAAATACACCAGACAATTCTATACGATTATCATTATTAGCTACTGCAAAAGCCACACTATTTAAAGCTTTGCGAAAATCAAAAATATTAATCTCACAAAAATTATTACGATTAATCACGGGTATTAATGGGTATTCTTTAGATGATTCGCCCTTAACCTTAGTTTTATAATTTTCACATTTTATATTAATTTCATTATTGTCCTCCTTAAATTCTATTTTTTCTTCCGGTAAAAGATTGACATAATCACTAATAATTTTTGCGTCGATCGTGGTTTCTCCGCCTTCCTCTATTTTTCCTCTTAATTGGTGAGTAATTCCAATTTCCAAATTAGTGCTAATTAGCTCAATACTATTATCATTATCATTAGCCCTAATTAAAATATTATTTAATATGGGTAAATTAATATTTTTATTGTTAATATGATTAACAATCGCTAACCCCTTTTTTAAATTTTCTTGCAGGCAGATAAATTTCATATCTGTTATATATTATATTTTATATATATTTAATAATAGTAATAATAAGTATTGTGGATAAATGATTTTTGTGGTTTATTTTATCTATTATTAAATTATTTTCTTTGTGTTTTTAACTCTTAATATGTGGTGATTTTAGGGTGATAATTTTGGGGATTAATTTTTTATTGAAGATAACTTTAATCTTTCCACCTTTTATTCAGCACTTAAATCCCAGGAAGTTAACAGTTTTTATGAGTTTTTCCACAAACATTCCACTTTAATAGGCTGAATTATTGAATAATTGTTTAATAGATTCAATTTCTTGTCTTAGTTTTTCATTATCATTTTCTTTTATCTCATTAAGAATTTTATTATAGGCGTGCATAGCGGTGGTGTGGTCGCGACCACCCATTTCTTGACCAATACTTGGATATGAAGTGTTAAGCTCTTCTCTAATCAGAAAGATTGCTACTTGTCTGGGGCCAACTAATTCTTTGCGGCGGCTATTGCCAATAATATCTTTAACACTAATTTCATAAAAACGGGAAACAACTTCTATTATTTCTTTTGGGGTTAAGGACTTTACTTGTAAGCTTGAAACATAGTCGCTAAGAGCGTTTTTTACACTTTTTAGAGTTGGTATGGAGTTGTTAAGTTGGTGAATAACTATAATTTTATTAAGAGCTCCCTCTAATTCACGAATATTATTTTGAACATTGTTAGCTATATACATTAAAACATCTTTATCTAAAGGAAAGTTTTTTTCTAAAGATTTTTGTTCTAAGATTGCTATTTTAGTTTCAATGTCGGGCTTGCCCACATCAGCGACCATTCCTGATTCGAAGCGGGAGATTAGACGTTTTTCAATGGCAGGGATAGATTTTGGAGGCCTATCCGACGTCATAACAATTTGTTTATCACTTTGTTGTAGTTCATTAAAAGTGTGAAAAAATTCTTCTTGGGTGCCGTCTTTTCCCCCCATAAACTGGACATCATCCACTAGAAGAACGTCGACGTTGCGGTACATGTTTTTAAAATCTTTAGCTTTTCCCGTTTGAACCGCTTGGATATAGTTATTGGTGAATTTTTCACTGGTAGTATAAAGTATTTTGTCGGTTTTTTTTGCCGCCTCATTGCCGACAGCTTGCAATAAATGAGTTTTTCCTAGGCCTACACCGCCGTATATAAATAAAGGGTTGTATGCTTTTCCTAAATTATTTACTACCGCCCGGCAAGCGGCGTGGGCTAATTCATTGCCCCGCCCAACCACAAAATTATCGAATGTATATCTTGGATTTAGTCCAAATCTATTTACATTTTGGCTCACAATATTTTCCTTTGGCTTGTCTTGTGATTTTGGTATAGCCACGTTTTCAAGCGTGATAACATTTTCTTGTTTGCCGTGGCGTAGCTCTATTTTATAGATAATTTCGTTTAATTTTTGTTTGGTGATATTTTCAAGGGAGCTTACAATATTGCGGTGGTATTTTTCTTCTAACCATTTTTTTACAAAAGCATTGGGTACACAAATAATGGCTCGCCCGTTTTCAAAAGAAGACAGAAAAGTGTCTTTAAACCAGGTAATAAAGTTAACTCGGGAAAGATTTATTTCTAACTCACCCAAGACTGCTTGCCAAATTTGATCGTTATTCATAAAGCGGATAGTATAACTATATTATAGGAGATAAAACACATATCCACAAGGACAATTTATGTTTATAAGGTGTTTATAAATAGTGAATAAATAAATTGGTTTTATATTATCTATTATATTGACCTTTTAAAAAATTAGTGTTATGTTGGTTATAATTGTTTAATAAATATTAAAGTATGCCAAAAAGAACCTACCAACCGAACAAGAAAAGAGCTCAAAAAAAACACGGATTTTTAAAAAAAGAATGGGCACAAAGGATGGGCGTGATGTTTTAAAACGTCGGCGTGATCGCGGTCGCGTTGTTTTATCTAAATAAATTGGCCCTCCACCATGTTAGCTGCTAATAAAAAACTACATCTAGATAATGATTTTGATAAAATTTTTAAAACCGGCCGTAGCGCATACGGGCGGTTTTTAGGCGTTAAAAGTCTTAATAATAATAAAAATTTTTCACGTTTTGGTTTAATATTAGGAACAAAAATAGACAAAAGCGCCGTTCGTCGGCATCTATTAAAAAGAAGAATTTTTAATATTATTACTAAAATCGAAGATAAATTACCTTTTATAGGAGACTATGTTATAATTGCTTTACCACCAATTAAAGAAGCTTCAAGCCTAGAATTAGAAAATGAGCTGATTTCCCTTTTAGGTATCAGAAATAGCAACAAATAAAGATGTTTCAATATTTTAATAAATTATTGGGTAAATTCTTTGTAAAGTTAATTAGATTATATCAAAAGACTTTGTCTTTTGATCATGGTCCACTTAAAGTTTTTTATCCTTACGGATTTTGCCGGTTTACGCCCAGTTGTTCTGAATATGGCATTCAGGCAATTGAAAAATATGGCCCCATTAAAGGAGGGTTTAAGTCGGCTTGGCGTATTATTAGGTGTAATCCATTTAATAAAGGAGGATATGACCCCCTAAAATAAACACTATGAATCATTTATTTCAAATTATTTTTTATCAACCCATTCTTAATTTGTTAGTACTTCTATATAATTCAGTGTCAATGCAAGACTTAGGCCTATCTATTATTTTATTGACGGTGATTATTAAGTTGATTTTGTGGCCGCTTTCTAAAAAATCAATTAAATCCCAAAAATCCTTACAAGAGTTACAACCAAAAATTGATGAACTTAAATTAAAATATAAGGATAATCAGGCAGAAATGGGCAAGGCTTTAATGTCTCTTTATAAAGAGCATCAGGTAAATCCCTTTTCTTCTTGTCTGCCCATATTATTGCAATTACCATTTTTTATTGCTGTTTATCGCGTTTTTAGAGATGGTTTAGGTCAACATTTAGATTTAGTTTATCCTTTTATTTATCGACCAGAATTTATTAACAGCGTATTTTTAGGATTTTTAGATTTATCCAAGCCCAATATTTATTTAGCTATTTTAGCCGGCTTGGCGCAATTCTGGCAGGCTAAGATGATGATGACTAAAAGAAATAAAAATAAAACAGCACCTAGTGTTAATGTTAAGGATGAAGGCATGGCGGCTATTATGAATAAGCAGATGCTCTATTTTATGCCAGCGCTTACTATTTTTATTGGCATCACTTTACCTGGCGGTCTTACTCTTTATTGGTTGGTGCTGACTTTGCTTACCGTTTTACAGCAATTTTTAATGAATCGAAAGACACATGACGAGGTTAAAATAATTGAAGGTGAAATTGTCAAACAATAAGTTAAACAATATTTATTAAAAAACCGGGGATTAACCCGGTTTTTTAAATAAAGCTTCTATCTTTACCGACAATTATGTTTATTTTTTCTTTTATCAAGCCAACTTCTGTCGGCAATGGCACCTCAATTGATTCGTCTAAAAGTAATTTACCCTGACCCGATATCTTAAAATCGTCTCCGGTGATAAAGGTGGTATCGTTAATTTTCTTTTCAATAATTAAATTTAATTTATTATCATAAGGGTCAATACGCTTTCCTAAACTAAGTTTAGTGTCATCATTTAAATTTATAATTTTGGCCGGTGTTTTTTTATTTATTTCTAAAATATAATCCTCATTTATTTTAACTTCTGCTTGTTCGCTTAATATTTCCACTTTGTTTAAAAAAATATTGTTTCCGGCTATACCTATATCTATTTGTTTTATCCTTCTAGCTAAAAGAATATTGCATGCTTCTTCTTCTTTTTTAATACCAAAAGAAGTGGCGATTGAATTGTTATCACCGATGGGGATAATTGAAAAAAGCACGTCTTTTTGAAAAAAATCGTAAGCTTTATTAGTTATCATGGCGCTTATCACTTTATTAGCGGTGGCGTTGTTGCCGACAGCGACTATAGTTTTTACTCCGTTTTTAATTTCTGTTTGGATTACTTCTTTAACGTTTTTAATTGATCCCAGGCGGATTATTTTTCCATTTAATCCTAAATCGGTTAAACGAATTTCCACTTTGTTTAAAGCGCGGCGATAGCGTCCTTTATTTAGAAAATCATCGTAGATGTAAGTGTTCATAAACAAAGCTTCGGAAATTAAAGTTCTTCTTCTTTATTTTTTTTGATTTCTATTTTTTTAGCATTTTCCGCGGAAACAATAATTTGGCCGGTAATAGAGGCGCCTCTTTCGATAGAAATTTCACCACATTGAATATCGCCGGTAATTTTTGCGGTTTTACCAATTGCTAAATATTTTTTTACTTTAATATTTCCGTTGATTTCCCCAATAATTAAAGCCTCATCAGCTTCTATCGAGGCGCCGATTTTAGCTTTTTCTCCAATAAAAACATTAGCTTCTGTCTTTAGTGAGCCCTCTAATGAGCCTTCTATTACAATATCACCCTTACCATGAAAATTTCCTTTTACTTTAATTGATGAGCCGATAATTGTTTCAGCCTCTTTGAATTTTTTAAATTTTTCGTCTTTATTAAACATAAATTTAAATAATCACACCCCTCCTTAAAAGATGGATTTTTAATGCGCTTATTTGATAAAAAAGTAAAAATTATATTTTCATTTTAATATATATATTTTTTTTTGTCAAAAATTTATTTAATGTTATTATAATCCTTGGACATTTAGATGGCGGTTGTCAAATTTTTTATTTTTGGGTATTATTATTTTGTCTTCGCCCTTGTAGTTTAATGGATAAAACGAGAATCTCCTAAGTTCTAAATCCAGGTTCGATTCCTGGCGAGGGCACTAGATATTGACAAATATTGTATTTTGTTGTTATTGACTTTTTATATTTATAAGTTATTATGTTATTAAATAATTAATTTTGTTCTACGTAGAACAATTCATATTGGGCCATTAGCTCAGTTGGCTAGAGCGCTTCCATGGCATGGAAGAGGTCAAGGGTTCAAGTCCCTTATGGTCCACTATAAAATAAGACCAGATTTATCTGGTTTTTGTTTTTTATAAATATTTAAAAAATTGTTCTTTGTAGAACAATTTTTATAAGAATTAAAAAGCATCCGCTTTAGTGGGTGTGTGTTTAGAGCGAAGCTCTCGGTTCGAGTAAAATATGTTAAAATAAAATCATCTGCCTAGGTCTAGAGAGGTGGTGATTTTTCATTTGTAGTATTAAACTATATCAACTATGAATATGCAAAGTTTTTGCGTAATGAAATGGAGTAAAAATTTGGGTGAGCAAACTGAAATTATTCTTTGTAGTTCTCAAAAGTATTACTGCTAGGAAATGGCGCCCAATTCCTTACTACTTCTTCATATACTGGTGTGTCGCCCACTGAATCATGACAATTTTTACTACAATTAGCAGTATCTTCCTTATTAACTATCTTTCCTAGAGCCCATGATTTGCGCGCCTCAAAATTTGTAAACACAGGACCGTATATTTTATTTTCTTGTAGTCTATTTTTGTAATATGAGCCCTGCTATGTAGTCTCTGAGTTTGGTTTTTCACAACCAGACAACGTAATAGCGAACAAGAAAATAACTGGCAGTAATAATACTTTTTTCATAAGTTTTGTTAGTTAAAAATAAAAGAATAATTTTAGTTTTCGAACTGCATATTCGTTGTTAGATGAAGTTGCGAATATTTGGAGCAATTTTGTCTAACTATGTTTATTAAGGTAGAAATGGGGCGAACATTTAAGGTAGTTACCAAGTGGAAAGGATTAGTAACTAGAGCTTGGCACATTTGCTACGATCATATTTATTTAATATATTAGTTTGTCCTATTTATAGACATATTTTGCTTTGAGTTTTTTGTTGTTATTTTTGTAGTATAAAATAATAATATGTTCTTTGTAGAACATTGTTAAATTTTTATCTTTTAAAATAAAAAAGTTTTATAAATATTTAAACTGTTCTTTGTAGAACAATTTAAATTATTTAATATTAGCCATAAAAATAGATATTTAAATAATTTATTAAAAATTAGCCAAAATATTTAGTTTTGCCTTTTATTATTAGTCATTGTATAATATATAGTATTATTTATTATTAATTAAATAATTTATGTACGACACCATTATTATTGGCCAGGGTCCAGCTGGTATTACCGCTGGTATTTATGCTGCCAGAAGAGAGATGAAGACTTTAATTTTAGGAAAAGAGCCTGGGGGGCAAATTATTTGGGCAGGTAAAATTGAAAATTATCCCGGTTTTACTAGTATTAATAGTTTTGAATTAATTTCTAGATTTAATGAGCACGCTTTAGCTTCTGGAGTAGAAATAAAGAATGCTGAGGTAAAGCGGGTAGAAAAACAAACTGATGGCAGTTTTCTCCTTTTTACAAACCGTGATAAATATGAAGCTAAAACCGTAATTATTGCTATGGGTTTGTCACCCCGTCGTTTGGCTGTGCCCGGAGAGGTTGAATTTAACGGTAAGGGCGTTTCTTATTGCGCTAATTGTGACGGTCCTCTTTATAAAGGCAAAACAGTGGCGGTAATCGGTAGTGGTAATTCTGCTTTTGATGCGGCTGAAGTGCTTTCTAAAATTGCCGCTAAGGTGTATCTAATTACCCGAGGCGCTACTTTTAAGGCCTTTGATTCTTTGGTTGATGAAGTGAAAAATCGTGATAATATTGAAATTATTACTGGCGCTCAAACTCGTGAGATTAAAGGCGGAGATAAGGTTGAGTCTTTGGTTTATCAAAATGATTCTGGTCAAGACATTTCTTTGTCTTTGGATGGCGTTTTTATTGAAATCGGCCGTATCGCCAGTACTAATTTAGTGGCGGATTTAGTTGATCGTGATGAGAATTTACAAATATTAGTAGATAATAAATATGCCACCCGCACCCCCGGCTTATTTGCCGCTGGCGATGTTGTTGCCAGTGATTTTAAACAGATTACTATTGCTATGGGTCAGGCTACTTCAGCCGCTCTTTATGCCTATCAGTATATTCAAGGGGCGGGCGCGTCCCTAATTACAACTTCAAAATAACTAAATAACTAAATAACTAAAATCGCCC
>Ga0209201_1002969_pt1 | contig 15552 bp, 19 predicted proteins | sample AD_UKC055_MetaG_FD_184411 | JGI IMG/M metagenome (GOLD analysis project Ga0209201, IMG submission 184411) | Active sludge microbial communities of municipal wastewater-treating anaerobic digesters from USA - AD_UKC055_MetaG (SPAdes) (version 2) | ecosystem: Engineered > Bioreactor > Anaerobic >...
TCCACGTCCCTGTGCTTTCTCCGGCGGATTTCGCCGATGAGCGGCGAGTCTTTCTCTTCCCTGATTTTGGTCAGATACAGCCGCTTGCCTTCGTAGGCGCCGTCCTCCTTGAAAAGATAGACCGCGGAAGGATTGGCGAGCAGGTTGGCGCGGGTAAGCCGGTTGCGGGCGATAAAAGCCACGGTCCGGTCATCCATGAAGTGAGGACGTCCGTAAATGGCCGCGTTCACTTTCCCGTTTGCATCGGAGGTGGAAAGAACACCGACTCCCCGGGCATTTTCAAAATATTCGTCGAGCCGCATGATTCCTCCTTTAATTTTATCCGGTTTTGAAGTAAATTAAGCCGTCAAAAGCGGAATGTAAAGACGCGAAAATAAAAAAAGTTTCCGAAATAAAAGATGAAGAGGAAGCGAAATGGCATTGAAAATTTTAGGCGTCTCCGGTTCGCCGGTGAAAAAAGGGAACGTGGAAACATTTTTAACGCATGCGATGGAAGGGCTGTCCGCGGAGAATATTCAGCTCGAAATCGTCCATCTTTCCGGTTTGAAGATCGGCGATTGCATTCATTGTAATTTCTGCCTGAAAAAACAAACACCGGGCAAATATTGTTCCCTCAAAGACGACGCCCAGCCGATTCTGGAAAAGGCCGAGGCGGCGGATATCCTCGTGCTGGCCAGCCCCGTATATTTCATGCGTTCGTCCGCGCGGATGGCCGCGCTGCTCGACCGGTTCCGCGTGTTTGTCTTCGGTAACCTGACGGGCGGAAAGATGAAAAACAAGATCGGCGTGAGCATGGCCGTCTCCTGGCTGCGCCAGGGCGGCCTGGAGCTTGCGCACCTGTCGCACATCACCACTTTCCTGACGCTGGAAATGATTCCGGCCAGCGTCCACAAAGGCGTCAGCCCACTGGGCGCGTCGGCCTGTGCAAGCTCCAACGGCTCAGGCAAGTTTGATCCGAACGTCAAGCTCGGCATCGAAAACGACGAGGCAGGCCTGCAATCGGCGCGGCTGATTCTGCGGCGGGCCGTAGAACTGGCCCGGCTGGTGCGTAAATGATCTGCAATGAAGGTGATCCAGTAATGTTCATTTCCGGATTGGACGCTGTTGGCAGGAAGCGCGTGAACTCAAAATCTTAACGTGCCACGGAAGGAAATCAACATCACTTGATCATATCAGCAGGCGGTTTTCTTTATAAATGACTTTGCCTTTCCTGACAATTTCGTTGACAAATTCGGTTGTGTCGCTGTTGAAAAAGGCATTCCGGCTGAAGGGCAAGGGTTCGATGTCCGTATCAATCTGCCGACGAAGGCGGAAAAGCGACTTCATTTCTTCATAGGGGTTCTTGCCGAAGTCGTCCGAGAAAACAGCCACGTCAATATCGCTGTCATCGTTGGCCCGGCCTTCCGCATAAGACCCAAAAAGGACTACAGCATAAATATCGTATGCTCTCCTGATAAGAGCAACGAAATCCTTCAATTCTTTTTCTACAATATCCGTGCTTTTAGCCATTGGAACAACTCTTTTCCCTCAGCAACTCCACTCCTAAAGTGGCTCAATTCCTGACGACCATTTTTGGCTCAATTTATCACGACCGGAAACATAAATACTCAGATGGTAAAAAAGCGAAAGAAGCATAGCCGAAAAAGATTAGCCTGTAAACGCTTAAAAAGGATGGCGGGAGAGCGAGAATAATTAACGCTTCGACAGCATATGGGACATGCAGCGAGCCAGTTGAAACTTTATACGGTAACGAGGAAGGCGGTCGTATTGTATATAATCGGCATCACTGGGGAAAGAAAAACTAGCGCACAATCCCGTTATTGTTGGTAAGAATTATTTCCTATTGTCTTTCAGGATGTCGAAGTTTTCTTCTCTCTTTAGGAGTTCCACTCCAACGGGAAGCGATGCTTCATCTTTGGCAGCCTGCCTCTTTGCGTAATTATAAGCAGTGATGGCGGCGATGATGTGGCAAATCCAGCCCAGCATTCCACCGGAACCGATCCAGAGGCCGGGCGTGACAATCAACCAGAAGATGCCTCTCCAGAAAGTCCCGTTGTAAAACTGGCCAACGCCTGGAATAATCAGGCTCAATACCGCCGCGATGCCCGGTCTGTTGGATTCCTTAATCGACATCGTTCACCTCTTTTTCTTGGGCTTCTCAAATAAGAGCGCCATTCCTGACGAAAACTTCAGGCTTCCTTTATATGATTCGATTCATAGCTATGCCATCGGCTGATACTTGCCCCTGATTTCTTCCAGGATCATTTCAACGGCTTCCGGCTTCGTCAATTTCAGCTTTCCGGCAATCAAAAGCAGGGCGTCTATCTCATTCTGCCCGATGCGCTGGTCCTTTGCAATGAGGGGAACCAGCAACCTGAACAGCCTGGAAGTATAAGAAGGGCATTTATCAAGAATAAAGGATGCGGATTTGTTGATGATCGTCATCGGTTTCTTATGTTTCATCACCTGATGCACATAATCCGGAGGCCAGGAATGGAAATTGGAGAGCACGTTGATCAGTTCATCCTGCTCCCGGGTGTCGGCGTTTCCGTCACTGTTGATTAAATAGCAGCCGGCGGCGGTCAGAAAATCGAGGCAGGCCCTATCATCATCGTCTGCGGGCTGCACTTTGAGCAGGGAGACCAATTCATCCGTCTGACGGCGGAGTTTATTGTCCCGGACAAGCTTCCGGCTTTTCAGAAAATTCTTTCTCGTCGCGGAATGATAAAAGACATCCAATGCCTTGATGCGCAGAGGATTCACCGGATGTGTGTTTACGAGATAATTCTGCCCGGCGACGGACATGTCGGCCACCAGTTTATCGTTCATCGCCATGAAATTCATGGTCTTGACCTGAAAACGCCCCATATCCAGACCGCTGGACATTTTAAACATGGCGCTGGCCGCCGCATCGAAATTACCCACGGCCAGAGAGCCGACGCGGTCACAGGACATTTCACCGAGGTTACGCCAGAGATGAAAGATGTTTTTGATGAAATCCGGTGGGCCGGAAGGATAAAGATGGTCAATGACGAACTCCAGCATCGAATGCCGGTAAATCAGATGCCCCAGTTCATGGGCGATGACAAAGCGCATCTCCTCATCCGTATGCCTTTCCACAATGCCGGAGTTGAAAACAACGTAATGGGGCTCCTCTTCATTGCGGCTGTAATGCGACATCGCATTGAATTTTTCATCGTTGGATATGTAGAAGGCGACCTCGCGATCGGTGTATTCCAGCAACTGAAGAATTTCCTGCGTCAGTTCATGCAGTTGGCCTCCCACCTGCGGCGACAGCGGCAGATTAAACAACATTTCTCCTGACATGCTGCGATCCTTTTTTTGATTCGCATCAAAGCTCAGCAAATCACTGATCGTGCCGACGTTTAAAACTTTTTCCAGATAATCAAGAATCTTTTTTTCATCAGGCAACCGGATTTCTTCGAGAAATGTTTTCATGTTATGCTTTCCATAAGGGTTCTCGTGGTTTCAGTAACTGCTATCAATGGTCACCGTTCACAACGATAAAAGGACAGATGGCAACAATGCCGAACTATCTTGGTGATTATGCTGATTTGTTACTATCCCAAAAAGGACAATACTACTTTCCCTATTCGGCTGATATATCAATTTCCTGAAACTTACGGCGGAAAAGCAGGGGGTTGCTAATGTCAGAAAAAGATTCTTTTGAACCGCCGGTCCCAATGATGGTTACAGTGCCAAAACCCAGTATTCTGCCCCAAAAGGACTGATTGACATTGACGGACTCTATTTTTTGCAGATTCATCTCAAAGGTTTTTCTTGAAATCAATCCCGTCTTCATGATGATTCGCTTGTTGGTGATTACGTACTCGCTTGTCATCTGGCGGATAATTGGCGCTATCCATAAAGTAAATAAAGCATGTGATGTTAAATAAATCCGCCAGTGCAGCTTTGCCTGATATTCCACACACTCACCTCTGACCAAAACTGAATCTACGTAGCTGCCCATAGAATCTATCCTGCCTTATATATCAGGCCATATTTCATCTTGCCCGGCTTTACGCGCAACATAGTTATAGGCCATCACGGCCGATATTAGATGACATGCGACCGCATATGCGCCAATGATAAGCCATGACATCAGCCCGACAATAAACCAGAAAATACCACGCGCATAGGTCCCGCTGTAAAATTGTCCAGCGCCGGGCAATAGCAAACTAAAAATGAAAGCTTTATAGGCCTGATGCTTCATTAAGAAACGCCTTTTTGCTTCTAAATATCAACCCACTTTTTCCATTTCGGGCAAGTGCCGACACCATAAGTTTTTTTCGAAGCGGCATCGCAAAAGATCTGGGATGAGTCAACATTTATGCTGTAAGGCTTGTGATTTACAAATCGTATTTTTCTATCCCCCTGCCAGAATTGACATGCCCCGCATTTTTTATCCTTCGCAAGTACTGTATGTGTTCCCATAGTATCTGTCCTTATTATATTGAATTATTCTCATTTGTTAGACTATTTGTTTATCTTAATTGATGTCCACAATTGGTACAATATTCATGCACCTTATCGGTGATTCTTTGATTACAATTTGGACAAACATCGAGCGCAGTCTTGCTTCTTCCTTGATTTTCAATAACCTGTACCAGAAACTCTTTGGCTTTGTTGAATGATGTTTTATCATTGTCACGGGTGCGACAAATAATATCCAGGGCAAACTTTCGTGATTCTGCACTTTCATTGGGATCGAGGATCAATATCTCTAAATTCTTTTCGATACTTTCTTTCAATTGCGACGAGACTTCGATTCCTTTCAGTGCAATCTCATATAATTGGAGGGTTTTCTCTTGAATTGTGCGATCTGTGACAGTATGCCCGCAGGATGGGCAGTGTTTTGTTATAATGCTTGCAGCGGCTTCAATTTCAATGACATCCGCCAATACTCTTTTGATTTTCTCTAAAGCAACACGCATTTCTGTTTCTTCAGATATCAGCAATTCACAAACAATATCAACGGCATATTTCCTTATTTCATTATCTTCGTCGCCGTCCATGAGACATCCTTTCATGGAATTCTCAATGTCCACCCTTTTTTCACGTTTGGTACTGCTATCTCTGAGAATGCTTTCATAAATCTGAAGCGCTCTTCTTTTGACATTCCGCTCTGCAATTAGAACCGCACTATCGCTTTTTATGTTTTTGTTGAGTTTTCTTTTCAAGAACCTTTCGACAATATACATCGAAAACTCACCTTTCTTATCGATAGCGTTAAGGGCTTTGATGCGCAGGTCAGGTTCTCTGTGTAAAATGATAAATTTTTCCATTAGTTGCTTAAGTGCAAAAGTATCTCTGTCGTCGCCGGACAAGCTATCCCTTTCTGATATGACTTGAATTAGTCGGGAATAGTAGGCAAGAAGGTAATCCAAAATTTCATTGAGAACATGATCGTTTTGTGTCCAGCGTAAATACTCCATATTACCGATGGTTCTATCTGCATAAGACTCGAGAATGGCAAGAATGCTGCTTTTATCCCTAATCATGGGCTCGATGATGTTGCCGTCCGTCAAGGAATAAATGGAATTCTTCATTCTCTCCAGAAGTTCGGTATAAAGAGACCCTAACTCTTCATCAGAAATGTTTGCCCAAGGTGCTGTTCGAGCTTTGAGACTATCCAATACACCATTTTTTTTGGTTTTTGTTTTTTGAAGAATATCCCAGACATGTTTATATGTTGCAAAGACCCGCGCTGAATGGTTTTTGTCGGCAATTTTTATCAGCTCAAAGGCATGCCCCAATTCATCTTTAGGATCAATTTGTTGATCTCTTAAAATGGCTCTGAAAGTCATGCAAATGGATTCATCAATGGAGTCAATACCGTTAACAGCGCTAACGAGATTTTTAGCCCATGAAATGAAAGCATCACGGACAGCCTTTTTCTCTAATGTATCAAGATTCAACTTGTTCAGGAAATGGAGGCCGAGTGGACTTCCGTTAAGGATACTGAAAAGCCGGGCAGTCTCGTTTCCTGTTCTTATGGTTTGGTTAACCACGTCCACAAAGTCCCGGTAGTCGTCGCTTACCTGAAGATTAAACCCTTGACAGACGCAACTGGCGGTATTTCGGTTATCATCTCTGGTCATGTCCAGCGACTCTTCCTTGCGCCTTTCTCTTATGTTCTGTTCTTCCAAAATTTTCTTTCTGATCGAGGACGGCAATATCTCATGATATGGAAAAACTTCAGGACTGGTTACGTAGGTTGTTGTATTCATTTAAAACTACCTCCCTTGATATTATTTCCCCAAAAATTTTTGAATTTAGCCTCGTCTTTATGGCCAAAATGAGAAAAAGTTGAGTTTTTAAAATCATCTTCGATGGCACGATGAAAATCACGCCATTCTGCTGAAAGAATTAGTTTATCTTTGCTGTGCAAATCTTCTAAAATCGGCGCAGCGTATTCTTCAGGATAGTAATCTCTTATTTTATCACGAATAAGATCAACTTTATTGTCGATTATTTTTTGCAGACGGTTGTTGTGGTACAAAAAATAAATCAGGTAAAGTAGGCAGGCTATCGTCTGGAAAATCATCAGCGATTTGGACAAGATGATACTTTGTCGGTCGGTAGTGAGCAGTTTTTCAAGAACTGGTGTCACAAACATCCAGAATTCTCTCTGAATTTTACCAAGGATAAAATATCCCATTACCCCGCCGATAATAAAGGTTGGAATGGCAATACCTATCGCAACAATCAAAAAAGGGCCTGAAAATATAACCTTCCCTATTCTTTCCGCCTGGCGTCCCAGAAATGCCACTAGCTTCTCACCACTGCCTTGGCTTGAAACCGAGACAACGTTATCTTTCCGCAGGTCAAACAAACTCTTGACGAAATATGCCAGCGCCAAGGCGGCCATAGCAAATATGAGAAATCGCGCCGTGTCGTTGCCACTGATCATACCTCGATAGATATTTTGCGGGAAAAGGGTTGTAACAGCTACTTTTATTAGGAACAAACACAAACCAAAAATAAGAAAAGCCAGAGGATTGAAGAAGCGATAGATAACTTTGCGGTCCTGAGAAATCGCCAGTGTGGAGAACAACATATAAGCAATCAGACCCCATTCAATGATGCCGATACCGCACAGGGGCAGCAGCACGATGTTATAAAATGCAGCATAAACAAAAAGATCGGCAACGATATATAAAGTTTCCTCGGCAGGCCCGAATTTTCTCACCTCGTCATAACGAATCCTGTTAAATTGGTGCATAATGTATGCATGAATGGCTCCAAACATTAAATAGACCGGCATGTCCGGATACATGGCGATTTTAAGTCGCATATCACCACCGGCCGAGAGATACAGACATGACAAATAGAGAAGCCAGATGCCTACAGTCAACCGCCCCATACCCCAAAAGATGATCTCTTCTTTCTCGAGATTACGTTCCATGATGTCTCCTTGTGTATTATTTACTATTGTCACATATCAATGCCTGGGATTTTTTCTATAGGATCACTACTACTGGTTCTAAGCAATCTTCTTTTGACCTTATCCCAAGTTTTCTCGTTTACGATTGATTCCGCGGCATCCTTGTAGGAGTTGAGAAAACGAATGTGGTCGTTCAAATTTCCCTTTTCGCCCAATGCGTTCGGATATTTTTCTTTATATCTGTCAATTTCACCTTGGATTGATATGAGTTGATTTTTTTTGTCTGCACCCAATAATCCCCTGCTGCGGGCGTTAAGATATTCAAGTCTGATTTTGATACAAAATATTGTGGCGCTCCTTCCGCTGATTTCGTCCAGGGAATCTACAATGGTCTTTTGGTACTGCATGCACAAATCAATTAATTGCGCTTCTGAGATAGGAGCACGCTTTTGAATATGGGCTTGGTAAGCCGATTTCAGAAAAGTAAAGGGAATTACTTCTATAGCGCGCAAAGAAGATGAGGTATAGGCATTTTCCTCCATATAGAACCTGATATAATGAGAGCCAGTAACAAGATGTGTATAAATGGAGAAATCTGCTGGCCATAAATCCTGCTGCTGAACATACCGCGCATAAAAATCATAAAACTTTTCGAGATAATCCGTCACATTCGGCGGTAGTTTATCTTTTTCTTTTTGAAAAATGACGCGACTTCCCGGTATGTCATTTTTTGTATCCATGGCATGAAGGATTCTTCCCAGGGGCGTTTTCTGTTCGATGGGTGACGCTTGCTCGGTCCCGAAAACACCTTGCTCTGTCCTAATCACATAATTTAATTGGCTGATAATTTGTGTGAGTGGAAAAGCCATGAGGATTAATAAAGCTATCCATCTGAGGGAAATACCGATTTTATTTTCTGAGAAAAATTCCTGCATGTTGATTTTAACCCTCCTGTATGACTTTAAAGTAAAAGAATTAATCAATCATTTTGCTTTTTTTATTTGCTTAATCAAATTCGTCAATTCGTCGGGGGCTGTTGGTATTGCTTCCCATTTACTCTCATCAAGCCCTCGCGATATTTCTCTTGAACTAATTGCGAAATTTACAGATTCTGTAAATCCTCCTGTGTTAATTCCTATTAAACTTCCTTTATCATCGAGCAAAGGCCCGCCTGAATTGCCGGGGTTTATGGGTGCATCGATCTGTATTACTTCACCATAGTCAGGATCGTTTCTGATGGCAGACACCACGCCTGATGAAAATGAGTACTCTAACCCCAACGGGTGACCCATCGCGTAAACCTTGGCGCCCTGACTTGGCATGGCGTCGCTCAGTGGAAGAACCGGGTAGCTGCCCACACTGCCATCAACAATAAGTAGGGCATAGTCTTTTAAGTCGCTGTTAATTAGTATTCCTTCAGGAACGCAGGTTTTGCCATCTGGCATCATAACATCAAGTTTGTACTCTGATATCTCGGGGATTGTGTCAGATGTTAACATCATGACAAAGCCAGTCACGTGTTGGTTTGTCATAATGTAGTATTTATCTTCTTTGTCTTTATGAACTATAACGCCCGAACCGCTCCACTCTTTACGTTCATCGCTTAATATAAGGTTTTTTTCTACAAACCGGCCTTCAATTTTAACCGTTGATGCCCTGCCCAATTGTGCGATTTCTTCAGATGTCCGAATTTTAGCCTGGGGTAATGATTCTGGATTTGGTGACTCGGGTGTCGTTGTTTTTTCATCATCTGATAATACAACAATAAACAATAATAGTGCTATAGATACGATAAAGAATAAAAGTATCTTTTTCATCTTGAATGACTTTTTTGTATCGACATCAGATGGTTTCAATGAAGATTCATTTTCTGCTTTCAGAGTAGCGCCGCAAGAGCCACAGAAGTTCGTTTTTTTATTATTCTCTTTTCCACACTTGGGACAAAACATGATGACCTCCTTAAATCAAATAAAGGTTATTTACTGTCTTCTCCCCATATTTTCTCTCCAGATTTCTGATAATGAAATGTCCTCTGGCCATATTCTGAAAATGGCCCAAGAAGATGGAATTGATGAAAGCTCCCCGACCGCCAAGATCATAGGAACTGCCGAAGCGGCGGCTTTCCCTGATCATGCGGGAAAGCTTATCCTCGATCGGGGTTTCGAGGGTCTTCTTTTGCCAGACGGAGTAAATACCTTACCGCTTTGTATATTGGATCATTAGATTCTACATGAAGAAGCGGAGGTGTTTCTTTTGTTATAGCATCATGTTTCTTCTTAACGTCTTTTATTGCCTTATCAATATGTTTTTTCTGAACCCCCAAAGACAAAGTTAACATTGAAATAATTGTAATGGGTAAAATAATAAGCGTTAAGGATGCAAAAAAGACACTTGGTGACGGAATAGGAAAATCGTTAAATTTTACTAAGCCGAAGGTGCACGATGTGTACCATATAGATAAGAATTCACGGTAGATCGCAATAATAGGCCCTGATGCCAGTCCCCAAAATAAAATAGTAGCGATACCTCCTGACCAATATAAGAAATTATGAATTTCCTTTTTATGCTCATCTACTGCATCTTCAAATATTTTTGTGGACTTCGATTCCAGTTCAGTCAATCCTGCCAACCTAATTGAACTGTGATGATCTTCATGTCGTAAATCTATTTTATTATTTAAATTATCGTGCACTGAGCGCTCAAAAGGTACACTCGATTGTGATAGTTGTTCTGTCAGCAACCGGTCAGCACGACACCGTAAAGCCTTCCGAAGATCAGTTTGTACTGTCTTTAGTTTCGTAATGTTTCTTGCAGTTTGTAAGCCAAGAACCGCTAGTGATGGGACACTGCCAATTAAAGATAGAAAGATTCTATCCCATGCTTTTGTCGTAATTGCAAATAGCCCAAGAAGTGCACCAAATGGGAAAAAAAGTATAGATGTCTCATCTGCTAATCGCATTCTCATCCGAATCCGAAGACCTATTTCCAACTGTTTATCCGTTCCAACTAATTCGGTAATGACCGCCGAGACGGCCTCGGTTTCCTTCGTAACCAATTCATCGAAATATGGTTGAATATTATTGAGAGGCTCCTTTAATTCATTGATTATTTCCCGCTTCAAGCGAGCCAATAGGGCCTCTTTCCTATAGGTGACATCTTTAGGAGGCAAATTCAATAGCTCCCCAAGTCTAGATACCAATTGTGCTTGCAAATCTTTTTCTGTTTTTTCTGTATCATCAAGACTATCAAGCTTTGGCACGACAAATGGTTTTCTCACATCTGCACTCGGACACGCGCGCGCTAATTTCTTTTCTAACTTCCTCAAGTCTTCTTCGCCTCTGTTGACTAAATCTCTTTTCTCATTGTCAATGCATACCGGGAATATCCGCGCGCCATCAAGTTTTTCGGCAAATTGAAATAATTTTTCTGATTCCATGGTTTCAGAATTAACCATAAGGATGTATAAGGGCGCTCCCGCGATTTTCTCCATGACCTTAAGGTCGGAAACAAATGCGTCATCAACGCCCGGCGTATCAGCCATAATGTATGGTGTTCCCAGATCAATCATGTCATCAGACTTGACTGGGATTTTCTCTCCCTCAATGCCATCCTGAAAAGAATCCCCTACCCAAACCATCGTTTTTGTTGAATCCTTTCCCAATTGACCACACTTTAACCGTTGGGACACATCGGGATTTTTCATCAACTGCTTACAAAACCATGTTTTTCCACTGTTCTTCAATCCAACTACAGCAATCCATGATCGTCCTGATTTTTCTGAAATGGCAACACTCTTCATTTCATTACGGGTACTTGCTACCTTTTGCCTGCATTGTTCGCTTTTTTTAAAATCCCCAATTGCAGTGCGCAAGGCATCATCTATCTCTTCCAGTTCGCGGGCAAACCTTTCGTTTCCAATTTCTTTTTCCGCCATAAAACAACCTCCCTAATTTTAAGAAAGCTTTGACAAAGATAATTTGAGCTCTTCCATTTTTTCTTTATCTTTCTGGAGGATAGGTTTTGTTACTATTGGTTTAGTTTTCTCTACTTTTAAGGAGTCTCTTTGCTGTTGCGTGGGAAGTGGCAACGGTTTCTCATATAAAGACCCCTCTAAGGATAAGTATTTCGGATCATCCGGCACAGGAATACCTATGCCGTCCAGGAGCAAAGTAAATAACATGCCAAGTTGTTGTGCAGCAATCTCATCTATTATCTCACGCATTTTTGTTAATTGCGGGTAATTAACAACGGCAGCAACAAATGTACCTAATAAAATTGCGAACATCTCCCCAGCACCTAGAACCATTGAACCGGCAAGGGGGACTGATACAATACCCCCATCAAATGGCAGAAGAGCGCCAGCGCCAAATAATATTCCGGAAACAACGAAAATTCTTTCATAGAATTTAAATTTTTGAGGCCACGGCATTTCGGCCCACACTTTTTTTGCTACCTGATCTATTAGCGAAGGATCAACAATTTGCTTATTTGAAAATTCTCTTACACATTTATCAACCGCATTCCAGATTTTAAGCAAATCTTCTTTTTCCAAAGCTGACGTGCATTTTCTACCATACAGATAGTCGGCAAAATCGTTAGCGGAAACTATATTTCCCATCCCCGGTTTCAGATCATTTTTCTTAATATATTTCTTCGGAAGGTTACTGAAACCGCCTTTAAATTTTTTTGGTATCCTGTCCAACTTACGTATTAACCATGGCGCACCTTCCATAATTTTATTGGCGATTGCACTTGCAACTTTTTCCCCAGATGGAATACGGAAAGTGCCTTCAGTTGTGACATACTGTTTGGTCAAAAAAACCTTCATTATTTTCCAAACCTCTTCAGCAGTTTGTCTTCCCTCATCACTTATTGATTGAATACTTTCTATGATATTTTCCCATTGCTCCTTGGTTTGTTTAATACGGCTGGAGAGGTGAAGTTTCTGCATCTCGGCTGGGTTAATTTCTTCCAGAATCACGGAGAATTCTTTGTCGCCTCTGCGTACAGGTTTGATATTAATATCCCTATTATCCTGATAGTGTGCAAAGTAGCTCCTCGTTATTGTATGTATGTGTTCCCAGTTTTTGAAGCGCTTCGAAATTTCCCCATCAATATCTTCATTCGTGTACTCCTTTTTAACTTTATTGATGATATAGTAGAAAGGCATGCTTGGCGCGTTCTTTTGTAATATTTTAAGTAGATCGTTAACCGTCTCAGTTTCATGCTGATTCAAGTCGACAACTAATACAAATGCAGAGCAACAGCGTATCGTTGTTCCCAAAAGTTCTCCTCTTTTATAGGCTGATGCCTCAATAGATGTATCATCTAATGTGCGTTGGATATCTGGACAATCCAGAAATCCCATGCCATATTTATCAAGAGCATGATCAAACGCCAATAATGGTATTTCAAATTCAAGCTTGCGTGACCGGCGTGCATTGTATTGTGCCGCGGCTTTTTGGGGATCGTCTGATAATTCCTCTGCGTCATGTTGTGTGGTTTCATTAATTAACTGTTTAATATCATTTTCTAGGCTGCTACCTTTCCATGACGCAGGAAGCCAGAATGCGAATCGGTGGGTGCCTTCATCACTAAGGCCACCAATTAAAATTCTTTTTTTCCCTTCTTCGGAGAGAAATAGAGATACAATTGTGGATTTTCCAGAGTTTGCTGTGCCACAAACGCAAATGATAGGCGTCTGTAACATTGTTATAGCACGCTTTATTAACGCCATTTGTTGAATTGCATCGTTTTGAAGATCGGGAATGACTTCTTTTATGGTTGTGAAAAGTGATAAATCTTCTTTAGGCAGGGGATAAATTTTATGAAATACTGGTAGTTCCTTGAACTTCTTTTCCAATTCTTCATAAATATCTTGGCTCATGTTCTTTCCTCATAAGAAACAATTTTTTTGTGTCTCCTAAATCGGGGGTCTTGAAATGTAAGTTTTTCCCGCATCTTAATGGCCTTGCTCACTGTCGTGTTATGAATCGCCAAACTCCCCATCATTCTCTGGTGCGTATATATTGACCCGAAACTGTCTTCTCCCCATATTTTCTCTCCAGACTTCTGATAATGAAATGTCCCCTGGCCATATTCTGAAAATGATCCATGAAAATGGAATTGATTAAAGCGCCGCCCGCCGCTCCGATTATGGGAACTGCCGATGCAGCCGCTTTCTGGGATACTGTCGCACCGAATCGGGAAGCAATCGCGGCAATCAGGCGAACCAGCACGGGCGAGCCTTCCTCGGCAATGCCTTTCTCAAGAATATACTTTGCCGCTTCCGACACCTGTTTGGCCAAAAGCGCGCGAACGGCGTAATAGCCGCTTTCTGCCGCATTATCTTTTCCCGATGTGCCTCCCAGGGCAAAAACCTCCAGACAGGCCAGTCTGGCTTCGATTTTTTGAATATCCTCACCTTCACTTCTGGCAATATCGGCAATGGAGCGAAACATGATGACCGTCGTAGCCGGTAACTCAATAGCCAAGGCGGGAAGGCCGAAGGCGCCGCCTATTCCACCGGAGGCGGCTACAAGAATTTTATGCAATTTATCATTTGATGGCCGCTTATGGTGCTGATCCATAGTTTTGACGGCGGCATCAAGTGCATGGCTCAGGGACTTGCGGGTGATTGTCTGGATTGTGCCGATCCATTTTTCGGGCAGATAGTCGAATGCTTTTTCAAAAGGCATGCCTATAATATTGGTCAATTTAGCGGCAAGGCCCGGATTCTCCAGCAGATTCTTTGCAAATTGAAGGCGGGCCCTGTCTTCCGGTGTCATTTCTCTCCAATCTTTCCGGCCATCACTTTGTGCCATTTAGCCTTGCGCGCGTCCCTTGATTTCGACTGCGCCCTTATCTGAAGCGCATCATCTTCTTCCCTCAGGCATATTTCCACGTCGTCTTTGGGATAGATGCCGCTCTTGCCGGAAATCACCGACGCGGCGGCAAGAGAAGCGGTTTTGCCGACCTTCCAGCCCATGTCCATGGCTTTCAGACGGATGGTCTGGGCGTCGTCGTTCAGTTTTTTGGAGGATTTGAAACATTCGTCGGCGAAGGCCGCCGTTGAGAAAAAAAGCAAAGCTGCCACGCAACTCAGGAGAGAAATAACAACACGTCTCATGTCCGGTCTGTTTCCCGCGCCTGCAATCTGAGCGTCCTGTAATTGGATCCGACAATGACGGCGTAAATACAGCAGCAGAAAATTCCCAGCGTGATGCCCGTCCCTTCATCCGCGTAAAACATGGTAAAAACTACCAGGCAAGTAATGATGACCTTTGCCGGTATGAACAAATGAAGTTTCATCAGCAGGCGCGCCAGGGGATTGACCTCGCGACCGCCCTGCTTCAATGCCTTGTTTGTCGTTGATACATCAAAAATGTTTAGAATGATGAAGAACACCGCCAACAAAATAATCATTGATAGTGCCCTTTAAACAGTAGATCCGTGTTGCGAATATCTAATACCATAAACAAATCAAACTCTGCAACCTCGAAATAGTCTGCAAGACACCCTTTCCAGGAAGCGATCAAGTCTTTCTATTCTGAAAATGGCATCCAAAAACCATTTTTCAATCCATTCGTGAAAATCATCCGCGTCTCTTTTGCGCCGTGAGAAAAAACGAAAGATGATTTCCTCTCGATCGCCTACATCTTCATCATCGTACCTGACAATTTGCTGCTGTATCTCGATTTCGACGGTTGTATCTTCAGATTTCCAGATACTTTCGATTTCAGCGGCAAGAGCTCCTTTCAGATCATACCAACGAATAGTAAAAGGTTTTACGTATGCCTTTTTCAGGCTGAAGATGGCGGAGGGTCTTCGTCTGACCGATGTGGATTTTACGTCAAGATGTCCCTCGCAGATGCTGATGAGATCGAGTGTTTTCAGATTGTTCAGGTGTTCCAGCCAGCGGTCGTCAAGGTTCCTGTCAACGGCCAAGTTCCGCCAGGGTCGTTCGTGCGGTTTACATTTCACGGCACTCGTGCTGACATTCAATTGATGATTGTTTCTTGCCATCTTAAAAGCATCCACCCGGCAACATGCTGTCCGGGTTCGTTTCTTACCGGCTCGTCAACACGGGCAGCGTTTTAAAATAGCCTTGGTTTTTCATGGATTCATTCAGCTTGTCTTCCGGG
>Ga0209201_1002972_pt1 | contig 15546 bp, 9 predicted proteins | sample AD_UKC055_MetaG_FD_184411 | JGI IMG/M metagenome (GOLD analysis project Ga0209201, IMG submission 184411) | Active sludge microbial communities of municipal wastewater-treating anaerobic digesters from USA - AD_UKC055_MetaG (SPAdes) (version 2) | ecosystem: Engineered > Bioreactor > Anaerobic >...
GTGACCGGGAATCCGCTGGCGGCGGCCGGCCCGATGGAGCTCATTGCCTGTGCGCTGGCCATGCGGCACGATGTGATCCCTCCGACGGCGAATTACACGACGCCCGACCCGGACTGCGACTTGGACTATGTGCCGGTGGCGCGTCAATCCCGCATCGAACATGCGCTTATCAATGTGCACGGTATGGGAGGCGGCAACGCCTCCCTGGTCGTCCGCAAGCTTCCGTTATGATCAACCTGTTTGTCATTTCGCTGCTGATCATCATTCCCGTCAACCTGTTATTGGGCGTGGTGGTCTTGCTGACCAACCGGCGGCGTCTGGCCAACCGCGTGTTTGCCCTGCTGTCCATGGTGTTCGCGCTCTGGCTGTTCTGCCAATATGTGGGGGCGATGTCAACCAGCGAGGTTTGTCTGTCGTTCTGGATCCGACAGACCTGCACGGTGAGCGTTTTGATCCCGCTGGTGTTCAATATGTTGCGCGTGTCGGTCGAACAGCCCACGGGTGCGCTCAGTATGTTGTTTCGGCGGTGTTGGCGCGGGACCCTGGCGGCTTGCGCGACGGCCTTGATGTGTCAGACTGACTTCTTTCTCGAGGGCGCACGGCTGCCGATGGCTGCGGAACAGATCGCGGAACCGCAGTATGGCGCGGGTTTTGTCCTGTTTGTCGGCTATTGGATCGTCTCGGTTGCCGGGTTGGTGTGGGGGTTTTTCGGTTCGCTGAAGCAATTGGAAGGCAGCGGCCGGATGGAGTTGCGGGTCATGGCGCTGGGTTCCATCCTCGGCCTGGTTCCGGGCGTCTTGATTGTGCTCGTCGTGCCGCTGCTCTCCGGGACCGCCCAGAGCGCGCGCTTCACGCCGTTCGCCGTCGTGATCTGGCACAGCGTGATCGCCTACGGGATTGCGACGCGTCATATCATGGGGGTCGGCGAGTTATTGCAGCGGGCCGTGACCGGTTCACTGCTGCTCGTCTTTTTGGTGGTGCTCTACATCGGTGTCTTTCTCATGGTCTCCGCGCTGCCCGGCACGGCGCCTGAACTGCTGAGGACCATTGCGCATGTCGCCGCCGCCGCAGGGGTCGCGCTGTTGCTCGCGCCGGCGCACGCTTTCTTGCGATATGGCGCGGACCGTCTGTTTTTCGACCGGCATGACGCATTGTCGCGGCTGGTCCACCAGGGTAGCGATCTGACGCGTTCCGTCACGACCCTGGATGAGCTGTTCCGTGATTTCTGCCGGTTGCTTCAGGACTCGCTCCAGGTGACGCTTGTTCGCGTGTACCTGCGGCAGGGCTCGGAGTTTGTCTTGCGCGCGCACAGCGGGCCGTTACTGCCTGGCGGTGAAAAGGTGGCCGACGGCGATCCGGTCCTCTGCGCGCTTCGAACAGAACGCTTCCCGTTGTCGCGTGACGTCTTGCGGCGTGCCGGCGGGACCCCGTTGCATGTGCTGGCGGAGCGTGCTCTGGCTAGGCTCCATGCCGAAGTGGCCGTCGCCTTGAAATCGAACAACGGCATGGTGGGGTTCCTGTTGCTGGGCGTGCGTGCCGACGGCCATCTCTTTGGGCTGCGCGAAGAAAACGTGTTGAAGGTGCTGGGGGACCAGATGGGGATTGCGATCGAGAATGCAGTCCTCTATACGCGGCTCCATGATGCGCGGGTCTACAACGAAGTGTTGCTGGATAATCTGGTCTCGGGCGTGATCGCTACGGATTCAAATGGGTGCGTCACCGTGTGCAACCGCGAGGCGCACCGCCTGCTGGGCTTGGAACGGTATGGCAGAACGGTGATCGGCAAGCAGGTGTCGCAGATCCTGCCCGATGCCCTACGCGACGAAGCGCTTGCGAGCCTGGCTTCGGGCAAGTGCGTACGGGATTCTGATCTCATCCTCGATCCGCGCTCTCCGGATGAACGGTCCGTGCGCTTCGCGACGGCTGTTTTCGGCGGGGTCGGAGGTGTCTCCTCCGGCGTGCTGATCGTCCTGCAGGATACCACTCGGCTGCGCAGGTTGGAGGAGCAGATCCGGCGTAGCGACCGGCTCGCCAGCATTGGGACCTTGGCCGCCGGCATGGCGCATGAAATCAAGAATCCGCTGGTTTGCCTGAAAACGTTCACGCAACTGGTACCCAGCCGCTACGACGATCCGGATTTCCGCGCGACGTTCGTTCCGCTCCTGGCGGCGGAAGTCGAGCGTATCAACACCATCGTGACGCAATTGCTCAACTTCTCGCGGCCGGTCAAACCCAAACTGGTGCCGGTTTCCCTGCATGAGGTTCTCGATGCGGCTAGCCGGCTGGCCGCGCAGCAAATGAAGGCCAAGCGCGTGGTGTTTGAACGCTGTTATCAAGCCCCGTCCGACCGCTTGCTGGGCGAGGATCGGCTGCTCGGCCAAGTGTTCCTGAACCTTTTCCTCAACGGGATCGACGCGATGGAACAGGGCGGCGTGTTGACGGTTCAGACGACGCGCATCGCCCGCGCCATGCTTGTGCCGTATCCCGGTATGCCCGACGCGCAGTCGTGGATCGAGATCCGCGTACGTGACACCGGATGCGGGATCCCGCTTGAACAAGGGCCACACGTGTTCGACCCTTTTTTTTCAACGAAGACGAACGGAACCGGGTTGGGGCTTTCGGTCGCGCACGGGATCGTGCTGGAACACCGCGGCATGATCGATCTGGAAAACTCCTCCGAGAAGGGGTCCTGTTTCCGCGTTCTCTTCCCGTTGATCGCCGAGCCGCCGCCCGGTGACACGCATGCATCAAAAGGAGCGATATGACCCCCGCATCTCCCCTGTGTCTGCTGCTGACTCTCGATCCGGCGCTGACGCACCGGCTGGCCATGACATTCAACGGGATCGCCACGGTGCGTGCTGCGAACAGCCGGTTGGATTGGTCCGGCGGAGAACACGATGCCGCGATCCGTCTCGTGGATCTGCGGCACCCCGACGGCGAAACGGCTTTGACGGAACTGTCGTCTCAGGCTCGCAGCGAGACCGTCGCGTATGGCGTTCCCGAATCTGAGCCGTTCCGTGACTGCGTGCAGGCCGGGGTTTTCGCCTGCCAGGCGCTGGACACGCCGGCTGAAACGCTGCGGCAGACGCTGCGGCAGGCGATTGTCTTGCATGGTGCACACGAAGAACTGAATCTCTTTCGTGAACAGACCGTCCTCCTGCAGAGCGGAAGCGCCGTGCAGCATGTTGAGCCCCCCGAGCGCGAAGCGGCCCCGCTTGACGAGGTGTGGCGCGCTTCGCGCCATGTCCACGATATCCGCAAACTGATGGAACAGGTGGTGGAGGGGGTCGCTGCGGCTGGGCGCATCACCCGGGTCGGCGCCTTTGCGCGTTTGCAGGGGGAAAGCGGCTATCGGCTGTGGGCCGGGGTCCGGTGCCTTGATGCGGCGAACATGTTGGCCTATGCCCCGCAAGACCTCTTTGTGCGCTGGCTCGAACGGCACGCTTATCTGGTCTGCCGCGCGCATCTTGGGCATGTCTCAGACCTGCGGGAACGGCGCATGCTGCAGAGCGTTTTGGATGCGGCCGGTGCCGAAATCATCATCCCATTGTTGGGGAAGCATGGCCTACTGGGATGGATGGTTGTCGGCCACCGCGCCACGGGCATCCCGTTTACGTCCCGGGACCTGACCGATTTTTCGGTCATGGGCGAACAGGTGGCCACGCTGCTTGAAAACGCGCTGTTGCTTGAGGAACTGGCCGTTCAAAAGGCGTTGGCCGAGAATCTGCTCGAAGCGCTACCGGTCGGCATTCTGGCTGTTTCGGAAGAGGGGACCGTCCGCTGGTTCAACCGTGCCGCCGAACAGATCTTGGGCGTGACGGCCGAACAGACCGTGGGCCGTCCGGTGGAGAAGGCCGGGAGCCGCCTGGCCGATGTCGTGTTGCGGACAATCCGCGGCCGTGCCGTGCCGGAGCCGACCGTTTGGACCGATCCCGCAAGCCGGCGGGCTATTCGCGTGGACTGCCATCTGATTGGCGGGCGCGACGCCTGTATGGGGGCCATGCTGCTGCTCTCGGATGTCTCTCACGAACGTCTGCTGCGCGAAAAACAGGAAGAGCTGGATCGCCATGCGTTCTGGAGCGACCTCGCCGCCGCCATGTCCCACGAAGTGCGGAATCCGCTGGTCGCCATCAGCACGTTCGCGCAACTGCTGCCTGAGCGATATGCCGATGAAGAGTTCCGCCAGAGTTTTTACGGTGTGGTCAAAGGCGAGGTCGGCCGTCTGAATGCAATCATCACGCAGATCAATGCGTTCGCGCATCCGCAGAAACTGGCGCCGCGCGAGAATGCGCTGCCGGACCTGCTTCGCCAGGCCTGTGCGCGCGCCGCCGAGGTCTGCCCGAAACTGTCCGCGAGCGTGGCCTGCGAGCTTGCAGAGGGACTCCCCGTTTTTTCTTCCGATGCCCCCTCGCTGGTGGACGGTCTGGCGCATGTCATCATCAATGCCTGTGAGGCGGTGGCGGCGGTCGAGGTGCCCTGTGTCCGCGTCCGCGCAAGCTGTTCCGGTACGGGCGACGACTGCTCGTTCGTCGTGACGGTGAGCGATAATGGCCCAGGGATCGCGCCGGAGATCCAGGAGAAGCTCTTCTCGCCGTTCAGCACAACCAAGGCAGGCGGATTGGGCTTGGGCTTGCCACTGGCGCGCCGCGCCGTGGTCGATCACGGCGGCCGCATCGATGTGGATGCTTCGCCGAAAGGCACGACGGTGACGATCACACTGCCGGTGATGCGAAAGGACTGACATGCCTAAACTCCTGATTGCGGATGACGAAAGGGGCAGCCGCGAAGCCCTTCGGCTGATTTTCGACAAGGAGTTCGAAGTGCTCCTCGCTGAATCGGCGGAAGAAGCCCAAACGCTCTTGGCGCGCGAGCCGGTCGACCTGGCGCTGCTGGATGTGGTGATGCCGGGACGTTCAGGCATCGACCTGTTGCGCCTGATCCACGCCGACCACCCGGACCTTCCCGTTATCATGGTCAGCGCGTCGACGGCGATCCCGTCCGTGGTTGAGGCGATCCGTCTCGGCGCGGTGGATTTCGTCGGCAAACCGTTCGATATCGAAAACCTGCGCCATATCGTGCGGCGCGCCGTGGAAATGCGTCGGTTGCACCGTCAGGTCCAGGTGCTGTCAACAGAACTCTCTTCGGCCTTTCCGACCCGTGACATCGTGGGGCAGAGTCCGGCGTTTCTTGCCGCGATTGAGCAGTTGCGTTTCGCGGCAGCCACCGGCGCGACGGTGCTAATCCAGGGCGAAAGCGGAACCGGCAAGGAGCTGGCCGCCCGGCTGCTGCATGCCGAGAGCCCACGTCAGGATGAACCGTTCGTGGCTGTCCATTGTGCCTCCCTGCCGGAAAACCTGCTCGAGAGCGAGCTGTTCGGTCACGAGAAAGGCGCCTTCACCAACGCCGACCGCCTCAAGCCGGGCCGGTTTGAGTTGGCCGGCTCCGGCACCCTCTTTTTTGACGAGGTCGGCGAGATGTCGGCGTCGACCCAGGTGAAGCTGCTGCGCGTCCTCCAGGAACGTGAGTTCATGCGTGTGGGCGGGACGCGCCTCATCCGGACGAATGCCAGGATCGTGGCGGCTGCGGCGCGCGACCTGCGCAAAGACGTGCTGGCCGGAACCTTCCGGGAGGACCTCTTCTACAGACTCAATGTCGTCCGGGTCAAACTGCCGCCTCTGCGCGAACGGCGCGAGGATATTCCTCTGCTGCTGACGCACTTCCTGCATCGGCTGGGGCCTGCGCTGCATGCGCAGACGCGGGCGTTCGACAGCGAGGCCCTCCGCCTGCTGGACGCCTACTCGTGGCCCGGGAATGTCCGGGAACTGCGGAACCTCGTCGAACGTATGCTTGTCCTGCACGGACGCGAGCCCGTGGTCACGGCAGCGCGTCTGCCTGAGGAGTTCCACGCCGATACGGTGGGCGAGTCGGAGCCGAGCATGGAAAGCATGCCTGCAGCACCGCCCGAGGCTTCGGCCGTTGTCGGCGCCGTCCCCCTCGAGGAAGCGGTCATGGCGTATGAAAAACGGCTGATCGCGGAGGCGCTGCGGGTGTCAGGCGGAGTCCAGACGCGCGCCGCCACCCTGCTGGGCACGACGCGGCGCATTTTGCGGTACAAGATGGAGAAACTCGGGCTTGCAGGCGAGGCTGCCAATTTGAACTTTTCTGATTTCCGACAGGGTTAGGCCGGTTCTTTTTTTGACATACCGTCCCAGAATGAGTTCTGACGGCCAGCCGGAACGTCCGGCGATCGCACCGATCGCGATCGCGGGATTATTGAGAAGGTCCATGGCCCGGGCGAAACGCACGTCTTGAATCTCTTTCAGCACCGTGTGCCCCGTCAGGGAACGGAACCGGATTTCCGCCTGCCGCCGGGAACAGGGGAAGGTCGACAGAACGTCTCTCGCCTTTAAGCCGTCAGCGGCTTTTCGCCGGATCAGTTCCATGGCCGCCTGAACCTCCGCGTCCGACCTTTTGAAAAGCCGCGTGGACTGCCGGCGTACGATTCCAAGGGGCGGGACGACGCGCAAGACCGCCGGCGAGGCGGGGGCGTCGATCTTTATGGCGAGCATCTCCGCGGCTAGGCGTCCGGTGGTCTTGAAATCCGGCAGTACGCTGCTCATCGAGGGCCGGGTCGTTTCGCAGATGAGTTCGTCGTTGTCGGCGCCGACGAAGGCCAGCTCTTCGGGGACGTGGTATCCTTGGGCGACGGCGGCGGAAAGGGCACGTTCGGTGATATAGTCGTTCACGCCGAAGATCCCGCACGGCTTAGGGAGCCTGCGGAGCCATGATCGCAGGCGTCGTTGAAAAGAGGTGGTGCGGCCGCGATCTCCCGCTTCGGGCTCGAAAACATGCACGCTCTTGCCGTGCAGTTCAAGGACCGACTTGAAGGCTTCGAGTTTATCGAGCATCCAGTACGCCTGCGAGAACCATCCGACGAGGGCGTAGTCGTGAAAATCGAGACGCAACAGTTCCTTGGCCGCGACTCGCGCAATGTGGGCGGAATCGTGACGGACGACAGATACGCCCTCTGCGGTCATCTCGGGCGAATGGTCGAGAAAGACGACCGGCGTGCCGCGGAAGTGTCGGGGCCTCAATTTCGTGTCGCCGCCATCCGCCTCCACAATGCACCCCACAGCCTTCCAGAAATCCAGAAGATCCGCAGCCTGGCTTGCGGATGTGTTGCCGTCGATCACTTGAAGACGCCACCCGCGTGTGTCGGCGAACTGGTGCATGCCCTCGAGTTTGTGCTGCCAGCACTCCAAGCCGGTGGTTCTGAAAACCAAAACCGTTTTCATGACTGTCATGATAAGCGGCAGAGCACGGAAACGCAAGAGAGCATTCGTAAAAGTATGCAAAATAATTTCGCACAAGTATGACTAATCCGGGTATGCCTCTGGTAAGTTTCGTAACAACTACGGGAACTTCATTGACCGGGAAAAAGGAAACACACCGATGAGGATACGACAACGTTGGACAACTGTTGCAGGCGTGGCGTTTTTTCTGGCGGCAAGCGCGACGCGAGCCGAGGTCGTGCTGTGGTACCGGCTCGACGTTCTGGCCGCTGGCGTGACGTCCACGCCGAGCACGGTGATCGAGAACATCGCCGATCCTGGCAAGTATCAGATGTACTGCCACTCGCTGGTCGGCTCTGTTCGCGGAACGGTTCCCGACAATATGCCTTACGGCACCGATGGGCTACCGGCGGGTATTTTGGTTTACGACCCCATGACCGGTGACTGGTCGCAACGCCTGACCGTGCTGCACTTCGGTTTGACGGAAATTCCGCCGGGCACCAACAGCGCCAGCGGCGCGATGTTGCGCACAGACACGGCCTACCCGTCGGCCCTAGGCTTGACCAACTTGACGGTCGAGGCGATCTTCAGGACATCCGCCGGCGATTTGGCGAGCTGGTCGATGGCGCCGATCGTCTATCAGCAGGGAAACGCTTGGAACGATGAGTCTTACGCGCTTGAGATCGGATGGAGCGGCAGGCTGGCCTGCCGGTTCAACGCCGGCGGCTCGTCGAAGACCGTCGGCGGCGGATCGGGCCCTTTAGTCACGCCTGACGTGTGGCATCATGCCGCGTTCACTCTGGATGCCGAAGGCACAGCAAAACTCTACTACGATTACCAGCTTGTCGGGACACTGACCGGATGCGGAGCCTTGACAAAATATACCGGCAAGGCGCTCATGATCGGCGCGAACACCCATGCCGCTGACCGCACGTTCCCCGGGGACATCATGGATGTTCGGATCTGCGACACCGCGATCGGCAGCGGCGATTTTCTTCGGATCAGGGCCCAGCCGCGCGATACGCCCGCTGACACGCTCTGCTTTTGCCCCGACATATTGGGGATCAATAATAGATTCAGTTCGGTTGTCAACGTCAACGCCGCCACGGGGTCTTCGGCGCTTGTGGCCAATCCGATGAGCGAGACGAATTCCCCCTCCGCAATTCTGGATACGGCGGACAAGGCCGGGAGCGCGTTCCGGTTCGGGATCAACGACATGGCCGGCGTCATCGCCAACGCGGGTGCCACGCACTGCGTGCGCAGCGAAACCGGTGCCGGGAACGGCGTCAGGTTCATCGCACCGGATTCGGCGTTTGAAAAGGCGAGTTTCACCCTAGAGTGCTTTTTCAAGACCCCGGGACCGATCAGCAACGAAACCTGGACGCTTTTCTATTCGCCGTGCGCCAAGGTCGGCGTTGGCGACGACGGAAAAATCCTCGCACGCGGTTTTAGGACATACGGCGACTACAACGATGTAGCCGACATCAAGAGCGAGAAACGCGTGGACGACGGCGCTTGGCACCATCTGGCCTTCGTTTACGACATCGCGGCCGCCCAAACGAAGCTCTATGTGGATTACGCGCTCCAGGGGGTTGCCAGCGTGACACTCGGCACCACGGGCACAATATACCCTTCCGCAGGGGTGCAGAACATCGCAGGCTTTCGCCAATATTTCCCGGGCTGGATGGACGAATTTCGCATCACCCGGCGCGCGCTGGGACCGGAAGCGTTCATTCTCGCCGATCCGGCGGGAGCGGCCGGGGTATTGGTCCATCTCACATTTGACAACAGCGACTACGCGGTCGAGCCCTATCCGTCTCTCAACCCTGCCGGTGCGGGATTCGCCCGCGCTTTTGAAGGCGGCCAAGGCCACGCGCCCGCTTTCAGCAACGTTGTGAAGCCGAAGCTGGCACTGGACGGCGAGGCGGAACTCGTCGTGAAACAAAACGTGAAGTCGCTATACATGGATGCGAGCCAGGTCCGGTATCCGCATTTCACGAGCCTTTACGGCAAGACCAGTTTCACGATAGAGTGGTTTATGAAGTTGTCCGCGTGTGAAACGAATGCCGGCCTGCTGCGCCTGAGTCAGAGTTCGACCTCTTTCGAGGGCAATGATCCCGCGCCCGCGTGGAGGGCCTACGTCCGCCCGACCAGCAAGCGTCATCTTGATTTCGAAGCGCGCGCGAACACGTCCACGGTGCAGAAATACATTACGACCTGGACGGCTTTCCCGTCCGACCTCGACGACGGACGCTGGCATCATTACGCGATCACCGTTGAACAGATAAACGTGAGCGGCACGATCAAGACAGAACTCAAACTCTACCGTGATTATCAAAGCCACGGCAGCCAGCAGTTTACCGGGTTTATAGCTTATCCCGCGAACGACGATTGCGCGTTCACGATCGGCGCCGACAACAATTTCACCGGATATATGGACGAAATCAGAATTTCTGACGGCGTCCTGCCGGTTGCTTCCTTCATGCGCTCGATGCCCACGGGCACGGCCGTACTCCTGAGGTGAGACTATGAATCGAATGAAAACATCGATGACGGTCGCGGTCGTCACAGCGGTTACGGCGATCTTTGCGGCGGAGGCCGAGACCGCTCCGTACACGGTTCAGGATTGCAAAGGGTATAACTCCTGGCCGATGATGCAGGCGATCGGACGGCGGCTCGTGTGCACCTACAGCCGCGGCACCGGTCACAACATCGGCGAAGGCGTGCGCGGCGTCTTCGCGCGCGCGTCGGACGACTGCGGCAAAACCTGGTCCCCGGAGGTCTGTGTGGCTGACGAGCCGAATTATGGCGAGGTGACCATCGGCAAGGGTCTGGATGGCGACGGCGCCATGCTGCTCTGGGTGCGCTGCTTCGGCGGCCCGAAGAACCGTCACGACCTCTACCGCTCGAAGGACGGCGCGACGTTCGAGAAGATCGCCACGCCGGCGCTTTCACCGCTGCCCATGCAGATCACCGACGTCTTCCACGTGCCGGGCAAGGGGATGATGGCGCTGTGGTTTGCCGGGAACTATAAAACGGATCTCAGCCATTCCTGGGGGACGCTTGCCAGTGCGGACAACGGCCGCACCTGGACACAGACGACGGTCGAGAAGGATCTCTCGAAGGCCGACTGGCCCACAGAACAGTCGGCCGTGTATGTCGGCGACGGAAAGATCCTAGCCCTGGCCCGGACGGAAATCCCCGGGTCTTCCGGCGGTGTGCAGTTTCAGTTGACGTCGTCCGACTCGGGCGTGACCTGGCGGCGCGAGCGCACCAACATCGCCGACATCCTGTGTTCGACGCCGTCGCTGGTGTACGACGCCGAGTCCGGGCTTGTCAGCAACTACTATTTCGAGCGCGGCAAGGGCTTGGTGAAACGCCGCGTCAATGCGCTGGCGGAAGTGTGGTCCACTCCGACCGCATGGGCGCAGCCTGAGGTCGTCGGCGTCGGCAGCGAGCGCCCATGGGACACGGGCAACGTCAACGCCACCGTGATCGGCCGCACGCATTTTCTTGCTTATTACTCCGGGACCGACCCGGACACCGCCGTCTACGTGCTTCCCGTGCCGGCGCCGGGACGAGGCAAGTGACGCGCTCAACTGGATCCCGAATCAGGTCAGCACGCCCTTGGGGGCCGTTTCGTTGTCATCCCACCAGCCCGGTTTTTTGGTGGCGATCCGGGCGATGTCCTTGGAGGTCATCTGGATGCCTTTCGCCGACACCCCTTTCACCAGCACCTCGGAAGGCGTGAACATCTGCTGGTGGATGCGCTGCGACTTCGCCGGTTTGTATTTCACAAACACAGCGTCGGGCACCTCCTCCTCAAACAGGATGAGCTTGCTGCCTTCCGGCGCCAGCCGGTACTCCTTGTTCTGGATGGCGCCGCCGAAGGCGAAACGCTTGATGTAGGTAAAGCCGTAGTGCGGCTCGGTGTAGACGCAGGTGAACGTCTTGTCCCGGTCGAAGATCTGGCAGTACGTCGCGCCCTTTTTGTCGACAAAGAACTTGTCGGGCGGCGGCATCATCTTGTACCGGCCGTCGTTCCAGACCACGATGATCTTGTCGAGCGACGAGCACTTGAAGAGTTCTTCGCCGCTGCGGATGTCGGTGCCGATGTAGCCGTTCTCACGGTCGATCTTGAGCGACAGCTCGCTGGCCGTGAGCGCGCGCACCTCGATCTGCCCGAAGGGCGCGTCGGCGAGCCGGGTGAGGCGCGGATAGACGGGCCGGTATTTCTTGATCAGGTTTTTCAGGTAGCGCACGGCGTAGGCGCGCAACCCCTTGATGTTCTCGGCGACCTCGCCCTCCTCGCGCAGGATGCCCTCGATCTCCTGGCGGTTGCGCTCGATGTCGTATCGCGAGATGCGCCGGATCTTGATCTGCAGCAGCGACTCGACATCGTCAAGCGTAACCGCGCGGCGCAGCCGTTTGAGAAACGGCGCGAATCCGTCGAGCACTGCCTGCTGCACCGCTTCGTAGCTGATCTGCTCCTCGATGCGCTTGTAAATACGCTCTTCGATGAAGATCTGCTCCAGCGTCTTGCTGTGGAAGAGGTCGTCCAATTCGCCGCGGCGCAACTCGAGCTCACGCAGCAGCAGTTCCAGAAGCTGCTCGGTACAGGCGTGCAGGATCTCGCTCACCGACATCTCGCGCGGCCGGTTGCGGAAGAGCACGACCGGCCGGCTCGACAGGAAACACTCGCAGGCGGTGAAGGCGTAGAGCGCATTGACCGTCTGATCTTGGGTGGCGCCCACGTTCAGCGTCAACTCGATCTCGACCTTTTCCGCGGTGTAGTCGCTGATCTGTTTGACCGGCACCTTTTTCTTCTTGATCGCGTCTTCGATGTTCGCGATCAGCGATTCGGTGGTCTGTCCGCACGGCAGGGCGGTGATGACAAGCTTGTTGTGCTGGCGGTGCTCGATCACGGCGCGGAGCTTGATGCGGCCATTGCCGTCCGCATACTCCGAGACGTCCATAATGCCGCCGGTCTGGAAATCAGGGAAAACCTGGAACGGCTTCTTCTGGATGATCGCGATCTGAGCCTCCAGCAGCTCGATGAAATTGTGTGGCAAGATCGCGGTGGAAAGCCCCACGGCGATGCCATCCGCGCCGAGCATCAGCAGCAGCGGCAGTTTGCAGGGCAGCAACACCGGCTCTTTGTTGCGGCCGTCATAGCTGGGAATGAAGGCGGTCAGTTTGGGGTTGAAGAGCTCGTTGCGCGCAAGCTCCGTGAGACGGCATTCAATGTAGCGCGAGGCGGCGGCGGGATCGCCTGTGAAAATGTTGCCGTAGTTTCCCTGGCCTTCGATGAGGTAACGCTTGTTCGCCAGATTGACGATGGCGTCCGCGATCGACGCATCGCCGTGCGGATGGTACTGCATCGTGTGGCCGACCACGTTCGCGACCTTGATGAAGCGTCCGTCGTCCTTCTCCCACAGGCTGTGCATGATGCGTCGCTGCACGGGCTTGAGGCCGTCTTCGACCGTAGGGATGGCGCGGTTGCAGATGGTGTAGGAGGCGAACTGCAGGAAATTGCCGTCCATCAGCTCGCGCAGCGGGCCGTCGCCGCCATGTGCGCTGGCGGCGGCCTGGCGTTCGGCCGATGAAAGGCTGCCCTCCCGCCCCGGCATGTCCGCGCCGGCTTCGTCTTCGGCGGGCGCCGTCGGCACGGCGTTAAACAGCGCCATGTCGTCAAACAGGCTGGGCGGCTGGCTGTCGCCGGCGTCTGCCTTCTTGTTCCGTTTGGGATGTCCTGAAGCCTTGCTCACGACAGCGACTCCTCGGTGATCATCAGATTGTCCATGATATACTGGCGCCGCTCTTGGGTGTTTCGCCCCATGTAAAATTCGACCGTATCTTTCAAGTCGCGGTCGCGTGTGCTGTCAACCGGTGTCAGCCGCATACTCTTGCCGATGAACGCTTTGAATTCGCCCGGAGAGATTTCGCCCAAGCCTTTGAAGCGCGTGATCTCCGGGTTCCGTCCACAGGCCGCGATCGCCGACACGCGTTCCTCTTCGCTGTAGCAATAGAAGGTCTCCTTCTTGTTGCGCACGCGGAAGAGCGGCGTCTCCAGAAGATAGAGGTGGCCTTCTTTGATGACCCGGTCGAAGAAGCGCAGGAAGAGGGTGATCATCAGGTTGCGGATGTGCAGACCGTCGACATCGGCGTCAGTGGCGAGAATCACCTTTTGATAGCGCAGGTGGTCGACCGTCTCTTCAATGTCGAGGCTCTGCATCAGATTGTAGATTTCGACGTTCTTGTACAGCGCGTCGCGCTTCGCGTCGCACACGTTGAGCGGTTTGCCCTTGAGGGTGAAGATCGCCTGCGTGTTGACGTCGCGGCAGCTCACGATCGAACCGGCGGCGGACTGACCTTCCGTGATGAAGATCATGGTATCGAGCCCGGTGCCTTTATGCTTGTTCAGGTGGTGCTTGCAGTCCTTGAGCTGCGGGACGCGGACGGACACCGCGCGCGAGCGCTCGCGCGCCAGCTTCTTGACCGCGTTGAGCTCGGCGCGCAGTTTGCCGGTCTCTTCGACCTTGCTGATAAGCTTGGCGGCTTCGGCCGGTTCGCGGTGCAGCATCTCCTCGACCACGCGCTTGATCTCGGCCACGAGATCGGAACGGATCTCCTGATTGCCCAGCTTATTCTTGGTTTGCGACTCGAAAATCGGGTCTTTGAGCCGGATCGCGATCGCGCCGATGATGCCTTCGCGCACGTCGTCGCCGTCGAACTTTTTCTTGCTGAACTCGTTGACCGCTTTGAGCAGGCCCTCTTTGAAGGCCGAAAGATGCGTGCCGCCGTCGTTGGTGAACTGGCCGTTGACGAAGGAGTAGTACTCTTCGTTGAAGCGGTTAGTGTGCGTGAAGACCAGCTCCAGCGTCTTCGAGCGGTAATGGAACGGCTGGTACAGCTTTTCAAACTGAGCCTCGTCGTGGATCAGGTCCAGCAGGCCGTTCTCGGAGACGATCTTGGCACCGTTCAGTTCCAGGGTCAGTCCGGCGTTGAGATAGGCGTACATGCGCAGGCGGCGCAACACGTGCTCCTCGCGGAACTGAAACTTTTTGAAGATGTCGGGGTCGGGCGCGAAGCGCACGTAGGTGCCGTTGCGCTGCGGCGAGGTACACTTTCCGCGCTTCTGCGAGACGAGATTGCCGCGCTGGAAAAAGGCTTCGGAATATTCGCCGTCGCGGTAGGCGCGCACCTCGAATTGTGTGGAGAGTGCGTTCACCGCCTTGGTGCCGACGCCGTTCATGCCCACCGAAAACTGGAAGACATCATCGCTGAACTTGCCGCCGGTGTTGATCTGCGAGACGCAGTCCACCACCTTGCCCAGCGGGATGCCGCGGCCGTAGTCGCGGATAACCACCTCTCCGGTGTTGTACGTCAGGGTGATCTCGACCCTTTTGCCGTAGCCCATGATGAACTCGTCCACGGCGTTGTCGATGACCTCCTTCAGGAGGATGTAGATTCCGTCTTCGTATTGGCTGCCGTCGCTGGTCCGGCCGATATACATGCCGGTACGCTTTCGGATGTGCTCAATCGCTGAAAGGGTCTGTATGTGTTTGTCGTCGTACGTGCTGGCTGACATGGAATAGGGGGGGGATGCAGGGGGCGCGCCGCTTCAGGGTGTGGCGGGCGCGGCGGCCTCGGTTTTGCGTCGGATGCGGGTGATGACCACCGGCTCCAGCGGCACGTTCTGGTGCCGACCCGAAAACCCGGTCGGGGTCTTCGCGATCTTGTCCACCACGTCCATGCCTTCAATGACCTTGCCGAAGACGCAGTATCCGTACCCCGCGTCGGTTTTGGCCTTGAAGTTCAAATGCCCGCTGTTGTCGGTGAGGTTGATGAAAAACTGACTGGTCGCGCTGTCTACGACCATCGTGCGCGCCATGGCCAACGTGCCGCGTTCGTTACGGAGGCCGTTGTCTGCCTCGTTCTTAATGGGGGCGTTGGTCTTTTTCTGCATCATGTCCCGGGTGAATCCTCCGCCCTGGATCATGAAGCCGTCAATCACGCGGTGAAAAATGGTCTCGTCGTAATACTTGGCGTCGATGTAGGCGAGCATGTTGCTGACCGTCACCGGCGCTTTGTCGGGGTACAGTTCTGCTGTCAAGGCACCCAGATTGGTCTCGATCACAATTTGCATGGCTTTACGCTCCTGAGGGGCAGCCGCCTGAAGAGTCGCTGTCCCCAGCGAGGCGTCTGCCAGAACCCAACACGGTAACACGAGCAACGCGGCGAAAAACCCCTT
>Ga0209201_1002978_pt1 | contig 15511 bp, 8 predicted proteins | sample AD_UKC055_MetaG_FD_184411 | JGI IMG/M metagenome (GOLD analysis project Ga0209201, IMG submission 184411) | Active sludge microbial communities of municipal wastewater-treating anaerobic digesters from USA - AD_UKC055_MetaG (SPAdes) (version 2) | ecosystem: Engineered > Bioreactor > Anaerobic >...
GCCACCTGCCGCCGGGGCGTTACCGGCTGCTGCTGAAAGCTGCGAACAGCGACGGCGTCTGGTCGCCGGAAACTGGAGTGGATCTGGTGGTGACCGCTCCCTTGTTGAAAAGCAGGTTCTTTTGGGGCCTGGTTGTAGCGCTCCTGCTGGCAGCCGCCGTCGCTTTCTACCAGGGCCGATTGTACCAGGTCCGCACTATTGAACGCGCGCGGATGCAGGAGCGCGAAGGCATCCGCACGCGCATCGCCCAGGATTTTCACGACGAACTGGGCCACCGGTTGAGCAAGATCCTGCTCTTCAGCCGGACCGCCGCGAGCGAAAAAGAACAGCTTTCGGAGACCGGCCGGGCGGCACTGGATAAAATAATCGAAAACAGCACTTCCCTGAACAAGGAGATGCGGCAGTTCCTCTGGGAGCTGGATCCCAGCAAGGATTCGCTGCAGGATTTGCTCATGGAACTGAAGCATTTCAGCGATGATCTCTTCGACCGCACGGATATCGCCTTCCAGCTGCAGGGGCTTGTACCCGAGCTGGAAAAGATCATCCTGCCTCTCGACTGGCGCTCGCACATCCTGCGCATATTCAAGGAGGCCATGGTCAATGTCTTCAAACATGCAGGAGGCTGCAATCGGGTAGTTTTGGGAGTGGAACTTCTAGCCGAGAGCTTTGCCTTACGCCTAGTGAATAACGGCAGATGTTTTGACGTCCAGGGAAACCCAAATGGGGAGGGATTGAAAAACATGAAAAATCGCGCTATGAAGATAAACGGGGAGCTCCGGATATTTTCCGCGGATGGCGAGACCACCGTTGAGCTGGTGCAGCAATATCCTTGAACGGATAGGGTCTGATGCTGTCCCCCCTAATGACATATTTTATATAAACTCGATCATCTGCAGCTCGAGCATGCAATATATTCAAGCCATAGCAGACCTGATACGGCAGACTTGTCCCCGAATATACAATCTTGATCTCTGTAACCTCTATTCAAGTCCCTCCTTTTTATTTCAGAATACCTCAGTCAATCTCCCTAAAACTACCCCTATGGGTAGTTGGGAAAGGGTGTAGATATCTTTAACTGCAAGGAATTTACAGAAACGCCTTTACGCCATTGCCCACAATCTCTGGTGGGCAATGGCGCAGAACGAAACTGTTAAAAATTAAAAGCGAAGCCAACAGAAAAAGAGCCACCTTTGCAGCCACCCATTCTGCCGGTGTTCGGCAGCAGATTGACATAGGGGACAAGTTTGGGTTGCTCGACAGATTCGATCTTGTTGGAACAAAGAAACGCATATGCTTCCGGCCGGATCAATGACGCAGCACTGCTGTCCTGAGGCGCATCCGCAGGCCGCTCCTCTTCTGCGGGCACTGTAGCTTTGTTTTTGCTTACCTTGAGGATGACCCCCAAAACAACAACCGCTCCGGCAACCAGGGCTGCCTTTTTAAAAAATTCATCGTCATCCATGCCCGGCAGCTCATCAGTTCGCGGATGCCACTTTGCCTGAACATCCGCCGGTACCATCAACATAGTGAAGAAAAATGCCGCGAGCACAACTAACGCAGCCCACTTGGTAACCTTGTTCTGCTTCATTTTAACCTCCTCAAAAGCAAAATGAATATGTTTGGCCAGGTCCTGTTATTCCTGATGGCTGCTATTTCTCTGATTTGAAAGCCATCTGGTGCCTGTCACCTACAATAATAATTGTCCAATGTACACCAATTTTGAAATATATTTTACATCAGTAGTGTCCCAACTTTGTCTTGTTCATCTATTCATTCACGCTAGCTTGTAGAACATTAATCACAGCAGTACTGTAGTCAATGGAGGACCCGGCGGTCAAGATTTAGTCTGATCACTTGATGTAGATCATTTTTTTAACTTTCACCGAATTCATCGAGAACAATTTTGCCAAATAAATCCCGGAAGGCGCTTGAACACCCTTTTCGTTACAACCATTCCAAAATGCCGTATGAAATCCGGCAGGCTGATGCGTTGAGATTAAGGTGACTATTCGTTGGCCCGTCGAATTGAAGATAGCCAGTTCTGTCATACTAGATTCACTCAACCAATAGTTGATCCTTGTTGACGGATTGAAGGGATTTGGATAGTTCTGCGACAGCATGATTTTCCCTGGAACAGTCAGATCTTCTACTTGTCCGACACCAGAAATGGAATACTCGGTAATATTCGCCCATATATCAGATCCTCTGGATGATTCACGATCATCTTGCCAGACGGTTAGTATCTTTCCATCTTTCATGGCAACAGATGGGGCGCTTTGATTGGACGCATTTGTTTCACGCGTGACTTTGTAGTTGCTGCCAATAGCTTTTCCATCTTTGTCGTAGAATTGACCATAGATATCCGAATTGCCATCACGTTTATCCGTCCAGACAATTATGCAGTTACCTGGTAAATCCATTGCAGTTGATGGAGCACTTTGAGCAGCCACACCAAGGTCATCATTCACCTTGAAATTATCGCCAAGCGCCGTTCCAGAGGAGTCAAATCGCTGAGCGTAGATATCCGCATTCCCATTACGACTATCTCTCCAGACCACAATATAATTTCCGTAGGCATCAGTTGCAGTCGCTGTCATGTTGAAATAGGTATATCCGCCTCCCGCTCCTGTATTGGCACTACTAATTTTAAGGGCAGATCCGTGCGGCAGGCCGCTGCTATTAAATCGCTGCGAATAAATGCTGGAACTGTTAGAATAGCTAATGCCCAATCCAATTGTGATCAGATTACTGTCCTCATCTAATAAAATTGCCGGGGAGTTGAAATACTCATCCGGATTTGTCATTTTTATCACTTCGCCTAGTCTCTGCCCTTCCTGATCGAATCGCTGAAAATAACTTGCAGAATTGTCAACCCATGCCAGCGCAAAAGCCCCTGCACCGTTCATTGCGACAGCAGAGGCAAAACCATGAAGCGAAAGACTGTCATGAGCTTTAAAGTTCGATGATATAGGTAGGCCACTATTTTGATATCGCTGTGCATAGATGTCAGCAGAAGACCGAAAGTCGTCCCAGGCAATAATAAAATTCCTGTTCATGTCGATTGCAATATTAGGCTCCATTGGATAATAGTGGCTTTTCGATGACGAAATATCGGTAACTTGAAAATTGGCAGCAATCCTGGTTCCAGCGGCCTCATAGCGCTGTGCAAAGATATCAGATTTATCATTGCGCTCATCATACCAGGTGATTACAAAACTCCCATCATTGGCCATCGCTGCAGCTGGGGCTAACTGGCTGGCATTGCCCGAATCATCATTGACTCTGAAATCACTCTGAAGCAATTGTAGTAGGTAATTTTGCCCTTGTGCGAATGCATAGATTGTGCTGCAAAGCAGGCAAAGCGCTAGCATCGAACCCCGGAAATTATCACAAAGTTCGACGAGATTAATTCTTTTCATGCCAACCTCCATTCAGAACTTGGGCCAGGTGAAATTGTGTAATTTCTAAAGGATCGTTATCTTACAATTGCCATTTTCCGCATGATGATATGTTGGCCAGCTTGCATCCTGCAGATATAGAGTCCGGATGCCAAAATGTCTGCATTAATGACTATTTTAAACCTGCCAGCCGGTTGTACAGCATCCACCAGAGACGCTGCTTTCTGGCCAAGGATATTGTAAAGCTCAATCTTGACAGCCGATCTGCAGGGCACTTCATAACATAATTCAGTGCTGGCATTGAATGGATTGGGATAATTCTGGGCAAGCGCGAAAACCAGCGGTCCACTCGATCTGTTTGAATAAACCAGCGTGAGATCACTTTCAAACGCCCCTATATCCGGAGCTGATCCCTTATAATCATTTTTACCCATATTGACTAAAGTATCCACACCGTCTGCAAAGAAAGCAGTGCCGGCATCGACGCAAGTATATATAGGCCGCAGGCGGTAGTCTCCATGCTCCGGGTCCTGGAATCCGGGATCGGCTGATTTGTTGCCGTCAAGCCAGCTCCAAAGTTTACTAGTATCGGTTGTGTCTATATCACTGCTGGAAATTTTTGTCGTCGATCCCAAGCTGATAAATTGGTGAGGAAAGTTGGCCCAAATGATTGAATTAATGATATCCATCGATGAAAAAACCGTATTGATTCCGCCATAATAAGTGCCGCTGCCAAACCTATTTCCGGCAATAGTTGTATTGATCAACCGGACCTGATCTGAATAGTAACATTGCAGGCTTGATCCACTACCAGATCCACTGTTATTCACAATAGCAAGCCGGGACAATTCGATTTTATCACAAAATTGGATGCGTAGCGGCCAATAAGTAAATCCTGTGACCGTCAAATTATTTAATTCAAAAACATGCGCACCATAAATATCCAGACCATTACTGGTTTTGCCTTCACCATCCATGATGCACTTTTCGGTAGCGCTGCCGCTCAAGGTAATCCAGCTTGGACAAAGAAGTGGAAAATTTTCGCCCATAGTTGATGCTGAATAGCGGCCATCAGCCAAATGAATGGTGCGCCGGATGCTGCTATCAGCTATGACCTGCCGGATGGCATGTTCGATAGTCCGCAGCGGCTGATCCGGGCTGGTGCCGGAATTTGCATCGTTGCCGGTGGCCGAAACGTATAGATCCGCAGCCGTTTGTTCTTCTAGAGTGTGGAGGATATTAAAAACAAAGCCCTCTGGCGGTCTGGCATGATACGGTGACGGATATGCAACAGTGAAGGTGTCAACAAAGACGGCTATCTTCTTGTTAGCCTTTGTTTGAAAGCTTCGGGCAATATCCATGATATTCCTGTATATATTGCAGCGCGCATTGGCGTCAAATATCACCTCCTGGCTTGTGCCAAGAGAGAGCCCCGTCCCGAGGTTATCAGTAATAGCCGTGTTGAGCAGGCTGACCTTAGCAGGGCCCCAAATAGTAATGCCTGAGCGGCCGTTCTCCCTTACGGCTGTGTTTTGCAGCGACAGTGTTTTGTCACGACCGATGAAATAGAGCCCGATTCCAGCGTTGCGGTAGATCACTACATTTTTAAGTGTGAGATCCGAATAGCTACAGACCGCGCCCCCCTCCTTTCTCGACCCTTTCTCTATGGTCAAATTATCCAAAGTAAAACCCTGGATACCATCACCTAGATAAAAAGCCCACGCCGAGTCTTCCGGACAGAGGATGGTGCTCGCCTTATCCGCACCGCGAATGGTGATGTAATGCTGTCCATCAAGGGGAAATTTCTCACCCGTTGCTGAGGGGCTATATAGACCTGGCGCCAGATGAATGATGTGAGGGTCAACAAAATTGGCACCGATTTTTGCCAATGCCGCATGGATCGTCTTGAGAGGCACAGCAGCTGATAGACCGCTGTTCTGATCGTTTCCGAACGGAGAGACATATAAATCAGCATGCTCACGGATTGATGCGCGCAGATAGGCCGGTTCGGATGTGGCCGTCCAAAAGAGAGAGCTTGGCAACGGCATTCCACCGTTGTTGTTGCCGTTATTCAGCGCCTGGATATAATAGTAGTAACTCATTCCTCTGACGGTGTTAAAATCGTCGAATGCATGTATGATTTGCATGTGTGCTGTTTTCTCACCACATTCGAATATCTTCTCGGCTTTTACCAACTGCTGGTTTTCAGTTGTGTTTCGATAGATCTGATATCCAGCGAAGCGGGGATCGGCTTCAGAGTCATCGCTCCACTGCAACGAGATGCGATCTATCCCGGAGGTAATAATGAACTTGTTCGGCGGTGGTGGGGGCGAAGGAATTGAAAATGATGATCTGTAGTTGCTGAGCGCATGGCGAAAGGTTTTAAAGAGTGAATCTCGTCCTGTATACACCCATTTGTTTTTATATTCATTGCGGTCATCAGTTTGCAGCTTGTCCGGGAGAATATAAGGCCTTTTTTCTGTGAGCCAGCGCTCGCCGACTTCAAAGCACTGCTCCCGGCTGAGGCCCGAAACACCTTCCGCCAAGACAATGTGTATGCTTTGTCCGGGCGTGATCACGTAAGGCCCATACCCCACAGCGTGCAAGTACCCGCCGGGAACGCCGCCGTATTGGTCTGCAAATCCGTCGCCAACCGCATCGGCATGGCGGATGGCCGGATGGCCGGCGGTCATCGCGGCATATTCCGCGGCCATTTTTGTGGAATCAAACGTATCATTCGCGGAGAAAATCTTTCCATCTGAATCCATATATTGAGTTGTATGCGGCTGCCAGGGATCATCGGTCTGATCATCCGCGGACTTGTCTGCATGTAGGGTGATCACGCCGGCATATTGCGCGGCACCGAGGTGTCCATCCAATAGATAAGCAGGGGCACCAATATTATCACCCGGTCCTCCCCATTGGGAGTGCTTGCCAAGCCATGAAAAAACAGCGCGAAATTCATCGCCGTCCGACGGATTCTCACCCCTAGCATCCAGCATGGTACTCATGCCCCAGAGCGATGAATGGGGCAGCCACCCGTTAGAAAAATCAAATATGGCTTCTTTAGTCATGGCGTATTTAAAAGTGAAATAAAAATAAACACCTTCAAGTGTTTGCTGCTGCTCGATCATGGGATCCGCATCTGTGTTTCCGCTGTTGGTGAATGTATAGTCGTGTATATAATAGTTATCGTGACCCGGATTTGTCCACGCCATGATCTTGCGTTCCATGGTCACGCCAAGTGAAGTATTGACTATAGTAGTGATCATCTGATCGCAGCTCAGCCCGGGATCGATCCCATCCAGCTTGTGAGTAGTGGAGAGCCTCTCATCCAGCCGCCCGTCCACTGAAACTTGTGGAAACGGAAAGCGTGATGTCAGTTTGAACTCGATGGGTATAAAATCCTCTGCGCCGGCATAGCGTGGCCCGCAATGAATGACTTTGCAATTATAGCTTTTACCGCCCGATTCTGCGGGATCCCGGTAATTTTTTGCACCGATCCACAATCCCTTCGACACCTGGCAGTCCTGATTTGCATAAAAAGCCGGCCACTGCAGGCCGTCGATCATCTCAGCGCTACGGCCAGTCCTTCCCGTCTCCGACTCGCTGCCATCAGCTCGGAACCAGCTATGCAGCGAGCCGATTTGCAGGAATCGGACCTCTTGTGACAAGCATGGTGAGACAAACCCTAAAAGGATGATCAATCTTAAATATCTTATTCTCATAACATACTCCTACCATGGAGACACTTTTCCTAGTGACACAGACGATGCCCGCGTGATCAAGAGCCAAGGTGCCAATTTCACTGTCAGATCAGTCACCAATGAACTCGCAAGAAAAGTCCCACCCTAATCCGGCGATAATCGTATCCCTCATTATCCTTATCAATCCTTCACACAACGTACGGCAAGACCATATGATTTGGGCATCGCAATGCGGACTATGTCGGTACCATAGCTGTTCAGGCCGTGATACCATGCTCTGTAGGATTCCGACTCAGTGGCAGTCCAAAAGTATCCAACATTCCCCACACCTAGGCTCATGCCGTTGTCGCCATGACGAAAACCGGCCGGCAGTGCAGTAAAACCGGTTTCATTCGTGGCACCCATGTTGGGGTTCCACCAGTGTGTCGTACCGATCTCCTTTAATTTACCTCCGGCATCCGTTCCGATCAGGCCCCCCACATCGATCTGTGATTCGCCGACGCCAAGGTACATTTCCAGTATTTTCCACTCCAAGTCGCTGGCGATGTGCCACCCTTGTGGTGCAATCTGACGGTTGTCGTTGGCAGCATACCAGTTGTATAATCTGCCATATATATTCGCCATCGGCAGATCATTTTCATATTCACAGTAAGCGCTTCTGTTGTAGGAAGGCCAGGCAAAGTTTTCAGTCACGCGAGTAATCGATTCACCATTCCGAAAATGTGTCACCTTGAGATTTTCCGCCATCCACCACTGAGAACCGATCTTGGTGGTTAGGTAGACGTTGCCGTCGAAATCCACACAGTTCGAACCATCTTCCATTGAATAGATGATAACCTGCCGGAAGGCCGTTGCTGTTAGCCCTTTTGTATCCTTGACCTCAAGTTTTATCATATACTCGCCAATGGTCGAGAATTGATGTGATGCGATTTTATTCGTGGAAAAATTCGTATCCCACGCACCATCGTTGTCCCAATCCCAGCGGACCTGCAAAAAATTGCGCGAATCTTCAGCATCACTACAGAACGATGCATCCATAGTGAAAACTGTCGACAATTCTCCATAAAGAGGCTTTGCTGTGAATCCAGCATGGGGGGCCGTATTGACATCTGGCATCAGCACTTCGATGGAACGGTTAGTTCGACTCAATAACTGCCCACTATCCTTTACCTCGAGGGCTATCGTTTTCGTCCCGAGAGAAGAATATTGGCGTTCTGCCGTCTTTACAGCCGAGTACCCGGTATCCCATGTGCCATCGTTCTCCCAATCCCAGCGGACGACTAAATTAGCAGTAGAATCTTCAGCATCGGAGGAAGCTGAGGCGTCGAACGAAAACAAAGTCTCTACAGTGCCCCCGGTTGGAGTTACAGAGAACCGGGCGGTTGGATTTGTGTTTATTTCATTTACGGGAGATCTCACTGGATTGCTGCTTTTTTCTGAGCAGCTCCAATTCAGTGGATACACAAGTGATAGTACCACTCATGTTCGACAGTCATAGGCACATTTTAGGGGTTTAGGAATAGATAAAATTAATATTATCAGCAAAAGATATCAAAAATAGATGCATTTAACTAGGCACACGACATAGTAATTTATACTTGACAATTAATCATATAATGCCTATCTTTTAGGCATGTATATACGACAAATTACCCGGAAAAACAAAGACGGCTCAGCCGTCACCTATGTCCAACTTGCTCATAACGAGTGGGACGCTCAGCGCAAGCTCTGTACCGCCAAGGTGATTCATAACTTTGGCCGGCTCGAAGAGCTGGATATCGATCAGCTGCAGCGGCTGGTCAAAAGTATCAAGCGGTTCCTGCCTCCTGAAGAGGTATTGGAGCTGGAAGTCCAGGAGACACACTCTGGCCGCCCCTTCAAATGGCTGTCGCGACGTTCGTACGGCGGCATTTTTCTATTGTCAGCTCTTTGGCAACAACTGAATTTTCAAAGCCTTCTGGGGAAGCGCGTCAAGGGCCGCGAATATACGACCGATATCGTGCAGGCCGTTTTTGCCATGATCGCCAACCGCTGCCTGGCGCCGGCCAGCAAGCTGGCCATCAGCGAATGGATCGAGAAAGATGTCTACATTCCTCAACTGCCTTCTGCCGGTGTACAGGTTTTTTATCGCGCCATGGATTTTCTGCTGGAGCATCAGACCGAGCTGGAACAGGAAATCTATTGGGCCGTAGCCGATCTTTTGAATCTTGAAGTGGACCTTTTGTTCTTTGACACCACCTCGACCTATTTTGAGACCGAGGAGGAGACTGATCTGAAGAGATTTGGCTACTCCAAAGACAAACGCTCGGATTTGCCGCAAGTAGTCATTGGTCTGGCCGTCACCAGAAGCGGCATACCGGTCAAGCACTGGGTGTTTCCTGGCAATACCTCAGACATGGATACCATTACCACGGTTAAAAAGGATCTGGGGGCCTGGAAACTCAACCGCTGTATCATGGTGCACGATCGCGGCATGTCCAGCGAGAGTAACCTCTCGATCCTTCAGCAAGGCGGCGGGCATTACATTGTTGGCCGCAAAATGCGCTCCGGTGAGGCCGAGACCGATCAGGCTCTCAGCCAAAAGGGCCGGTATGCCGAGATTGAGCCCGGTCTTTTTGCTAAAGAAGCGGTGGTCGGCCATGGCGAAAAACGTAAACGCTTCATCATCGCCAAAAACATCAAGGAAGAAGAGCGCGACAAAGCCAAACGTGCTCGACTGGTTGAATCTCTCCAGCTCAAGCTCGATCAGCTCAACAGCCGAAAGGTCCCCTCGCATAGCAAGGCGGTCTGTGAGCTGAAAGCCCATGCTCTCTACGGCAAGTATATCAAAGAACTCTCTGACGGCCGGTTGAAGATCCTCCAGAGCCGCCTTGATCATGAAAGTCATTACGACGGCAAGTATCTGATCGAAACCAGCGATGACACGCTCAGCTTACGCGATATCGTGCTAGGCTATAAGCAGCTCTATGATATAGAGCGCGCTTTTCGCACTCTGAAAACAGAGCTGGATCTGCAGCCCAATTATCACAGCCGGGATGACCGGATACGCTGCCACATTTTTCTCTGCTTTATTGCCTTGACCATGGTGCGAATTATTGAGAACAAAACCGGGAAAACCTGGAATACCATCCGTAAAGAGATGGATAGATGGCATTACGGTGAATTCATCGTCGAGTCGAAAAAAATTGGTCAATTCTCTGAGTTAACCGACAAGCAGAGAAGTATACTTAACTCATTAAATATCAAAGAACCAGACTACACGATAGGCATTCAGAAGGCCTGAAAACATAGATACACGCCTATACCTGGTGCATAAGGGATAACTCTATATATTTATATCTATTATGCACTTTTTGTTTACCTATGACTGTCGAAGACAGGTACCATGACGAGGGCTGTGGAGCTCGTTGAGAGAATACCTGCAATCTTCATCGCATACTCCTTGATCACTAACCAGTCGGTAACCACCTGTATATTATTTGTATTCGCAGCGACCTATTTTCTCTCAAACACGCACTCTCCGCGCATGCCGGCGATGCTGCCGAACTGGGGATTTTGCTCCCGCTGGAAACGGTTGCGTGCCTCATCACCGACTAGCTGCTGAACGTACAGAGCCAGTTCCGCTGAGGTGATGTAGCCATCATCATTGCGGTCTGCGGGCCCGAGCAGGCCTTGCACCAGCCGTGGGGTAAAGAGGCCATCAACAGCTTCCTCGTTACGCGTAGCGGCAGTGAGCAGATTGGCTGCCCGCTCGCTGGTCTCCTTGTATAAAGAGTCATAATCAACCGTTCGGGGCAATTGACCAAAATCAAAATCAGGCCGCGATTCTATACTGGTGCCGCTGAAACAGGCATCGAAGATACAAAACACGTCCGCAGCCGGTGTGGTCCGCAAATGCCCCTTGATGAAATCCATCGTGATGCGCCCTGATTGTGAATCGACAGTAGCGTCCCATGGCATGAGAAATCCCTGGCTGTTGGCAGCGGACACGCCCTTTTTATCTCCATGCCCGCTGAAATAAATGATTACAAATTCATCAGGTTGTGCGTGAGCCAACCCGTCTGCAAATAACTTATCCATTGCTTTGAATGTCGCTTCTTCATCGTAAAGGGTATCGATTTGATCAAAGTGGTAAAGGGTATCAAGCACTGCAGCGAATGCACGTGCGTCCTGAGCTGCGGAGGGCAGATCGTTAACATTGCTGTTTTTATAATTGCTGATGCCGATGACGAAAGCATGTCTACGGGTATACCGCATCTCTTTCGCATGGGGATTATGGTAGGCATAGAAGGATTTGCTAATCCGTGGCAAGCCCAGACTGTCCACTGCGATGGCTTCGATGAGATTCTTACTTTGGCTGGCTAAGTCGAGCACAACCAGACTGTCATTGCCCATGAGATTGTGCTCGGCGAACAGCTTGGTGCGTATAACCCGGGCCGTATCGACAGCTTGGCCATTTAGCTTGAGCACCACCTCTTTGATATTGCCGGCGTTGATCAGATTCAGGTTCAGGACAATCTGGCTTGAGGCGGAAATTGGCAGGTTAGGGGAATTTATGGTCAGTACGGGCTCTTCTTCATCGGGTATGTATTTCACCCAGAGCGAATCCAGCGTGGCCACCCAGGGATTATCCGCTACTATTCTGAACTCGTTTTTCCCTTCAACCAGCTCCGTTGGCCTGATAATCTCAGCCGACTTCTGATCAGGAAATTCGCTGATATCCTCCAGCAACTCCTCGCCTTGAAAGATCCGCACCCGTTTCAGCTGGTTGGGATCCTTGACGAGAAACTGCAGCTCGTAATAGGAATCCCGGATCTGGGTATTTTTCTTGCTGAGGACTTCGATGGCGGGCTTTTCCGGTTCGAAAAGGGTGAAAACCTTGTCCGATGCCGAAAGACCGTTACCGACTGCCGTCACCTGGACAATATTGCTGCCTACTTTCAGCGGGATGATCTTGCTGAGATTATAGGTTTTGGTTTTGTTCAAGGAATCTGGAGGAATCATCTGCCAGAGGTCATTATTTATACGAATCTCGACCGCGCGCAGACCATCCGCATTGGCCATCTTTCCGGTCAGCCAGGCCTGTGGAATCTGCAGCCTGGGGCTGAGGTTTTGCAGGATCGCTTCAGGCATCGAGGGCGGCTTCTGTGCACCCCTGAAGCTGACGCCAAGCTGATGGCTGCCGCTGGCGATGGAGGATACATCCGTAGTCAGAGGATACTGAAAACCATAGACCAGTCCGAGGTTCTTGATCCTCAGCTCGGCTTCCGCCAGCAGATTGGAGCCCTTCATTTCTGTTTTGCCACTGTTTGTTTCTGCGTACTGATTATAAGCGGCGAAGAGCCGCACATGGCGATCCAGAAAATTCAGATGGGCTCCCGCCTGCGCGATGATCTGCTCCCCTTCGAGACGCGCCTCGACCTGCGGCACCAGCACCGTGCCGGACCAGGAAATTCCTCCGCTAAACACCCGTTTCTGCAGAATACCCGACTTGTTGATCGATATATCGGGCTCATTGAGATGATCGGCTGCAGCCCCGATATGCAGATTCCTCAAGGGCTGCAGATAGAGGCCGACTCCACCGGAAAATGTGCTGACGCTAGTGCCTCCGGCAATGACGGGATCATATGGATCGAACAGCACGAACTTGTCCCGGTTATAGCCGTGGTTGAGAAAATTCACATTGAATCCGATAGCCAGCCGGTCACGAAACAAGGATCGGCTTGCCAGCAGCGAACATTCAATATTCTGAAAGATATCCGCAGAAAAGAGCTGCGCACGTAATCCTGCAGCTGATTTTTTACCGACGGGCATCATCGCACTGAGGTAATGGTTCCGCAGGACATCTTCGGCCAATCCGGCGTAGAGAAACTGCATTCCGGCTGAGGCGCGGATATTGCCGATCAGGGCTATCGTCGCAGGATTATAATAATCGGAGGTATATATCTCGGGATAGCTGCTGTTGAGCGGCAAAAAAGTTTGGCCCCGCGCCCATGTAGCCGTGACAAGCAAGATTAGCAGGATCAGGCGTTTCATCATCGACTCCTTGTGAAGTGAGGAAGTCATTAATTCGGACAGCCTTTTCTTGATGACCTCATCGCATTAGCGTGACCGTTCCCTTGCGCAAGGGCTCTCCATTGACTGTCAATAGATAAAGATAGACTCCTGGTTTGGCCATTTGCCCGTTCAAATCACGGCCATCCCAGGTCAGGTACACGCGGCCCTGTCCATCAATCTCGCGGATGAATTGGCCGCCGATGGTGAAAATCTTGACCAGGGCTGTGGGCATCATCTCCTCCGGCAGCACGAAATAAGTGAGGTCGTTGATGCCGTTACCGTCGGGCGTAAAGGGACAAGGATACATTGCAATGTCCCGCGCGCGCACGACGCCGTGGATGACATCATGGCTGATAGGCAGTGTGGAGACTGAAAAAAGTCTGGTCGTCCGCCAGGTGATCTCGGTGGATTTGCCGATCTCGACGGACTGACGGATGCGAAATGTCAGGCCACAGATCACCGCATAGGGCTCGCCGATCGCCTCCGGTTGGGCCATGGCCAGGGCAATCTGATCCTCTTTCTCTTCCTTGACGACCAGAAAGTCGTGCACCGCGCCCTCTGGCTCAACGCGAATGAACTCCAGAAAGGTGCGGTCATATTGCAGTACTAGCTCAAGACCGGCGAGACTGTCGGCGCCATTGACCGCAATATCGACCCGGACCAGCGATCCTGGAGGCCCCTGTCGTTCCGGGATGAGGAGGGTCGTCGCCTGCCCGGCGGTGATGAGCAAAAAACTGCAGAATATCATCCATTTTACGATGTTTTTCATGACAAGCCTCATATCTTTTGCTTTTGAACACAACGATGCAGCAGTCGCAGCCGGCCGCTTCCCCTCCGAGCGACCGGCTGCTGCGACTTTCCTATTTGACAAAAATCATCTTGTTGATCCGGGTATAGGCGCCATTGTCGATGATGATACGGCAGAGATAGAGACCGGCCGGCATCGAGTTGCCGCTTTCATCGTTTCCTTCCCAGCGAGCGGTATGAATACCGGCTTCCAGGCTCCTGTTGACCAGCGATTGCACCTTTTGTCCAGTCGTGTTGTATACACTCAGGTCGACATGAGCAGGGGCGGCCAGGTCGAACCGGATCGTCGTCGCCGGATTGAAGGGATTGGGGAAGTTCTGATGAAGCTGAAAATGTTCGGGCAGCGCCGCTGTCACGACTTCACTATTCCCCAATTCAACGCCAACTGGTTCAGCAGCCATATCGAAGAGGCGGATGTTAGCAAAAGTCAGAGCTGGGATCTCCTCGAGTGATTCTCTGGGCCTGAAAATGAGCTTCATCCATACGCTGCGGCCGTTGATCAGGCCGTCCATGCCGACCGAGGATATCCTGATCAGGCCTTTCTCTGAGAGATTACTCATCAGCAGCGTCGAGGCTTGGCCGGGCGTGACAGCAACAGCCGCCAGTTCATTCACATCATACGAGATCTCAAAACCACCGGCGCCGAGATCACTCCGCCCACGGACCAGCACCGGGATGCTGATCAGGCCGTCCTCCCTTTTTTCGATCGCCCCCAGGGAGACCAGCGCGGATTTTGTAGAGAAAGTACTCTTGGGCAACATGGCCTTGACAGCGTCACCGAGAATTTTCTGGATATCATTTTCCAGCACCGTTCCCGAGCCGTCATAATCAGCAGCCCAGAGTTGGTAGAGATGGGGCGTCAGCAGCTTGGCGATAAACTGCAAGCCCAGGATTGCATCCTGGGCATTGACAACGTCGCCGCCATCCAGATTGATATCCCCCTTGGTCTTGCCCACGACAACGACGGCGCTGCCGGTTTTGCCATCCTGGCTGGCAGTGATCAGACCATCGCCAGGGCCGGACGCTGTGAAGGTAACGGAGTCGCCGGGTGTTGAAGCGATCGAGCCGATATTGCCAAAGAGGGGGGTTACGCTCCAGGTGGGGGTTACGTCCATCTCCTTGCCCTCCGTGTCCTTGCCGGTGGCGGTCAGGTTCATCGTACCGTTGATCCCGAGTGTGTCGCTGGAGGGTGAGACAAGGATAGACGCCAGTACCTGAATAATAGTATCTTTGACAGTAAAGACCCCGTTATCCGTGATCACATTGAGAAGATTGGTGTTTTCATCCCAAAATCTGGCTGTCGTGAAAGCGATCTCGGTCGTCGCGCCAGGTGTGGCCGTTGGAAGCACATCAAAGTCGATGTTCAGGAAAACGCCGCCCCCTGCCGTGAGGCCTGTTGCCCTGGCCAAGGCAATTACAGCTTTGCCGTCTGTGAGCGTATAGCTCTTCGTAAATCCGGAAAGAGCAGCTGAAAGAGTAACGGATTTGGCCTTCAGGATCGCGGTATCGAAAGTGAGTTTGATCTCAGCCCCGGCGATCTTT
>Ga0209201_1002980_pt1 | contig 15502 bp, 9 predicted proteins | sample AD_UKC055_MetaG_FD_184411 | JGI IMG/M metagenome (GOLD analysis project Ga0209201, IMG submission 184411) | Active sludge microbial communities of municipal wastewater-treating anaerobic digesters from USA - AD_UKC055_MetaG (SPAdes) (version 2) | ecosystem: Engineered > Bioreactor > Anaerobic >...
AATGCCTTATAATCTCTTCGAGCCATCGTATGTAAACTCCTCCTTTCTTGAGATTAACTTCTTTAAAAGGAGATTCTACGATGGCTCACTCCTTTAACGCAATTTGCAAACTTCCTTATACACCAGCGAGTTAACAGTTATGGCTATTCAAAAATATGCCGTAAATCAGTATTCCATCCAGTCAATCATAACCTGGATTCAATCGGGGGAAATTGCTATCCCTGAAATTCAGAGACCTTTTGTCTGGGATGCTACCAAGGTGAGAGATTTTATTGATTCCCTGTATCAAGGTTATCCGGTAGGTTATCTTATTGCCTGGAAGAACCCAAACGTTCACCTCAAAGATGGCTCAATCTCGGCCGGCAAGCGCATTCTGATTGATGGCCAGCAAAGAGTAACAGCCATTATGGCGGCGCTTCTTGGTATGGAAATAGTCGATAAAGATTATCGAAAGAGAAGAATTTCTATCGCTTTCCATCCAATAAAAAGGGAATTTGAAGTTACTGACGCAGCAATAAAGAAAGACAAAAAATGGATTTCCGACATTTCAGAGGTATTTAGACCTGATTTTTCCCTTCTCAGTTTTATAAAAAGATATGGCCAGGATAACCAGGAGACTAAGGAGGATGAAATCTTTCAGAATGTCGAATTACTCAAAGGAATAATAAATAATGCTATTGGCCTGATCGAGCTAAATGCAGATCTAGATATAGATGCAGTAACAGAGATATTTATCCGTATTAATTCGCAAGGGGTGGTTTTAAGTCAGGCCGATTTTGCCATGTCAAAAATTACGGTCAATGAAAGATATAGAGGTAACATTTTACGTAAGGTCATCGATTATTTTTGTCATCTGTCGGTAGACCCAATATTTTATAATCAGCTTAAAGAGATAGATAAACAATTTACTGAAACGGAATACTTCCAGAAAATGTCCTGGCTAAAGAATGAAATAGATGATCTTTATGACCCATCATATACTGACATGTTGAGAGTTGCTTTTACCTATAGATTTAAACGTGGCAAGCTGCAAGATCTGGTCGCCTTGCTATCTGGGAGAAATTTTGAAACTAGGCAATATGAAGAAACAATAGTTGAAGATTCTTTTCAAAACTTAGATGAAGGAATAAAAGCCTACATAAACGAAAATAATTTCAAAAAATTTATTATGATTCTCAGATCAGCTGGCTTCATCAGCTCTTCACTTATCAGATCTCAGAATGCTATCAATTTTGCTTATGTTTTATATCTCACTTTGCGAGAATCAGGACAACAGCCAGCTGAAATTGAGTCTATGGTCAGGAAATGGTTTGCTCTGTCTATTCTTACAGGTCGTTATTCGGGCTCCCAGGAATCACAATTTGATAAAGACATAAGACGAGTAGATGAAATAGGCGCTCGGAGATATATTGCTGATACCGTTGCTGCTGAACTATCGGATAATTTCTGGGAAGTATCATTGCCACAGGCGATGAATACTTCAGTTTCCAGTAGTCCTTTATTCAGCGTATTTCTGGCCAGTCAGGTGAAAAATAACGACAAGGGATTTCTGTCGAAAGAAATCACTGTGAAGGATCTTATCGAATTAAAAGGCGATGTGCACCACATATTCCCACGGGAATATTTAAAAAAGCACGGCTGCAATAGAGGTATTTATAACCAGATAGCAAACTATGTTATGGCCCAGAGCGAGATAAATATCGCCATTGGCTCAAATCCGCCCTCTGTTTATCTAAATGATGTTTTGAATCAATGCGGAAGCGGCAAACTCAAATATGGCGGTATAAATTCAGAGGAAGAATTAAGAAAAAATCTTGAAATGCATTGTATTCCGCCCGAAATATTCAATATGGACTTCAGCTGTTATCAGGAGTTCCTCGAGGAAAGGCGCAAATTAATGGCCAAAAAAATTAAGAACTATTTTTTCTCGCTTTAAGAAAATAATATATGTAATATATACATAAACTTAGCCAGTTAGTGAGCCCAGATTGGATGTTGAAACTGGTTGATTATCTCGATTCAAGCAATCTCTTAAATATCTGAAGAATAGAGAAATTGCCATAAATTATGATTTGAAAGAAGCCAGACAGACTAGCTGACTATCTCACCGGCCCACAATTCCTCCAGAAATGTGTGCCAGGGTAGAATTGTTATTGGACCGACGCGGCGGCCTTCTCTTTCATTACTGATGACAATGGCCTTTTTGGGCCGATTCTCTTCTATAAAGGCAGCCAGGGATTTTAACTCTGCATTATCAACCAATTGTTGGCCTTTGACTTCCACAGCTACTTCTCCATTTCCCAGAATAAAATCTACCTCGAGTCCTGATTTTGTTCTCCAGTAGTGAACAGGGAAATTAATTCTACTATATGAGCTATAAGCAACGATTTCCATAAAGATAAAATGTTCAAAGGCCCGCCCGAACTGCTCTCCCCTTGTTTCTGTAATCTGCCTCTTTATAATGGCCCCCGCTACGCCCACATCAAAAAGATAAAACTTTGGTGATCTCATTATGACCTGGCGTGATTGCCTCTTTCTAAATGGCTCGACCAGCCGTCCAAGCAGTGTATCAGCCAGTATCTGGTAATATTCTTTTACTGTTTTAGAATCAACTCCGCAGTCCCTGGCAATGTTGGAAAAACTGATTAACTCACCATGTGTATATCCAACGGCATCAAAAAACCTGGCAAAAGCCGGTATATTGCGGATAAGACCTTCAGCAAACACTTCTTCCTTCAAATAATCTTGAACATATCCCTGTAATGACATCTTATAATCATCGCTAAGATAATGGTCAGGAATAAGCCCATGGTTCAGAGCTCGTAATAGATCGATATTTTTTAGCTCTGGTGTTACCAGCGGAAACATTTCAAATCGCCAGGCTCTTCCGCCAAGCAGATTGCCTTTGCCTCTTTTCAACTTTCTGGCACTTGAACCGCAGAGGATAAACCTCAATCCTTTGTTTTCTATTAGCCAGTGAACCTCATCCATAACCTCTGGCACTTTTTGAACTTCATCAATGATGATGGGACGTTTAAGGCTCATTTCATCCTTAGCCATTAGCTGCTCTCGCAATAATGCCGGCCTCTTGATAAATTCGAGAGCTACATCCGTTTTAAGAAAATCATAATAAATGCTTTCTGGGAAAGTTTCCTTGAGATAAGTGGATTTGCCGGTTTTTCGAGGTCCCCAGAGAAAAGCTGATTGCCTACTGGGGAGAGATATTTTGAGTATTCTTTTAAACGTTGCCATTTCGGACCATACTCCGAATTAGTTTAACCAATTCGGAGTATATTCCGAAATAGTTTAGCTGTCAAGCAGATGGATGTATCAAAAGCCTTACGATACTAAAACAAAAGATACTTAAGATTAGCCTTATCGTCTATTACCGGTTCAATGTTTCCCGTTGTTGAGCTAAATAAGATGGTAACTCCCGGCCCATTTCCAGCTAATATGCCGGGCCTTTACTCAGCCATGGCTAAAAGACCGTCTCCACCATTATAAGAAAAAAAGTTTCCAAAAGGCCCCAGAAATAAAGATAATAGGTTTGATAAGGAGGACGAAAATGAATTTGAGTCTCAGGACTAATCAACACAAGAGAATATCTGTGGTTAGACTTTATCTGACCAGCTGGTTACTGTTCAGTTTTATATTATTAACTACCCTTGCTTTTGCTTATCCAGGTCCACTGCCGCCTGAAGAAAACATCACCGCTCCAGAAGCTTTTTTTGGTTTTAAGCTCGGAACGGACAGAAAAATAGCCCGCTGGGATAAAATTGTAGAATATTTCGAGCTGTTACAAAAAGAGAGTCCCAGGCTAAAAGTTATCAACATGGGGCCAACCACCATGGGGCATCCATTTCTTTTAGTCATCATATCTTCTCCAGAAAACCTGGCTAATCTGGAAAAGTTTAAAGAAATAAACCAGAAAATATGTGACCCGCGTGGGATTCCACCCGCTGAGATTCCCGAACTCATTTCCCAGGGCAAAGCTATTGTCTGCCAATCAATGAGCCTCCATGCTACAGAAATTGGCGGAACCCAGATGGCTCCCGAGCTGGCCTATGATTTACTTTCAAGAAACGACCAGGAAACCAGACGGATTCTGGACGAGGTTATTTTTTTAATGATTCCAAGTTTTAATCCAGATGGCCAGATAATGGTCACTGATTGGTATTATAAAACCCTGGGGACAGAATATGAGGGTTCCTCTCTGCCCTGGCTTTACCATAAGTATGCCGGGCACGACAATAACCGCGATGGTGATTTTATCAACCTTCAGGAATCAGTCTATGCAGCCCAAATACTTTATCGAGAATGGAAACCCCAGGCTTATGTCGATCACCACCATATGGGAAGTTATGGTCCCAGGCTATATGTTCCTCCCTATTGTGACCCTATCCGGCCTTATGCTGATCCTTTGATCTGGCGTGAGCTTTCCTGGTTTGGCAGTCACATGGCCTTCAGGCTGGAAGAAGCTGGCAAGACTGGCATCATCAATGCCGCTATGTTTCCAGGTTGGGGTCATTTTGGCTGGCACTGGATAACTCCTTTTCACAATATTGCTGGTATGCTGACCGAATCAGCTTCGGCCAATTTGGCCAGCCCAATTTTCATCCATCCTGATCAGCTCAAAGGAGAATCCCTGCAATTTCCCGATTATGAGGCTCAAACCAATTTTCCCCATCCCTGGGAAGGTGGTTGGTGGAGACTGCGGGACGTAGTTGAACAGCAAAAAATAGCGGCCTGGGCAGTCCTGGATCTGGCCGCCAGGCATCGGGATACAATTCTTTACAATGCTTATCTTAAAGCTGTTCGGCAGATTGAGCGAGGTCGAGAAGGCCAACCGGCGGCATTTATTGTTCCGGCCGAACAACACGATCTCCTCACTGCCATTAAGATGATTAATACTTTGATTCAAAGTGGAATCGAAATCCACCGGGCAACCTCCCCTTTGAAGGCAGATGGTCTTATCTATCCGCCCGGTTCATTCGTTATTTCCCTGGCTCAGCCTAAAATGGGCCTGATAAAAAATCTTTTAGGAAGAACTTTTTATCCTGATAATTACTGGACCCGCTCTAAAGATGATCGGCCTCTCCGGCCTTATGATCTGGCCACGCATACCATGGCTGAATTTATGGGCGTCAGAGTGGATCCTGTAAATCAGTTGCCAGATGGCAACCTGGAGATTATAAAGGAGCCTTTAAAACCCAGCGGCCGGGTGGAATCCGGTTCAGCGGGTTACAGACTCGATGGCCGTTTAAACGATTCTTTCCGAGCAGTTAGCCTTCTTCTGAACGATAAAATCCAGGTTTTCAGGGCAGACAAGCAGACTGGCGAGCTTCGCTGTGGGGATTTCATTATTCGCCAGGCACCGACTCAGGTAATTGAATCAATAGCAGAAAAGACAGGCGTTGATTTTCTTCCCCTGGACAGTTTTCCAGAGGAAGGAACACATGAGTTGCGCCGACTGCGGGTAGGTCTTTATCAACGATTTTATGGCGGCAATGCGGATGAAGGCTGGACCCGGCTCCTTTTAGAAAAATTTGAACTTCCTTATCTTACCATCAAAGACTCTGATATCAAAAGCGGACAGCTTTCTAAAAAAATCGACCTGTTAATTTTGCCAGCCGACTCTACTTCTACCATCATGGGAGAATTCCCTGAATCCAGCCGACGCTATGCCAACTATCCCCCTGAGTATCGGAGTGGACTGGGTAAAGACGGCCTGGAGAAGTTGAAGGAATTTGTCAACCGAGGAGGGCTGTTGGTCTGTCTGGGATCAGCTGGAAATTTCGCTATAGAAAAATTCGACCTGCAGTTGAGAAATATTGTGGCCGAGCTTGATTCGAAAGAGTTTTTCTGCCCGGGTTCAACCCTGAAGGTTAATTTCAATAATAAACATCCTTTAGCATATGGCTTGCCGGAAAATGGTTTGGCGCTTTTTTACGGCAGTCCGGCTTTTGAAATTCTCCCGGGGAATGATAGCGAAAAATACCGGGTAGTGGTTCGCTATGAACAGAGAGATCTTCTGCAAAGCGGCTGGCTGGTAGGTGAGAAATACTTGAGCCGAGCTGCGGCCATGGTCGAAGCTGATTATGGACAGGGTCAGATTATTCTTATTGGATTAAAGGCTCAGAACCGGGCTCAGACTCACGGCACCTTCAAGCTGTTGTTTAACACTTTTATCAGGTAAGGTGCGACCACTCTCCTTTTACTGGGGCAGCCGAAATGACATCTAAAGTTGAAGGTAACCGCCGGCTGGCTGAGGCTGGCCGAAGCAGCCAATGATCCCTATCCTTATTCCCAGATGCGGTTTCCCAGCCTGGTGTTTAGCGACGTGATTGTCTCCGGCCTCTAACGAAGTGGATGGGGCAAAGTTAGAGCTGATTAGTTTGCCTGATGATGAGGAACGGCGGGAGGGGTATTGTCTATCGATTAGTCTCAAAAGTTGGGGTCAGTAAAGCAAAGAAGGTTTATCAAAACAATTTCCTTAGAATTATTTTCTAGACTATATTAAGCGATAGAATAGGCGATAGATTGGAATAAAATAACAGTAATGGAAACCACCTCATTTTTTGAAGAACAGAGCAAACGGCAGTGGCAGACTCTGTTTTTTGTTTTGTTGGGAATTATCTGGATGACCATCATGGGATTTCTCATGGTGATAGTCAATGTTGATTTTCTGCAAGATGTTATGGATTTGGAAGGTCTTGGGTATATCAATATCAGAAGTGCTTCTGTCTGGGGAATGGTTGCGGCCGTTTCTTTATGGGTGCTTGTAACTATTATCTTATATCTTTCATCTCAGTCAGTAATCCCGGGTATAGTCGGGGCGAAGCGGGCAGGTGGCGATGACCTGAAGGTGCTGGCGGCCCTCGGTGAAGAAATGGCCCTGGCCTGTGGTGAAAGTTTTTCTCCATCGAGCTTTTATGTGCTTGACTCGCCTGCCCAGAATGCCATGGCCTGCGGTCGGTCCTTAAAGAAAGGCAGCATCGTTGTTACCAGAGGCTTACTCGATAAATTATCTCGCGAGGAGCTTCAGGCAGTTATCGCTCATGAAATGGCACATCTTAAGAACGGGGACAGCTGGTATACGGTTCAGGCTGTGGGTTTTGTCTGGGCTGTTTTAACAGCCGGTATAGCTGCCGGCCTGGCCGTTTTTCTGGCCCTGGCGATTTTATCTTTAGTTGTGTGGATTATGAGTAAATTCGGGGAAGAAGCCGAAGGCGCCGGCGGCTGCCTGGTGGCCATTATTGGGCTGATGGTATTGTTTTATGGGCTCTTTCTGGTTGGGGTTTATGTCCTGCTCGTTGGCCTGGTGCTGATAATAGTTTCTATTGGAGTTAAGGCAGCCTCGAGTTCGGTTTCTAAGGCGCGGGAATTTCTGGCTGATGCCTGTTCTGCCCAGTGGACGAGAAACCCCCTGGCTCTGGCTTCTGCTCTGGCTAAGATTGAGAGTGGCCCGGCCCTTGGGGGATTGGCCATCTCAACATTAAGGCCGCTGTGGCTTAGCGGGCAGACAGTGGCGGCTGAAGGATTTGGCGGTAAGATTATTAATTTCCTGTACAAAACCCACCCTCCCCTGGATGTCAGGCTGGAAAGATTAAGGGCGATGGCTGGTTCCACGGCGGTTACTGATGGCCGCTGGCTACTTGACCTTAAAGTGAGCTTCTGGTCGAAGGCGAAAACCTGGCTGCTGGTCTTTCTGGCGACTGCCATGGCAGCAGGTATCTCCCTCGGAATCTGGCGCCTGTGTGATTCCCGAGGAGCGAGTTATCAGAAGGCTCAGGTTAAACCACCTGAAGCACAAGTTCAGGTCAAAGAAGTGCAAGAAGAAAAAATAATTTATGGTGTCATTAATAAGCCCGTGGTCAATGTCAGGCAGGCACCAGATTTAAAAGCTCCGGTCCTCTTTCAATTATCGCAGGGCTCGGTAGTGAAAATTACGGGGCAGCATGCTGGCTGGTATGCGGTCGAATGGGAAGCGGCGGGGCAGGTGAGGAAAGGCTGGGTTGCCGACTGGCTTATAACCATTAAATCTAATCAGGTAGGGTAAATGAAGCAGGCAAAAATGCTACAAATGTCAACGAAGGCGAGTAGAAACGTTTTTTTAGGGGAGGAATCTATTTTAAGGTTTGAATTTCAAAGTAAGAGTCAAAATAATTTTAATTGACTTTTAGGTCATACGTTGTCAGCTATTTTGTTTGACACACACCAAATCAAAATTTTATTATAACGGCAAATGGGCGATGGCAAGCTTTTTTCTGGAAGGGTGAGGATCTGCTCGATTCGCGGAAATATCATTCTGCTGGTGTTTGGAAAAGGAGGAAAAGATGGAAAATAAATTTTTTACTTTCATTAAGCCCTACCTGTCTTTTATTGACCAGGGCCATTTCTTCCGTCGGCCATTCAGTTGGCTCTATGGCCTGCTAGCTATATTCAATTTGATTTTTCCTTTGTATATCTTATTCTCCAAGACTATAGTTTTCAGAGCCTCCTTAAAGGTTGTTCTAGCCTTTTTGCTGGTATGGGTAGTACTTGCTTTTGCTGGCTGGATAGGCTTTCAGATCTGGTGGGATAGAATGATGAAATTGGTAGTAGAATCTTCAACAGGAGACGAATTCGTGGCTACCCCCATATTTTCGCATTTCATCCAAACCTTAGGTGAGTGGTTTGGGACACTCTTTGCTATAGTCGGATTTGCTGGGCTATTGATTTCGATGATTTTATTAGGAAATGATGCTTATTGGCTTTTAAAACTAATTGGACTTCGTTTTCCTGTCTTAGGTTGGACTGGAATATTCCTCTTGCCCATTATAGGTTATCTGATTGTAATCTTAACCAGGTTTCTGGCAGAACAATTCAGAGCCTTAGCTGCCATTGCTAATAACACCAGGAAAATGAAAACTGAGTTATAAAAGTTTTTAGATTTTGGGATGGACCTGAAAGACAAAAAGGATTGACTGAGGCAAAAATTTATTAGTAGAATATAAACATTCTGGTAGGAGGAAGGCATGGCAGATATTTTTGGCAAATTTTATACCGATGCTTCAAAGACGGTTAAGAAGGTTAAAACCAAGTCGGAAATATTTGCTGAATCTGTGAAGATAAAAAACCAGATTAAGTCAATAGCAGAAGAGAGAGATCTTCTCTTTCAAGAGCTCGGTAGAATGACCCACATATCTCTTCAAAACAACATGTTAAGCGATGAACGGCTGGCAGAGCTAAGAGCAAAGAGCAATGAAATAAAAGCTAAAGAAGACAAAATTGCTGAACTCAGGCAGATGCTTAACGATCTTGAGCTTAAAGAAGCCTCGAAAATTAAGGGCAAAAATGCCACAGGGAAATGTCCTAAATGTGGAGCAATCGTCTATGAGGGATATAAATTCTGTGAAATGTGCGGATTTGACCTACAAACATCTGAGAGTGCTGACAGCAACAAGGAAAGGAATTAATTAAGGGAGGAGGGCAAAAATGTTTTGCTCAAAATGCGGTCGGGAAATTCCAGAAAGGTCTAAGTTTTGCTCTTACTGTGGGGCGGAATTGGCAAGCGAGGATAAGGAACTTATTCCAAAGGGGCATGGATGGTCAAAGACTATTATTATCCCATTAATAGTTATTGTCGGGATATTACTCTGTGCTTTTGCTTTCTTTAAGCTAATAAAACCAGCAGTGAGTTCAAAGGGCCAAAAGGAAGAACTTGCCACTCTTATTCCATATAGAGCTGGTGATAAATGGGGGTATTGTGATCGGAATAAGAAATTGGTAATAAAGCCAACTTATGAGATTGCTGATTGTTTCAGAGAAGATCTGGCACAAGTGCGACTCAATATGAAATGGGGCTTCATAGACAGAAAGGGAAGGATGGTTATCGAGCCAATTTATGATGATGCCTATGGGTTGTGGACCCCGGAGCATTCAAGAGATGAGTTCAGGAGGATGGTTATCGAGCCAATTCATGAAAGAAACTCTGGCTTCAATGAAGGACTTGCAGCAGTGGTACTTAATGATAAATGGGGCTATATAGATAAAAAAGGGAAGATTGCCATTGAGCCAGTTTATGATTGGACCTATAGCTTCACAGAAGGACTTGCGCCTGTTGAACTCAATGGAAAATGGGGCTATATAGATAAAGAGGGGAGGATGGTCATTGAGCTAACTTATGATGGAACCTATGGTTTCAATGAAGGACTTGCGGTAGTGGTACTTAATGATAAATGGGGCTATATAGACACAAAAGGGACGATGGTCATCGAGCCAACTTATGATGATGCCTATGGGTTCAATGAAGGACTTGCAGCAGTGGAACTTAATGATAAATGGGGCTATATAGATAAAAAAGGGAAGATTGCCATTGAGCCAGTTTATGATTGGACCTTTAGCTTCAATGAAGGACTTGCGCCTGTTGAACTTAATGATAAATGGGGCTATATAGATAAAAAGGGGAGGATGGTCATCGAGCCAATTTATGATTGGGCCTATGGGTTCAATGAAGGACTTGCAGCAGTGGAACTTAATGATAAATGGGGCTATATAGATAAAAAAGGGAGGATGGCCCTCGAGCCAATTTATGATACAGCCCGTGGGTTCAATGAAGGACTTGCAGTAGTGGAACTCAATGGAAAATTGGGCTATATAGATAAAAAAGGGACTCAATATTGGGAAGATTAGCACTCATATATATCCTCAAAGGTTGATTTGGGTTGACACTAAGAATAGACAGGTATTCAAATTACCTCGATGAACAAAGTTATGAGAAAGCTAAAAAGATTGCGATAGATAGGAAGCTTATCAGGAGGGAACTCAATTTAATAAAGTTAGCTGACTTTCTTCAAAATGCCTTAAAGGCCTTCTTTATCAATGACTCTGGAGGACAGCATTTTTCAAATTAAACTCGGAGCATAGCTAAGAGTTTATTTTTTCTTAAGCCAAATCTCGCCGTCTTCATCGACGATTTGTTCGCCAACTATACGGGTTTCTGCTGTGATTCCACCTGTTAGGATTAGCCTAAGTTTATCATCTTTAACTTGCCAGGTTCCTGAGAAACCTATACCATCCTCTTTACAGTAAAAAGTGCCATCTTTATTAATTTCCAAGATATCGCCTGAGTGGCCAGTCCTGTAATAATTTCCCACAACACCAGAACTACCACAATAGATCGTTATCAAAGGCAAAATTAATAATAGTGGCAGCATTAAATTCGTTTTATATACTTTATGCGACACTGGATAAGCCCTCCTTTTTATTCTCTTCATACCTTTTTCTTAATAATTTTATGCATTATATTAAGGTAATGTCAAGGCCGCGAAGGCTGTTCAGCCAAAAGTGTAGTGCAAAATATAGGGAAATGTGGTAGGAACTCCTTGAAACAAAATAAGTTAGGAAAGGAGTTGACCTACCACAATGACCGTTCAAAATTTTATAGTTAATTTATTTGAATTACAAGGGTATAGGGTAAGGGGTGTTGAGGTTAAAGGGAGGGAGATATTAGTCAAGGTAGAGTTATGGAGGAAGACAGGTAGTTGTCCTTATTGTGGGAAGAGGACGAGGCTAATACACCAGTATGGAAAGGAGCGGAAGGTTTGGCATCGGCTTATAGGGGAGTTCTGGAAACGGTAAGCTAAAATGCAGGGGTAATGGTAAACAGAAATGCAATGGTCATGGTAAGCAGAAATCCCCTAGGGATGGTAAATAGAATTCCCATTGATTTTGAGTTCCTGTCCTGTAAGGTAGGAAGAAACCTTGTAGGAAGCGAAACGGAGTTCTCCCGCCTCATCACTTATATCTTATTCTATAGATAAGCTATTAGTTAACATTAATTATTAGTAGGAGGTTTAAATCATTCCAACCGAATTTGGGAAATCTGTTTACCATAAGGGTCGGAAATATCCTTACAGTGCTCCTGGGAAATGTCCTTACCACATTACCGGGAAAAGTACTTGACATTTACAAGTTCAGGGTATATTTGGTAGGGAGGAAGAGGCGGTGGCGATGCAAGCGGTGTAGAAAGGTGTTTACGGAGGAGTGGCCACTGGTCAGGAAGTGGTCGCGGAGTAGCTCTGAGGCTGAGGTTGAGGTGTTGAGACTGATAAGGGACAACAGTTTTCATCGGGTTGAGGAGCACTATGGGATAAGCGATAAAGTTAGCCGTCGGGTGTTGAAGAAGGCAGAGGTTTTACCCAGGTGGGAAGAGGAGCAGAGGGATAGGAAGGTAAGGCTGGGGATAGACGAACATAGTTTTCGTGGCCGGGATTTAGTGATCACCGTAACCAATCTGAAGAGAAGGAAGGTATTAGCAGTTTTGCCTGATGATCGTCAGGAGACTCTGCGCCGGTTTTTAAGTCAGATTCCAGGCTCCGTTAAGAGGAAAATAAAGGAGGTCTGTGTGGATATTAAGCCAGCCTTTATTACAGTGACAGAAGAGCAACTACCCGAGGCCGATATAGTCATAGACCGTTTTCACGTAGTTCATGATGCCAACCGACGAGTGGATGAAGCCAGACGGATAGAACAGGAAGCTACTCGAAAGCCGATTCCCAAACATCTCTTCTTGAAAGCAGAGGAGAGATTAAGTGATAAACAGCGACAGTGGCTTGACCATTATCTGAGACTCTATCCATCTCTACGGGAGTGGTATTGGGCAAAAGAACAGCTGCGAAGGATCTACTGGGCTGAATCGAAAGAGAAGGCCAGAGAGCTTCTAGTCAGCCTGATTAGGTGTCAAGAAGCTTCAGATGATGTGGCTATGAATGATTGGGGCCGGATGCTGCGAAGGTGGCAGGAGTATATCCTCAACTACTTCAACCATAAAACTACTAATGCCTATACCGAAGGAGCTCATACCAAAATGAAGTTAATCAAGAGAATGAGCTATGGCTACAGAAACGTTGAAGTCTATATCAAGAAAGTCCTCTTATCCTTCATCCCAATTACCATTATCCCCCTTCTTATTTACCACACTTTTGGCTGAAGAGCCTTCGATAACTTGACAACCCGCGTTTATTTTTTTTAAACTTCTATGTGGTATAGCTTCGAATAGTTTATAAGGCGTTTTTATAAGACGAAATATTAGGGCATCAGAAGGGAGATGTTAATGAAAAAAATTTCAATCTATTTTATAACAATAATGTTCTCTTCACTCAACATGTTATTTTTTCTATCTGCCGGATTTTCAAAAATATCAGAAGCTTCCGAACAAATCAGGAATCAACAGTTTGATAATTATCAGGCTAATAAAAACGAATACTTCTTACCATTAGATCCGATTATAATAGAAAAGTTGGACAAAATCATAATTAAAAATCCCAATGAAATTACTGTCGAATTTAGCATCATCGCGTATGATAATATGGATTGCATTGGCTATGAAATAAGATATCCAAACCAAGTAGAAGCTTTTGGAACGGCTACGATTGATGCAAAAGCCTTGCCGTTTAACTCTAAGCTAATAAAAATTGAGGCTCCTTTCCCTTTGGTTATAAGCGCATGGTTAGGAAATGCGCAGAATGGTTCATATGAAAGAGTGATTTTAGCCACCAAAAATAAAACTAAGTATGATTTTCAGATAGATCAACCTCAGCTATATTTAAACAACTTTGTAATATCTAATCCTTGGCCTAAAAGGAATAGGGTATTAGTCAAGTTAATTGGAACGGAAAATATAAACCAGGCAATTTTAAATTTTATGCCTAATGAAATAAAAACTATGCGCTTATTTGATATCTTTGATCTGTCTACAGTAATTTCCAAAGAATTGATCCAATTTGAACCCGATCTACCTGTCATTATAATCAATTATTCAATTGGCGAAGAAAACACCGTATGCTTTTCTACAGGTCAAAAATCTCTCGAAAGCGACTATAATGAAATATTGTCAGCTGCATTACCCCAAGGAAGTTGGCCAGTCGATTCGCCGAATCCAGTTTCTAATGATTTTGCTTGCTATAGTGCAATTGGAAATTATAAATATCACACTGGAATTGACATGACATCGAGTCTTTACACACCCAAGGCTTATGATACACCCGTTAAAGCAGCCGCATACGGAACTGTATTCAAAATATATAGGTTAAATGAAACGAATACCCACAGCATGGGAAATGTAGTTATAATTCAACATCCAAATGGTAAGTTTAGTCTATACTGCCATTTAGAATCCATTTCGTCCAACATATATCAGGGCAAAATAGTGAATCAAGGAGAACAAATTGGCACAATGGGAAACTCAACAAATGTCCAGCGAGATAGTACCACGAATCCCCATCTCCATTTTGAATATAAAAATGTGGGTGCCTTAGGGAATTCAAGTGATTCTGGACCATATTGGGGATATACACCCGATATTCCAGATGCATATGGGTACATAGATCCGAGATATCTATGTTGCCAGAACTACTCGTACTCTACTATATCACCTGTAGCGATAGAATCAACAACAAGCGGTCTAAATGTCAGGTCGGGACCAAGTACAGATTATGCGGTCTTGACACAAATTAACCAGAGTCAACAATTCGTATCATATCAAATATCATATGTTAACTCTTATAAATGGTATAAAATTTACCTGCCTAACGTGAATGGCCCAAGCTCCGGCTGGATCAGAGGGGATTATCTGATAGAAAAACCTGAAATAACTCAAATTGAAGTTTTTAATACAGATTCTATGGGACTAATCATTAGAGATACCCCTAATGGCTCAGCCTTACAAAGATGGGATGGCACATACAACACCTGCAAAACGAGCCACATTTGGGATGGGCAGAGATTCGTATTAGCACAGCAACAAAGTGGCTGGTATGCATATTATTTACCACGCAATCATTATTCTTCAACTTGTTCATATAATCCAATTGGCCCACAAATTGGCTGGTCATCATCAGATTACCTTAGACTTATATCAGGCCAGCCAGTTACCATTTCGTTTTCCAGTTCTCCTTCTGGACTACAGGTAACAGTAGATGGTACCAACTATACCACTCCGGTAAATTTCCAATGGACTCCAGGAAGTCAGCATAGTATCTCGACTATTTCTCCGCAGGGCGGCCCATCAGGTACCAGATATGTCTTTTCCTCTTGGTCAGATGGCGGAGCCCAATCTCACACTATTACTACCCCTTCCACCAATACCACCTATACTGCTAATTTCACCACTCAGTATTCACTAACCACCTCAGCTAATCCAACAAACGGAGGAACAGTTTCTCCTTCTGGAACTAGTTGGTATAACTCCGGACAGACTATAAGTGTTCAGGCTACACCTAATACTGGATACAAGTTTAGTTCCTGGTCAGGTGATGCTTCAGGCTCCACCAACCCTACCTCTATCACTATGAATGCACCTAAAAACATCGTGGCCAACTTTACCACTGGTTCGCCAGTTACCATTTCGTTTTCCAGTTCTCCTTCTGGACTACAGGTAACAGTAGATGGTACCAACTATACCACTCCGGTAAATTTCCAATGGACTCCAGGAAGTCAGCATAGTATCTCGACTATTTCT
>Ga0209201_1002989_pt1 | contig 15459 bp, 15 predicted proteins | sample AD_UKC055_MetaG_FD_184411 | JGI IMG/M metagenome (GOLD analysis project Ga0209201, IMG submission 184411) | Active sludge microbial communities of municipal wastewater-treating anaerobic digesters from USA - AD_UKC055_MetaG (SPAdes) (version 2) | ecosystem: Engineered > Bioreactor > Anaerobic >...
CTGTGTAAAGCAGGCTATAAATACCTGCACATTCCCTAAAAAATGTTTTTTGAAAAAAGCTTTTAAGTTGATATAATTATAGCATGAAAAATATTTCATAAAGTAGGGGGAGTAGTATGAAAAACATACCCAGCGATATTGAGATTGCTCAAAGCTGCAAAATGAAGGATATACATACCATCGCAGCCCAAGCCTGTATCCTTGAAAATGAGATAGAGCCTTACGGAAAGTATAAAGCGAAACTTTCGCTTGATATTCTTAAGAGGCTGAGCAGCAAGCAAGACGGAAAGTTAGTGCTTGTAAGTGCTATAACTCCCACTCCTGCGGGGGAAGGAAAGTCTACAACTACGGTTGGTCTTGGTCAGGCACTTAACAGAATCGGTAAAAAAGCTGTTATTGCATTGCGTGAACCATCTCTTGGGCCGGTTTTCGGTGTTAAGGGCGGAGCAGCCGGCGGAGGGTACTCACAGGTTGTGCCGATGGAAGATATAAACCTTCACTTTACAGGGGATATACATGCCGTAACGGCAGCCAATAACCTACTTTCCGCATTGATAGACAATCATATATTCCATGGTAACTCACTTAATATAGATCTTAGAGAGGTTATCTGGAAAAGATGTCTTGACATGAACGATAGGGTGCTCAGAGAGATAATAGTTGGAATAGGACCTAAAAGCAATGGCTTTTTGAGACAGGACTATTTTATGATTACCGCAGCTTCGGAAATAATGGCAATTCTTTGTCTTGCCACAGACATGGAAGATCTTAAACAGAGACTCGGCAATATTGTTGTGGCATATGATGCAGACGGTAAGCCTGTAACGGCAAGAGATCTCAATGCCCATGGTGCATTGGCTCTTTTGTTAAAGGATGCCATAAAACCCAATCTTGTCCAAACTCTTGAGAATACTCCTGCTATAATCCATGGAGGACCTTTTGCAAATATTGCTCATGGATGCAACAGCATATTGGCCACTAAAATGGGCTTAAAGCTTGGTGAATACCTTATAACTGAAGCCGGATTCGGTGCTGATCTGGGAGGAGAAAAATTTCTTGACATAAAGTGCCGTTATGGAGGCCTTAATCCTTCAGCAGTTGTGCTTGTTGCGACCATAAGAGCTCTAAAAATGCATGGAGGAGTACCAAAGGCAGAGCTTGGGTTAGAGAATGTTCAGGCTGTACAAAAAGGTTTTGCCAATCTCAGAAAGCAGGTAGAAAATATAAGAAAGTTCAATCTTCCTGTTTTGGTTGCCATAAACAAATTTTCTGCTGATACAGCTGCTGAAATACATGAGCTGGAGGATATGTGCAGATCACAGAGTATAGATGTGGTTTTGAATGAGTGCTGGGAGAAAGGCGGGGAAGGCGGTATTGAAATGGCCGAAAGACTAGTTGAGATAGTTCGGTCCGGAGCTGGTGAGTATAAACCCTTATATGGTCTGAATGACAGTCTGCAGCAGAAGGTTGAGACTATTGCACAAAGTATATACGGAGCTGACAGTGTGGTTTTTTCCGCACAGGCAAGGAAAGAGATCAAAAAACTCGAAAAATACGGATATGATAAACTTCCGGTATGTATGGCAAAGACACAGTACTCTCTTTCAGACAATCCCGATCTTTTAGGTGAGCCTAAGGGATTCAAAATAACTGTCAAGGACGTGAGGGTATCTGCCGGAGCAGGATTTGTGGTTTGTCTTACGGGAGATATAATGACCATGCCAGGACTTCCTAAAATTCCTGCAGCAAATGTTATGGATATAGACCAAGACGGTAAGATTACCGGATTATTCTGAAAAGGAGTTGTTCTGAGTGAAAAAAATAATAGTTGACGGCGGCAGGCTTAAAATAGAAGATGTAGTTAATGTGGCAAGGTTTATGTACGAGGTTGGGATATCGCAAGATGCATTGGATAAGATTTCACAGGCCCGACAAGTAGTTGATAGGTATGTAGAGGAAGAAAGAGTTGTTTACGGTCTTACCACTGGCTTTGGAAAGTTTTGTGATGTATTTATTTCAAAAGAACAGAGCATTCAGCTTCAGAAAAATCTTATAATGAGTCATTCGTGTGGTGTAGGTAATCCTCTTGACCAGGAGATAGTAAGGGCAATAATGCTTTTGAGAGTCAATGCCCTTTCTGTTGGTCATTCGGGAATAAGAGCCTCGACAGTTCAGACGCTCATAGATATGATAAATAAAAATGTAGTTCCTGTTATTCCGGAAAAAGGTTCACTGGGTTCATCTGGCGATCTTGCACCTCTTTCTCATATGGTTCTGACTATGATGGGTATGGGAGAAGCTTTTTATGAAAATCAGAGAATGGACTCCGAAAAGGCTATGAAGCTTGCAGGCATAAAGCCTGTGGAGCTTACATCCAAGGAAGGTCTTGCACTTATAAACGGTACACAGGTAATGACGGCTATAGCTTCTCTGGCTGTGTATGATGCCGAAAATCTTTCCAAAAGTGCAGATGTTGTATCTTCACTTACCATACAGGCTCTTAAGGGAATAGTGGAAGCCTTTGATCCTAAGGTACATGACATAAGAAACCAGCAGGGTCAGATAAAGTGTGCCGCCAATCTCAGAAAACTTCTCCAAGGCAGTAAGCTTACCACTCATCAGGGAGAGGAAAGAGTACAGGATCCTTATACCCTGAGATGTATTCCCCAGATACACGGTGCAAGCAAGGATGCTGTTGAGTATGTAAAAATGATTGTTGAAAGGGAGATAAATGCTGTTACCGATAACCCGCTCATATTCGCCAGGGAAGACCAGGTTATTTCCGGAGGAAACTTTCACGGCCAACCTATAGCTCTGGCGATGGATTTTCTGGCTATAGCTCTTTCGGAATTTGCAAATGTTTCTGAAAGAAGGATAGAACGTTTAGTTAACCCACAGTTGAGCCAGCTTCCGGCTTTTCTTACAAAAAACGGGGGACTTAACTCAGGTTTTATGATAACCCAGTATGCGGCAGCTGCGCTCGTATCTGAAAATAAAGTGCTTGCACATCCGGCCAGTGTTGACTCAATTCCTTCTTCGGCCAACCAGGAGGATCATGTCAGTATGGGAACTATAGCCGCAAGAAAGGCAAGAGAAATTTTATTTAATGTAACCAATGTCCTTGCAATAGAGCTTATGGCATCGCTTCAGGCGCTCGATATCCAGGAAGCTGCCGACAAGCTTTCACCTGTAACCAGAGAGGTTTATGATACCTGCCGTGAACAGATAAAAGCAGTAGATAAAGACAGAGTAATGTATACCGATATAAACAGTGCATACCGTATATTGAAAAATGGCTCTATTGTAGATAAGAGTGTAAAAGCATCAGGGGAGATTTATTAAAATGGGGGTGGAGAATGCAGGATTATATTAACAGCAGTATTGACAAAAGTATGAAGATAAAATTGGAGGATAAGCTTCCTCCTATGAATGATTTTTTGCCTGGAATAAGAAGGGCACCTAAAAGGCAGTCCGATCTGACTGCTGAACAGAAAGTTCTTGCGGTCAAAAATGCTCTGAGGTATATTCCTGTGCAGTTTCACGAACAGATGATGCAAGAGTTTCTGCAGGAGCTTGAAACAACAGGCAGGATATACGGCTACAGATACAGGCCCGCAGGCAATATAAAAGCTCTCCCGGTTAATGAATATGAAGGGAAATGCCTCGAAGGAAAGGCATTTCAGTTTATGATTGATAATAACCTTGATTTTGATGTTGCTCTGTATCCATATGAACTGGTAACCTACGGTGAGACAGGCCAGGTATGTCAGAACTGGATGCAGTACAGGCTATTAAAAAAGTATCTCCGGGAACTTACTAAAGATACAACCCTTGTGGTTGAATCCGGTCATCCGCTTGGGTTATTCCGTTCTCATGAGTATGCACCTAGGGTCATAATAACAAACGGTCTTATGGTGGGAATGTTTGATAATCAAAAGGATTTTAATGTTTCTGCCGCACTGGGTGTTGCCAATTACGGGCAGATGACGGCGGGCGGATGGATGTACATAGGGCCGCAGGGTATTGTTCACGGTACGTTCAATACTATTCTTAATGCAGGAAGGCTTAAACTGGGCATAGCGCACGACAAAGATCTTAAGGGAAAACTTTTTGTTTCTTCAGGGTTGGGAGGAATGAGCGGTGCACAGGGAAAAGCAGGGGTAATAGCGAATGCGGTTGCTATAATTGCCGAGGTTGACATATCCAGAGTAAATACAAGAAAAGAACAGGGTTGGATCGATGAATGTGTTAACGGATGTAAAGAAGCCTTTGATCTTGCATACAAGTATGTACTTGCCGGACAGGCAAAGGCAATAGCTTATCACGGAAATATTGTAGATCTTCTGGAATACGCTGTTAATAATAATATACATATAGATCTTCTTTCAGATCAGACTTCCTGTCATGCAGCTTATGACGGAGGGTACTGTCCTGCCGGAATAGACTTTGAACAGCGTACATTTTTACTCCGGGAAAATAAAAATAGGTTTGCAGAGCTTGTAAATCAAAGTCTGAAACGTCATTTTGAAGCTATAAAAGCTTTGACTAAAAGGGGAACTTACTTTTTTGATTACGGGAACAGCTTTATGAAAGCGATTTTTGATGCCGGAGTAAAGGAGATATCCAAAAACGGTATAGATGAAAAAGATGGCTTTATCTTCCCTTCCTATGTTGAAGATATACTCGGGCCTGAGCTGTTTGATTACGGATACGGACCATTTAGATGGGTTTGTCTCAGCAATGATCCCAAAGATCTTGAAAAAACCGATAAAGCAGCCATGGACTGTATAGATCCTAACAGAAGAGGTCAGGACAGGGATAACTACATATGGATAAGAGATGCTCAGAAAAATAAGCTTGTAGTCGGAAGTCAGGCCAGAATACTTTATCAGGATGCAGCGGGCAGAACAAGGATAGCTCTTAAGTTTAACCAGATGGTAAGAAACGGTGAAATAGGTCCGGTGATGATGGGACGTGACCATCATGATACAGGCGGAACAGATTCTCCGTTCAGGGAAACATCAAATATAAAAGACGGTTCCAATGTAATGGCGGATATGGCAACTCAATGTTATGCCGGAAATGCTGCTAGGGGAATGAGTCTTATTGCTCTTCATAATGGAGGAGGAGTAGGAATAGGGAAGTCTGTCAACGGAGGTTTTGGACTTTTACTTGATGGAAGTGAAAAAACGGATGAAGTAATAAAGATGGCAATACCGTGGGACGTAATGGGCGGAGTAGCCCGAAGAGCGTGGGCAAGAAATCAGAACTCAATATCAACCTGTATGGAGTACAACCAGTGCAGTTCATCTGACCACATTACCCTTCCGTACATTGCTGATGAAGAAAAAATAAGAAAGCTGATAAAATAATAAGAAAGCCGGATATCCGGCTTTCTTTTATCTATTCAGAGTATCTTTTTTATAAGACTGTAGAATCGAAATTCCAAAGATGCTTTTTCATATTGATTCTTCCATCTTGCGTAAAGGTAATTCCTTCATCTGAAAGGAGCTGTTTTTGAATCTGACAGTCCCCAAAAACATAAAATGGAGAGAGAGTACCTTTGCTGTTTACAACCCTATGGCACGCAAGACCAAGCTGCTGAGGGGCACATCTCATAGCCCAGCCGACAGCCCTTGCACCTCTTGGTTTTCCCAAGATAAGAGCTATCTGTCCGTATGTGGCAACTTTGCCTTTAGGTATTTTAGACACAATAGAGTAAACTTGTTTGAAAAAACCGGTATCTTTTTGCATGGTATCCTCCGTCAGCATGCACGCGGAATAAAATTTTTTACATACGACAAGCTTATAATCTTTCCTGTTTGGCTTTCGACAGTCATACCTATTTTATAAAGTATCTTCAGAGAAAAGATGTTTTCACAGTGGCATTTTGCTTTTACTACAGAAACTGCCGGATTTTGCAGCATGAATGAAAATATAGTTGAGACTGCTTCAAAACCATAACCTTTGTTTCTCTGATCCGGAACTATTCCGTAATCTATTGCAAGTGTGCCGTTTATATCAGGAGTTGCTCTGAAGCCCACATCTCCTATTATAACTCCGTTGTGACGGAGAATAACCATCCATATCCCGTAGATATCGTGGGAAGGATTGGAGCAAAGCAGTTTTTCCATAGAAAAAAGCTCTGTCATTATATCTATAGTCGGCCAGTACGGGCTGCATTGCCAGCCAAGAATATTCTGAGTATCAAAGTTATTTTCCATAAAAAGCCTTACTGTTTTTAAATTCATAGTTGAAAGAATAAGATTTTCAGTTTTGATTAGAGTATTCACAAGTCACTTCTTTTTTCCTGATAGGAGAGTATAAAAATTCTATCACATAATGCTTAATCAAAAAAATGAAAATGTATAAATTAAGTTGACTTTTACATTGTAATTTGTTAAAATTAATGAAAATCTTAAAAAGGAAGGATCGTTATGTTTTTATCTTTAACCAGTCCGAATTTTGCAAAAGAACTTAATTTTAATATATGTGTAATGGTCATTATCAACAGCGCCGGCAGCCGCTGTGTCTTTTGACATATCCCAAATTGCCGGTGCTTATAAGAGCACCGGTTTTTATTTATATGAGGTGATTTATGAGTGTATTAAGTACAAAGAATCTTTCAAAGAGTTTTACGGTAAAAATCAAAAAACCAGGTTTCAAGGAAAGCCTGAAAAGCATATTTTCTCCTGTTATGAGTGAGGTCAATGCAGTAAGCAATGTTTCTTTTGAAGTTGATGAAGGAGAGGCTGTTGCATTTATCGGCCCCAACGGAGCAGGAAAATCAACTACTATAAAAATGCTTACCGGAATTCTTGTGCCGTCAAGCGGAGAGATAAGTGTTCTAGGCTTATGCCCGTATAAAGACAGGTTGAAGCTTTCTTATAAAATTGGAACTGTATTTGGACAGAAGTCGCAGCTTTGGTTTCATCTGCCTGCCCACGATACGTTTGACCTGATGGCTGATATATACGAGATAGACAGAGTTGAGTATAAATACCGGCTTAAAAAAATAATTACAGATTTTCAGCTTGATGAAATAATGAACATTCCCGTGAGAAAGCTTTCCCTAGGTCAGCGGATAAGATGTGAAATAGCAGTAAGTATTCTTCACGAGCCAAAGATTCTTTTCCTTGACGAACCTACCATAGGACTGGATGTAGTTGTAAAAAATCAGATACGCGAGCTTATACATGATATGAATCTTAAAACCGGTATGACTGTTTTTCTTACAAGCCATGATGTAGGTGATATTGAAAAGTTATGCAAAAGGATACTCATAATCGATAAAGGGAAAGTGATTCTTGAAAGTACAACCTACAGGCTGAAGCATGAATTTTTGAAAAAAAAGATTCTTTCACTAAAGCTTGACAGCGAGTATATACCACAGATGGACGGAATAAGCGTTCTAAAATCAAAAGGCACAGGGTTAAAACTATTGGTCGATATATCTAAGATTCAGATACAGTCAGTTATACAGGATATCTTATCCAGAACTGGTATTCAGGATATGAATATTTCCGATACACCTATGGAAGATGTAATAAGGAAGATCTATACCGGAGATGATTCAGATGGTCAAACTCAAGAAGTACTTTAAAATTTTTAGTATCACATTTTTGAACGATATAAAGTATTCCAGAAATTTTATAAGCCAGTTTCTTTTCTTCGGACTATTTATCTATGTTTTTTCACAGCTATGGAGTGCGGTCTATTCAGAAAGGACCAGCATTGAAGGATTTGATTTTTACAAAATGCTCTGGTACTTCATGTTCACAGAATCTATAATGCTTTCAAGGCCAGCTTTGCACAGAGAGATGTCCGATGCCATAAAATCTGGAGATATCGTTTATACTTTAAACAAGCCGTACTCATATATTTTGTTTTGCTATAGCAAGTTCATGTCATCAGCGCTTGTAAGAATGGTTATGAACATGTTTGTGGGTTCTTTGCTGCTTTTTATGATACTAAGAACATGTCCCCTCACTTTGCTTGGAACATTAAGGGGAGTTGTGAGCGCCTTTTTGGGGTTGAGTCTGAACTTTCTTTTTTTCTTTCTGATAGGACTTTCCTCATTCTGGTTTGAAGACAACAGTGCCTTTGTATTCATTTACTCGAAGTTCTTGTTTACAGTCGGAGGGCTTTTTGTGCCTCTGGAGTTTTTTCCTTCGTGGATAAAAGGATTTGCTCAGATTCTGCCTTTTCAGTATATTCTTTATGCACCATCAAAACTATTTATGTCTGGTGGAACAGACTTTTTTGAAGTAATAGGCTATCAGATTATAAACATTATAATATACTCAGCCATAGTTACAGGTATTTTCAGATATGCCCTTAAAAGGCTTAATATAAATGGAGGTAAAAAATGTTTTGTCCTAACTGTGGTGCACAAGTTGAGAACGGAGACAGATTTTGCAAAAACTGCGGAAAAGACTTATCAACGTCTGTTTTTAAAGGAGACGCCCAGAATTCTTCCGTAAGTGAAAATCATTATAATCCAGTTCGTGCGAAAAGCTACGGAGGTTTCTGGAAAAGACTTGTGGCCTGTATAATTGATGGTCTTATAATAGGAGTGGTAAACTGGTTTGTCTCAGCCTTTATGGGATTGGGGATAGGATTCAGATTCCTTAGCGATATTTTCAATGAGATGACATACTATAATGATTATAACTGGGGATATAATTACGGGAATGTTCCAAATTTCTTTGAAGCGGCACTGAGAATTGTTGTAGGATCTGTTACTATAAGCCTTGTTACTACAGTTGTTTCGTGGATATACTATGCGGGATTTGAAAGCAGCAGCTTTAAAGCTACTCCCGGGAAACTTGTGCTTGGAATGGAAGTAACGGATCTTAACGGGCAGCGTATATCGTTTTTAAGAGCTACAGGAAGGTATTTCGCAAAAATCATATCCGGATTAATTCTTTTTATAGGTTTTATAATGGCTGCTTTTACGGAGAAAAAACAGGCTCTTCACGATATAATTGCCGGATGTCTTGTCGTTAATAAAAATTAGAGGCCAAGCCTCTGATTTTTATTTTTAGGCAAAGATTTATAATTTAATAGTAGTATGCTATAATAGAGCAGAAAAGGGGGGAAGAATTTATGGCAAATTACTATGAAATACTTGGAGTACCTAAGGATGCTAAGTATAACGAAATAGAAAACGCTTACAGCGAAAAGATAAAGGATTATCTGCACAAGCTGAATGATCACAGTTACGCCAAATCGTATAAAAAACTTGAGGAAGAACTTACGGCCATTAACAAAGCCTACAAGACGATTTCAGATCCCAAGCTGAAAACGGCATACGATAAAAAAATTCCGAATGTTGTCATCGTAAACACCCGCAAACCTAAAGGGAAAATTCCTTCAGCACTTGTGATGTCAACATTTCTGATAACTTTTTTTCTTGGAGTCATAGGTCATGGTGCAAATCCTGTTTATTATATAAGTATTTCCAAAATAGCTTTATATCTCATGGCAATGGTAAGTCCATGGCTTTCATTGATGCTGATAGCGTTTTTGTACAGAGATGTATTCACATCTTTTAACGGACAGATAGTATCTGTTGGATTAATGGCTTTGAATACACTCATCTTCGGCGGAATATACCGCAGCAGCAAGATACTTGCCACAGTTATAACGATAGTGTTTGATATTGTGATAGTCAGAGGCTATGAAAATTACCTTGCATATGGATTTTTCTTTTCTGACAGTGTTTTCTATATACAAGTTGAGAATCTGGTGAGTATAGTGATTGCTTCAGTGATATATATTACTGTATTCGAAAGATTTAGAAAGTTAAAACAATATGATTGAATGTACTTTGATTATATAAGCCCCTGAAAAAGGGGCTTTAAAATTCTAAAATCATTTTGTTTAATTATTTATGCTAAATAAGATATTAAAGTAAAAAAACACAACAATATGATATAATGCTTTTAGGGGGTGATTGAATGAGTCAGGTGCTATTAAATATTCTTCAGATAGTTGTTTTTGCCTTGGGTATATATATAGTCATACGGTTTTTCTCAATGTTTCTTGAACTTATTCAGCTTTCCATCGAAGCTTTAAAAAAGTATATAAATAAAAATTGATCATCCAGGATAGCAAAACAGATGTTTACAACATCTGTTTTGTTTTATGTGCAGTAAGGAATGGAGTACGCCCTGCAAGAAAAAAAATAAAGAAATTATGTGTTTGTATCATGAACAAAGCTTTACAGACTTTTTCACAGTTCTTTCAGTATCATTGAACATAATTGTTAAAAAAATCTCAACTTAAAATAACCATCAGACAAATAATTTATGATATAATTTCCGAAAGAACTTAATGTCTCAAAGGAAAAGGAGGTAGAGTCAATGTATAGAATAGTGCTTTTAAGGCATGGAGAAAGCCAGTGGAATAAAGAGAACCGCTTTACAGGCTGGACAGATGTTGATCTTTCGGAAAAAGGTGTGGAAGAAGCCAAAAAAGCCGGTAAGATACTCAGACATGAAGGTTACTTCTTTGATGTAGCTTATACATCTTATCTTAAAAGAGCCATAAAAACCCTCAATTATGCATTGGAAGAGCTTGATCTTTTATGGATACCGGTATATAAGACATGGAGACTTAATGAAAGGCATTACGGTGCTCTTCAGGGACTAAATAAGGCCGAATCCTCCGAAAAGATGGGGGAAGATAAGGTTAAGGTATGGAGAAGAAGCTATGATGTGCCCCCTCCGGCGCTTGAGACCGATGATCCTCGTTTCCCTGGAAACGAAAAAAAGTATTCATGCTTTTCCAAAGATGCAATGCCACTTACAGAATGTCTTAAAGATACGGTTGCCAGATCTCTTCCTTTCTGGCATGATATGGTTGTGCCGAGTATAAAAACAGGTAAAAGTGTCATAATAGCAGCTCACGGAAACAGTTTAAGAGCTTTGGTAAAGTATCTGGACAATATTTCCGATTCGGATATAGTAGAACTGAATATTCCTACCGGTGTTCCTCTTGTATATGAGCTTGATGAAGATCTTAAACCGATAAAGCATTATTATCTGGGGGATCAGGAAGAAATAGAAAAACAGATGCAGGCAGTTGCAAATCAGGCCAAAACCAAAAAATAAAAAGCACAGCGAGAGCTGTGCTTTTTTTAATAAACTTCTATCTCTGTTTTGGATAGCGCTACCCGTTCAAAAACGGGTCCTTTTGCTCCAAGTGTAAAGGCAAGGCTGCTGCTTCTAATTACAAGTAATCTTTCCGAAATTTTCAGTCCCAAATAATCAAAGGTTTTTTTATTCAGTCTTATACGTCCCTCTTCATCTATATTTGTCCATGCATAAAACCTGTCATTATAGAATATTAATTCTTCTTTTTCAGTTTGGTACTCAAATACTTCCTGTAATTTATGAGTTAATGAAGAAAGCTTTGAGTTAAGGAAAAGCTTTTTTGAAGAGATACAGAATCCTCCGGTTGTTTTACTTGAACTCATGAGTATTATTTTTCCGCTACTGTTGATACCGTACTCTCGGACTGCCTGAGGAGGTAAATATACTGAATAATCTTTGTTAATAAGAGACCAGCCATAAATGAACTTTCCGCCTTTTGTAATCTGAGGCATTGCATCACTCTCCTAAAAATAGTATAATATCGTAGTACTCTATATATATAGTACTATGATATTATAAAAAAATCAAGGAGGTTTTTATGCTTTCAAAATCTATGACTATATTATCGGGAATACTCTGGAAGAACCCGTTAAATGGCTATGAACTAGTGAAAAAGCTTTCGGTTATGGAGATCAAACATTGGTATAACATAGCAGAATCAACAGTTTATGCGTCCATAAAAATGTTGGAAAAAAAAGGTAATATTGACGGTAAAAGTGAAAAAAAAAGCAATATGCCTCCTAAAACAGTATACACACTTACTTTAAAGGGAGAGAAAGAGCTTACAGAAACTATCAGGGAGTATTTACAGAACTTTAGTTACGATACCGTAGACTTTACAATAGGAGTTTTTTTCATGCCGGTTATAGGCAGGCAAGAGTTCAGCCGCATTATAGAACTGCGTTGTGTATATCTGCAGAAGTATACATCCCATCTAAGCAGACAGTATGAGGAAATTTCCAAACAAATACTTCCAGAAAACGTTTTTTACGCAGTAAAGTACAGCCTTGATATTGCGCTTGCCAACCTGGAAAGTGCACAAACAATACTGAAGTCACTCCAAAATCATGAAGGCAATTATGATTTTGGGAGTTTATAACGATGTTTTGTTTTTGACATAATATTAATATATAATATATTTGATTAATAAAATGTATATAAAACTTCGGGAGCTGATCATATGTATAAAGAGAAAGACAAAAAAACTCTTTTTTACTGGGAAGTCGGAGGATTTTTCTTCGTTTGCCTTATAGGAGTACTTTTTCATTATATATTCAGTTATGCCGGAAATTTTTTTCTTCTGACTTTATTTTTTGCTTTAAATGAAAGTATTTGGGAGCAGCTTAAGCTTGTATTCTGGCCGACGCTTTTTTGGGGATTGGTAGAAAGTATTTTTATAAAGAAAAAAACTAACAATTTTTTTGCAGCAAAGGTTTTTGCGGCGACTTTTATGGTTGTTTTCATAATATCTGGGTTTTATCTATATACCAGTTTTTCCGGACATATCCAAGCTATGGATATTTTTATTGTTATTATTTCGGTTGCTTTAGGGCAAATGCTGGGGTATAGAATATTCCGCTGCAGGAAGTTTTCAGACACAGTATATAAAATAAGTATAGCAATAGTAGCTGTTTGGGCTTTCTTATTTTTGTGGTTTTCTTTTAATCCTTTGAAAAACGATATCTTCAGAGCGTATCAGATTACGTCGAAAAAGATTGTAAAAGATGTTTTATTGGTAAGAACACGTGACACCGCACTCAAAAGTTCTTTCCCAAGGGAAGTAGAAATCTGTAATTTTAAGTCCGTTGAAACCGCTTTCATTGAGGAATTTATTTGCACATGAAATAAATTCTTTTTTAATATCCTCTTTGTTTTTTTTGTCAACTGCCTGCATGTTGTGAATATCTTTTTTGAATCTTTCGTCAATAACCTGTCTGTAGATTCTTTGATAGAGGAAGTCATCCACAAGATTTCTTGCAAGAAGCTCCGATATTTTTTTTCTTTCTGTCTTCATATTGGTAAGAGCACAGATTGCCAGTGCTGTTCCCAGAGAGTTGCTTGCGGTGTTCCAAGCACTGTATCCCCAGAGTTGCCTAAGCAGATCATGTCTGATCATTTCGCTTATAAGTTCTTTACTGCCGCCATTTGGAGCTATCAGATCCAAAAGGATGACTTTTTTCCCGTAAGCAATGGCAGTTTTTATATGGCGCACACAGGTCTGTGGTTCGGCAAAGGCTATGTAAAGGAGAGTTTGAGAATCATTATCTTGTATAAAGTTAAGTGCTTTCATGTGTGAAAAAAGATTGGTCTGAAATGGTCTGTCTTCGAACTCCATTATTTCATTGAGTTTTGAAGGACAGTCACACAGGACCGATATTTTTTTTTCTCCTGGATTTGCAACTTTTGATACAAGCTCCTGAGCAGCTTCATCGGCTCCGTTATGAAGGAAAACCTTCTCTGATAAGTTAAGTGAAAGTATCTTCTCAGATATGGTCAGCTGTTCCTGGGTCTGTGGTCCGTTTGGGAAACAATCCTCCTGGGGAAGAAGTAAGAAATCAATACTTCCATTTGAAACAAGCTCAACTGCTTTAAGGTTGTTCTCAAGATTTCTTTTCCGCAAAAGGTTATACTGTTTCATAATATCCGGATTTATTTTTGTTTTCAGCGCTGATGCCTTTTCAAAATCTTTAGAGTAAAAAGCTTTAAGATAAGTGTTCATGTTCTGCCATTCAATCATAGATTCCTGTGAATAAACGGTTGTGGACAGTCTTCTTATCGTACTGAAGCAAAGTATTTTTGAATCTGGATTTTTCTTTTTTAAATCAGAAATGGCTAAAAATCCTTTTTGTACAGAATATGGTTTCGAAATACTTCCCCGTGAAGCTATAAGACCGCCGTACAAAAGCATATCCAGAGATAGCACATAGTTTTTTGCGGACTTTTTAAGCAACCAGTCCGCAATTTTATCGCAGTTTCCCGGATTCATGTACTTTCCAAGCATATCCTGATCAGGGATCTCGCATTCAACTCCTGCGACCATGCAAATGAGCTTGGGCATATCGGAATTTACGGGTCTGCTGTCAAGCGGCACAAGAACAATATCTTTACTCATAAACTATTCCATCCTCCTGTAGGAGAAGCTTAAGTTTTTTATATTTAATAAAATTGATAGGACATTTTTCCGTTGCAGACAAAACAGCCATTAATCCGGCGACCTGTCCTGTAGCACATGCAAGCGGGCTTGTTCTAACAGCAGAAAAAGCAAGATGATCGGCTGATATGGCTCTACCAGCTAAAACTACATTGGAAAGATTTTTTGGAATAAGATTTTTCATATCTATCTGATATTCGGATGGGTATGGTATAGTAACAACACGTAGTTCATCAGAGCCCGATACATGCATATCGACAGGATATGAACCGATTGCAACAGGTTCGTCCGCCTTTACATCGCCCATAAGCTGCGGCATTTGTAGGGTGCTTATACCGCATACATGAGTACTTTCCCTTACACCTATTGCAGGTGCGGATTCCAACAGCACTGCATCGGAAAATCCACGTATCTCACTGCGTAAAAAAGTCATAAAATTTTCTATTCCAAGTACTGCATCCATATGAGCTTTGGAATGCTCAAACTTATTAAGGCTCAGACCTGGATAACGATTTGTGTTTATCATAACCTGATCGGAAAAGTTAGGAATCTGAAAAAAAAGCAGTCTGTCTCTTTTAAAATTAAGATTATATTTTTCACATCGGCTACATTCCTGAAAGTAACCTGAGACTGCGAGATAGCTGAAATCTGTTTTTTCATCAAATAAAAAGTTTCCGGGATTGCTGCGAATATAATCAGTTATTTCCTGAGCATTTATTTTACCTACTCTAAGAATAAGTGTCATAGGTTGGGTTTCCTGTGATGGGCCATCGCCTATGGTATAAGGTGCACCGGATTTTATAGAGAAGTTACCATCACCTGTGGCATCAATAAATATATCAGCACAAAGATCAATACTTGTATACTCATTAGCTACGCTAGCCTGCTGAACCTGTATGGTCTGTATACTTTTTCTTGAGACTGTGGTTGTACAGATATGTCCGGAGATTACGTCCACTTTTCCTTGGCAGAGCATCTCAAAAAGTACAGTTTTCATGATTTCGGGATTGAAGGGAGTAATGGTCGGAACAAAGCCTATGGGATCTTTTATATGTCCGGGAGAACCGTTTTTTTCCATTAACCTTTCTACAATCTCCTGAGCAATTCCTTTTATTACCTGGCGTTTTTGGCTGTGGAAGGTCATCATAG
>Ga0209201_1002995_pt1 | contig 15445 bp, 21 predicted proteins | sample AD_UKC055_MetaG_FD_184411 | JGI IMG/M metagenome (GOLD analysis project Ga0209201, IMG submission 184411) | Active sludge microbial communities of municipal wastewater-treating anaerobic digesters from USA - AD_UKC055_MetaG (SPAdes) (version 2) | ecosystem: Engineered > Bioreactor > Anaerobic >...
GCGCGAACTCGCCCGCTACCTCGTCGATGCCGCCGAAATCTGCGAAAAACGCCAGTACCGCGGCCTGAAAAACTTCTCACTCTTCCGCGAAAATGAACGCTTCAGAAGTTCCGTTGTCCTGGTTCCCTTCAACCAGATGCGCGACCTGCAGACTCTCGCCCTTGCCGCCCTCAGATCCGGCGACGTTCTCGCCGAAACCAAAGAAAAATATGTGGTTCAATTCATCCGCGAAGGTCTGCAGCACCAGTTACCATTGATAAACATGCAGCTGAAAAAACAGGGAATGCGTTCGATCAGCTTCAAAAGCCTGAAATGACAATAGATGACAAACTCCCGTTTTCACGGTTTACCTGTTAAAATTAAGGCAGAAGCACTACCAGGGAGTAATCTTATGAGCGGTCACAAACACGAAGCCAGTCTCCACAACAGCGGCAAGAAAAAGCGTGTCAGCGGCTGGGTTGACCGCGTCACCGGCGGTATTGTCGTGGTCGTCATCAAACACCCAGACGATCCTGATGCAACCATTGAAATCAATGTGCCAATCGAGCAATTCAAGAAACGAACGCCGAAGGAAGGCGAATACATTTCCGTCGAGATTGCAGATAACAGCTGATTAAGCCTTTTTCTTTCCGGTCTTTCTTCGCAGTTTCCCAAGTCCGGCCAGAAATCTTTCCTTGATTATCTCGCGATCCGTCGCGTCACTCTCGATACCGTGAATAGTAAAAACTTTCCAGCCACCGCCCTTGTCTTTTTCGGTCAATAGCCGTTCGTCATTGATTTCCTCTTCAAACCATGCGCGGCCTTTGGTTACCTGACCCATCGTTGCCGGTGCGACAGGTTTCACCTGGTCGCCTTTCTTTTCATAGCTGACCACCGGAAACCGCACAATATTGATTTCTTCCGTTGTAAAAGCACCCACATCAACCAGTTTTACAACTTTGTTGATTTGATGCGCTTTTTCCAGACCTCGCACCAGGTTGCGCTCGATCGAGTAACCGGCCGGGTCTACATCCGAAATAGAAAAGACTGTCAGCGGCTTTCCGCCGCATTTTTCTTTCAGATCGTCTGAAAAGTATTCCATCGAAATAACCGCCGGCTCACCTTTCAAACAAATGAACGAAACTCCCTGTTCATCAGCCAGTTTCTTGATAAACAGGTATTGTCCGAGTTTTTCAGACGCCAGTATGATTTCCGGGTTCTTCTTGCCGATCCAGCGGTATGGCTCGTTCATGTCCATGAATCCGAAATCTTTGTATCTGAAAAGTTCCTGATCCTCGACCATTTCCTGCAAAGTGCTGTAAAACGTGTCTACATCACCAGAACCGAGAATATTGGAATGTTGCGCCAGAACGGCTTTGATCTTATACCAGAGTGATCTGATGTTTCCGTCGCTTGGTTCCTCGATGCCCTTCTGAATCCAGCGCCACATTTGATAAATGAGGTTTTTGATAACCCGCTTCGTGTTTATCTCATTCGCGCCATAAAGCCGGAAATAGCTGAGCATACGCTTTTTATCAAATTGTTTGATATCCCATTTTGCTTTAAAAGCCTCAACTGCCGCTTTATCATTTTTATCAAGGTTGTAAAGTTCCCGCCAGCCGAAGTCAATCAGCCCATAAAGCCTCAAAGCCCTGTCAGAAGGATTTTCCGGCGCAAGGTAGTGAAACCTGGTAACATCAAGAACTTTTTTGAGCTGCTGCCCATAAACACCCGTTACCGGAATCCTTTTCGCGGTTCCCTGCAGGCTGATTTCGCATTCATCGTCTTTTGCCCGTAATTCTGCCCTGGTCAGCCGCTTTTCTTCTTCAGGTTCCTCGGGAAACTTTTCAAAAGTGCCTTCAATTCTATCCAGAGCAACAAGATACTGCCGGTGTGTTTGCACAAACAACCCGCGCAAAAGCTTTTCCCAGGCATTCAGATTTCCCGGCAGCGTGATCGGCTTCTTTCCGGCAAGAATCGCCAGAACATCACCGCGTTTGCTGGTCAGGTAAAGAATATCCTTAACCGGCACAAAAGTGCCGTCTTTGGCTATTACTGACTTTTCCGTCAGTAATAGCTTTTCAATCCGCTTGAGCAGTTCGCTCATTGCAGCTTTTTCTCGAACTCAGCCAGGTATGTGCTGGTAACTGCATTTGCCACTGGCTCTTTGATTCCCTCAAACCACAGATCACGCGCCGAAGAAACCGCCAGCGCCCGTATCTTCGTCAGGTTGATCACATAAAACTTGCTGGTTCGCATGAAATGCGGATGTTCAGACAATCGCTTCTCGATCTCGGTCAGTCGCAGATTGCTGTAATAAGACTTCCCACCGGAAGTCACAAACATCGTTTCTTCCCGGCCCTGGTCTGATTTGGTCGTGATATAACAAACTTCCTTCAAATCCAGAAAGTAAACCGCCATTGCCGGATCTTCCGGAGTGACCGGAAACTTTTTAATTGGCGGGTCCAGATACATAAGTTTCTCTAAAACCTGTTTTAACAGGTCTGTTTCACCTTTCGCCATGCTCTCAACCTCCACTTTCAATGTTCCGCCTGCAGTCCTCACATTACACAAAACGGCTCACAGGCCCGTATAATCTGAACTCCGGCAAATTCTCCGAAGCTCCTCAAATTTCACGTGTTTTTCAGCCGTCTCACGCTTTTTCTGCGCGACTCCCGGAAAGCCATTTTCTTCCTTTGCCGCTCAAAATCTTCAAATGTCACAGTTTTCCAGCCCGGCCCTCTTCACATGCCTGCCTGGCCAGTATGTCAAAAGGATTTTCTTTGTCTTCCGGAAGCAGCTTCAATCCCCTGTGTTTTACCGCACGGTCAAAGTCCTGCTGCGTAAGTTCCGGGTAATCATCTGGGTCAGTTTTTGTGCTTAAATCAGCATCTTTTCTCATTGATAATTTTTGCCTGGAAACGCTCATAAAACCTCTGTATGCGATCCGGTTCTGATAAAAACAATCGTATCTTCTTCGATTCGATATATCAAAAGCCAGTCCGGCCCAAGATGACACTCTCGACAGCCTTTCCAGTTGCCGATTAAGTCATGATCACGAAATTTGCTGTCAAGCTTTTCCTGCATCTGCAGCCTGGTCATTACTGCCTTTAGCAATTCGACATCACGGCCTTGCTTCCCGGCTTTCTTATAATCTTTCTTGAACTTGCCGCCAAATTGCGCTTTAAGCATCAAGATCCTCAAACATTTCTTCAGGGGTGTTGTAAACTTTGCTGAGGTTCTTGCCTTCGATAGCTTCCTCAATCGCTTTTATTGTTTCAGGATTGGTAATCTTTACCGGAAAAGGCAAGCCTTGCTCCATAATGATCCGCCTGAAGAAAATGCCAATCGCTTCACTGGTCGTAATCCCGAGAGTCTTTAAAACCTTTTCAACTTCGATTTTTATGCCGGGTTCAACCCGAGTCTGAATAGTAGCAGTTTTACTCATATTTTTTCTCCTGCTTTAATTGTATTCAAATGTAATGACATTAGCAATACAATTTTCATAATAGTAACCCGCCAGACCGACTGGCTGCCCTAAAATTTCACGTCTTTTCTGCGCGTGATAACATGCATCTTAATTTAGATGCATATCTCAATTTGAGATTTTTTCAAGTATTGCGTTACGTTAAAGCCGCCTGAGCTTGAATTGTCATCGGCAGCAGTTCGGCCACGCAGCAATTTGCTTATAGTGTCAAAATGTAGTATTATTATTACAGGAACCATGAACAACAAACACCGCAAAGTCCTGGAAAAAATCTTTCAAAATCCTGTCAAACCAATCGAATGGCAGGACATTGAAAAGCTTTTTCTCGCCCTGGGTGCCAGCATTGCCGAAGGAAACGGCTCACGCGTAACGTTTTCCCTTAACGGAGTCACTGCCGACTTCCATCGACCGCATCCCGGCAAGGAAGCCAAACGATACCAGATTATCGATACCAGGGAATTCTTGACCAAAGCCGGTATTGATCCGAAAAAAGTTTGAGGTGAGAAACTATGAACAGCTTGAAATACAAAGGCTACACCGCCAGAATCGACTTCGACCCCGAAGACGAAATCTTTGTCGGGCGCGTGGTTGGTATTAAAGACATCATTGGTTTCCATGCGGAATCTGCCAAAGAATTGCGTCAGGCATTCGAAGAAGCCGTTGACCATTATCTTGCATCCTGTAAACAACTCAATATCAAACCCCAGAAAAGCTTTTCCGGCAGGTTTGTTATCCGCCTTTCCCCTGAAATACACGAAAGAGTTGCCCTTGTCGCTGCAGAAACCCATAAAAGCCTTAACAGCTTGATAGAAGACATCTTGAGGGGTTACGTTAAAGCCGCCTGAGCCTGATCGAACCAGACCGATGCAGCTTGCCTGCAGCAGTTTTGCTTGTTTTACGACGGAAACAAAATCGCATGACCGAAAAGACTGCACATTCATCTGCTGACTTTTATCCTGTTCTTCCTTTGCCGCTCAAAATCTTCAAGTGTCACAGTTTTTCCAGCCCGACTTTCTTCACGGGCCTGTCTGGCCAGTATGTCAAAAGGGTTTTCAGTCCTGGCCAGGTGAATGCCAGATTTGTCAGCCCTGACCAGCAAAAAATCGCCTGGCTTGATGTTGTAATCTTCCCGCATTTTCAGCGGCAGCGTCAATCTCCCCTTCGCATCGAGCTTCAGAACGGCTTGCAAACCCTTGCGCCTGAAGGCGCGATCGATGTCTTTCTGGGTAAGCTCAGGGTAATCATCAGCTGCGCCATTTCCGGTCCCTTCGCTCATAAAATCATCAGTGAACTTCCCGATGTTACGATCCATCGGTGTCCAGATATCTTTTTTAATTTTACTTTCAGCTCGTCTCTGCTTTTTCAGCACTTTTCCGGTGTTTTTCATATACGAACCTCAAATACCTCGCCGCGGATTTACCAAAAGACAAAATTTATCACTCCCGCACCTGTTTGAGAAAGCCGTTTACACACTCATAAACATCTCGCCGGATGCGGTCTTTCTCTTCACTGTCCGCATCCTGCTCCAGGAAATCAGCCACATCAACCGGCCCGGCGTGATCTACCGAAGCGAACTTGTCAGCAAGCTTCTGCAGACCTTCCTTTACCAGATTCCGATCCCTGAAAGGCGCAAATTCTTTGGCCAGCTGCTTTATTCCACCCGAATAATTCTTTATGACAAAGTAAATATCATAAGCGTCTTTCGGCTTGCCCCGCCCCAGCGCCGCCGCCTTCATCATCAGGAAAGGCGCCACCGCTACCAGGTTGACCGTCGCGTTGTCCTCAGCCCCATCCGGCCGCCTGCCGGCAATTTTAACCTTGTTGGGCTCCACTTCAAAAGCGAAGTTCCCGCCGGTAGCCTTTAACGCAGCCACTCCATGAATGTGCTGGCTGCGATGCGTCTCGCTTGTGCCGCCATATTTTCCGGCCAGAATATCAACATCTACAGGAAAGTTCTCTCCATCAATAACCACAGCCTTCACAAATGAAAACGACTTCTCCGGATGCTTGTCATAGCCATTCTTCAGCAGCATGCGCTCGATCGTCTGATAACCGGCATCCTTCATTTTCAGGTGGTTGACCAGAACATCGACATCGATACTGCCGATATGATCAAGCCCCGGAAACATCATTTCCGGAATCCAGCCGCCTATAACCATGATGTTATCCTGATATTCCGCCAGCAGATTGACCAGCTCGATCAGTATCCGATGCGCCGCTTCTATCTGCCCCTGGTTGTAATCTATCGATCTTTTCAGGTTTTCATCACGAATCACCATGTTTTCATAACCCTCATAATTCCTCCCGCCATCTCTTCCCCGCGGGCTTTCAATGGCCTACAGTCGAGATATGCCTGTAATGGTGATACCACGCTGCTTTCCTTGACTGTTCTGCTGTCGATCAACACGCAATCATCATAAGGAATCATGAACGCCAGGTTGGCGCCCGATTCAACCCGCTTGCCGTCAAGCTGTTGCAGCATCTTTTCAACCGCGGACTCCCGAACATAAACATGAATTTTGCTGTATCTGACCGTCGGGCTGTAACGGTTCCCGCCCGAAAACCCGGTCAGCCAGTAATCTAAACCGGCCTGTTTTCTTATCTGCTCGAATCTGCTTTCTATTTCTGCCAGATTGCCGGGAACATAGCACTCAACCACGTCGTTTGGCCTGGCATTGTAAATCTCAGCCCAGCGGCTGAGCATGTCTTCAAGTTTCTGCAGTTTGAAACCCTTGTTTATTCTGCCGATCCAGTCGTTATCTTCGAGAAATCTCTTGATCTTGGCTATCTGACCCAGACTGCAGCCCGCCGCTTCCGCAAGTTCCTCTGTTTTCCAGGATCTTCCCGGTTGACTCACCAGCGTTCTCAATACCCTGCTGGAAACAATCGAGCTTCTTTCAAACACTGATTTGCTTGCCCGGCTTTGCGCTTTGGGATTCTTTTTACCGCTTACGGAAATATAAACCGGCCCGAAAGCCATCTGACAATTGCCGGCAACGTCACAGAAACCCACCCCGGCCTCTTTGCAGAGCCCGGCGGTTTTGTCTGACATGAACGGAACCAGAAGCAGCCGGTAGCAATCTGCCATCTTGCCGCTTTCGCTTATCGCCTTTTTAACATGCCCCGGATACCCGGCAGCCAGCTTCAGCAAAAGAATATTGTAAGCCCGACCCTCGGCTTTTAACCGTATAAAATCACCATAAACAGCCAATAAATCAACGGCCGGAACATTCTCCAGAATTTCTTTTACCAGATCTTCAGGATTTTTTTTCACACTTATCTCCGTTTTCACCAAATCAGTGAAAATTATCATAACAGTGAAAATTCTATTTAGCCAGTCACAAAACTTAAAAAGTCACCAAAACCCGGCAATGTATTTCTAACAGGAAAACCACTATGCACTGGTTATTTGCAAAAGCCTTTATTGATCGCAACTTCAACCGGTTGCCAATAATAACGATTGTAAACCGCCCCACCCGCGCCCTTTCCGGAAAAGCATTTCCGTCTTTTCAATCATCCGGGGGTACCCGTCTACACCAGAATAACCGTCAAATAAAAAATCGATTTTAGACCCATTCCCGTGCCCTGTACGCAACGCAAATATTTCAAATCGACCCCACGCCCATAAAACTAAAAACAACGCAAAAATGACCGCCATATCAAATAGCCCTCAATTTCACCGGGTCGATCAGCTCATACCAGAACTTCTGCAGAAACGAATACTGCGGCTTCTTCTTCGGCGCCGGCTCCCAGACTTTCACAACTACCGGCTCAACCTTCGGCGGCTCAAGCCGCATCTGAATCGCTTCAAGTTTTCTGTTCTGAGCCTCGTTCTGCATTTCAATAGTCGCGGTCAGTCGCTTGTTCTGTTCCACCAGTAGCATGACCGCCTTTTCCAGCGATTCGATCCGGCTGACCAGCTCCTGTTCACGCTCACCGCCATTTACCGGTGAAATGGTGACCGCATTGTTTACCAGCAGCCCGGCCGCTTCTTTGGGTTTGACTCCCTGGCTGATCAGGTCGGCCATCTTCTTGATCATTTCGCATTGCTCTGTCGTCACATGCGCCGCCCTGGAAATAATCTTTGGCTGAACATCGAGCAGCTTGCACCAGTATTTCAACTGATCTACCGTTGCCGACTCCGTAACATCCGTCAGCTTGATCATGATTGTGTCTGTCATAAATTTACCTTCCGGTGAATATTTTTACCGCTTTCTTATCGGCAAAAATCTGATGGTTGTTAATTCGGTGAATCGGTGACCGCATTTTTTCACCCGGTCACCACCGGGTGACCGCCAGGTAATTTTTTCTCACCGCCTCACCGCCACCCCGGGGAAATTTTCCATCCCGACCACTTTGCTCCAACGAACTATCACTAAAACCGTGTTAAAAATTTCCTTCCGGTGAAAACCTTCACGCATCAAAACGCTGATCAGATGCTATTTCCATCTTATTTCACCGCAAGTTTTTACCAGGTCACCACCGGGTCACTGCCTGGTAATCTTTCTTCACCGCATCACCGGAAACCCTTTCCAGAAGCGAACTATAACTTTTATAGGCTGAAACCCGAGTGATAGTTCGCAAAACGGTTCAAATTTCCCGAAATAGAACGAACTATAACTTTTATAGGCTCAAAAATTGCCATGTTTTTCAGCCTGAATCCTTGATTGTGAAAGGGTGGCGCGGTATTTTTTATTAAAAACGAATTGCGAGAAAAACCGGGTCAATTATAACTTTTCCAGGCTGAAGTCGGCTGGTTGAAAATCAGTGTGAAACACATATCAATCGCGCGAAATGATCCTGATAAACTTTTATGCCGGCAGATTGGTTGCCTGGGCAAAAATTCGCATTTTGAACTATCACTTGATAAACTATTTATGACAAACTATCACCAAAACCGTGTTTGGTCATATCTTTGTAAACACAACAGTATGCCAACTCAGACAAATTTAATGTTATAACCAAAGCCACAAAAAAGTGAATTGCGAGAAAAACCGGGTCAACTATAACTTTTATAGGCTCAAAACTTATCGCGGTTTTCAACCTGAAAAGCTGATCATAAAAGGGTGGGGCGGTATTTTTCATTAATTGTCTCATGGGGTCCCTGGTTCGAGCCCTGGTAGGCGCGTTTCTTGGGAAACTGGTATCAAAGCTGATTGCTTTTTCCCGTTTCGCAATTCCATTCCGGCCTGGCGTTCTTCCCGCTGACCTTGTATTGCTCTCAGTAGTCAGCCTTCACCGGTAGTTTTGTCGTTCGATTTTTGAACTATAACTTTTATAGGCTATAAAAAAACGAACGAACCTTACCTGTAAAAACCATGAATTTTAGTAGAATTTTTTTTGCGCCCTGTTTGTTAGTTTTAATATTTTAATACTTTTAATATTTTAGCGCCTCTGGAACTTGCATCAATTCAATCTGTAGCTATGCCAACTCAGACAAATTTAATGTCAACTCAGACAAATTTAATGTCAACTCAGACAAATTTAATGTCAACTCAGACAAATTTAATGTCAACTCAGACAAATTTAATGTCAACTCAGACATTAAAAAAAAATGTCTGTTTTCTCTGGCTATCTTGTCAGACATAAATTATAATTGTCTGATAAAAGTTTGTTTTCCGGAGGGTCTGCGTGACACATCAAATAGTTCGTAAAGCTAATTCGCTCATAGAAGCCACGTATAAGCTGTCAGCCATTGAACAGAAAATCGTGCTTTACCTGGTCTCAACCATAAGCCCGTCTGACGAAGATTTTAAACCTTACCAGTTTAAAATTAAAAACTTTTTTGAATTTATTGACTACTCTGATACCAACTACACATGGCTGGAAGAAAACCTGCTGTCTTTGAAAAACAGAAATTTGAGAATCGTTTATGAAAATGAAGCCGGCAAAAAGGTTATTCTGAATGTTAACTGGCTTTCCTCTTCGAAATACGTAGAAGGCAGCGGCTGTGTGGAACTCCGCTTCGACCCGAACATGCGGCCCTTTCTGCTGCAGCTCCGCAATCGTTTCACCAACTATCACCTTTCTAATGTTGTTCAGCTGAAAAGCCAGTTTTCAATCCGTATTTATGAGCTGCTCAAGCAATATGAAAAGATCGGAAAACGCGCTTTCGGTCTTTATGACCTGCGTTCCACCCTGGGCATCGATGAAGATCAGTATCAGCAATACACAGACTTCAGGAAAAGGGTCATCCTGGCCGCTCAGTCAGAGTTGCAGGAAAAGACAGACATTTGTTTTACTTTCAAAGAAACCCGCGTTTCCAGAAAAGTGGATGTAATAACCTTCTTTATCAAATCCAATGTCTTGAAACCAGTCGCATTCGATGAAGCCGAAATTATCATTCCGGAAAATGACATGGAAGCTGAATTGAACTCATTGCTGGATCTGCTGCCGGCAGCCTATAAAACCAGAAAATCCGTAAAAAAAGCTCTTGAAGACTCGCTGATAAAAAACGGTTTCGAATATGTTATGCGCAATGTTGTTTACACAAACGAGAAATCTAGCGCCATCAAGAACTACAGAGCCTACCTTGTTAAAGCCTTGAATAATGATTACGGCCTGGCATACATGGAAGATATACAGGTGAAAAATGAAGCCGAGCAGGCTAAACAAAAAACTTTCGCCGAAGTCGAAAAGCAGAAACAGCGCGAAAAGAACCAGATCGATCAGGAACGGGAAAGCCGCGAAAAAGCCCGCGTGTTTATTGCCTCTTACGCCCCCGAAACCTTGGAAGCCTACGCCGAAGAAGCCAGAAAACGCCTCTCTCCTGATTCTCTGGCCCGCTATCACCGGAAAGATGTAATCGGCCTCTTCGAATTCAAACGCCGCCTCGAAGACGTCGTCATGGAACACACCGGCCTCCGCAAACCCCAACCGGAAGCCGCGTCTGAATTTCCGGAAACCACACCAGCAGGCCAGGAAATGAAAGCCGCTGCCGAATAGAACGACAGCCAGGTTCCAGAGCCGCACACGACCCACACTCTGTCCATCTGCTCCGGCGGCTGGTTAGATGGTTGATGACAAAATTTTGGGGTCTTGTTTGACACTTCCTGCTTATCCGTGTAAATTAATAGTAGTTTATACGTATAAAGGAGGCTTTTATGTTTACCAAGCTTACCCTGAGACTTGAAAAAAATGTGATTGAGGATGCTAAATCGTGGGCAGACGAGAACCAGGTTTCTCTATCGCAATTAGTTTCAATGCTGTTCAAAAGCCTGAGAAAGCAAAGCAAGCCTGCTGCAGACTTAACCCCCTGGACCAGGAAACTAATGGGAATAGCAAAACAAAAAGGGAAAAAACCACCCACAGATGAGAAATTGAAGGAATCCTATGTTGACTATCTTGAGGAAAAATACAAATGAAAAAGAGGGTTCTTTTCGATACGAATGTTGTTCTTGATTTTTTATTGGAACGCCCACCCTTTTTCTCGGAAGCAGTAACGGCATTAAACATGGTTTCTCAAGGTAGAGTGGTTGGTTTTATCTCTGCGCATGCAGTGACAACGCTTTTCTATATCTTATCCAGAAAGGTAACTTCTGAAAAGGCTAAGGATATCATTTCAGACCTTTTAAAAACCTTTTCCGTAGCGGCTGTAACAGAAAAAGTTATCAAACAGGCCGTAGCAAGCAAATTTAAGGATTTTGAAGACGCAGTAAGCCACTACGCGGCATTAGAAGAAAGAGTTACAATGATAGTTTCAAGAAACATCAAAGACTATTTAAAGAGCGATATTCCGGTAATATTGCCGAAAGTGTTTATTTCAACAACTCTTGAAGTGGATGCCAAATGACAAATCAGGTTTCTGCTCGGCGATGATCCGCCAATGGCAACGCTTTTGCCGGGTGTGAGCGCATAATATCTTTATATTGCTCATCAAGGAACATCTTGAACTGCATTTTCTCGTCAGCAACCCTCTGCAGCAGTTCGCTATGGTCTTTTTTCTCGAAGGCCCGGCAGTCCATCATAAAGGTTTTGAAATGAATTTTCTGCAAAACCTTCCAGTTTGAAAACAAAATATGCAGGTAAGGGTCTCCCTCGGTGCTCTGATCTAAAATCATCACATGCATTTCTGGCCTGTTATCGTAATCTTCCGCAATGCGATTGCCTGCAATTTCAAGATATTGCTGCGCTCGCTGCCGGAGTTCTTTCAGTTGTGACTCCAGACCGTTGGCATTGAGGCGCATGTCATGAACAGAACAGCCATTTTCGGTTGGTTTGTCATGGTCTTCGCCAGGATAATAGTCATACGGTATCAACTCCTGAATGCAGTCATATTCAAAATCACCCAGCTCCATCCAGAAATACCGAGATACCATGCTCAAAGAAGCATAATAAAATTTATCGTCTACAAACAGGCGCGCCCATGTTGCATGCAAGCTTCCCCGATATGTCCGTGCACAATAACCCTCGCGGGTTTTACGATCCGTTTCCTGAAATTGAAAGTCATCAAAGTCATATTGATACAGCGTTTCAAAGTCTAAAGTGCTTTTCTCAGGTGCAAAATACTCGTTGAGAAAAAACAGATCTTCGCCAATCCCATAAAGCGGCAATAGAATGGCGTTAAATTTGGTGGTGTCATGATTCGACATGTCTGACCACGCATCGTCAAATGCGTCATCGTCAACAACTTCAACGCCAAAGGCTTCTTTCATAATAAACTGGTGAAATTTGAACTTGAGATCATCAGACATAAACATGCGGCACTTGTTCTGAGTCTGCTCATCCCAGGAGAAATACCCCGGAATCAATAGATTAACCGCCCGTTCTAGCACCGGAGAAAAGCGCTTTTCCATATTGTTCCCTTCACCAAACACTTCTTCGTGAGTAAGAAACCCTTTTTCATTTCTGGCTTTCTTGATCTCGGCTATCATTATAGAAATACCTTATAAGAAACGTTAAAGACCTCTCCAAACTTTTTGGCTGGAACACGGCACATGATAATCCTCAGATTGCTGTTTGGCGGCATATTGTCTCCTGCGCCTGATCAACCGCTTTTGCATTAACTCCTGAAACATCATTCTTGGATAATAAATATATCAAGCGCAGATATGTAAAGCAACATACCAACGTGATCATCGATTTGATACGCTGACAAAGCTCGTTCGCTATTCGCGAATAGCAAATAACATTCTGTCATCTGGACATTGTTTTCATACTGAACTGTTCTCAAACTACAATACTTTGCAATCTGAAACAGCCGAACTATGACTTTTTTAGGGTCAACTATTGCTTTTTGAGGGTGAGAATACCTCTTTAAAATATGCTTATTGTAACGACAATAGGCATGTTTCTGTTATAATAACAGCAAAAGGAGTTTTTATGACAAACACAAGTATGAATATTCGCATGGATAGCAAAATCAAACAGCAGGCGCAGCACCTTTTTGCTGAGTTTGGCCTGGATATGACGACAGCGGTAAATATGTTCTTGAGGCAGGCAATCAGGGAGCGTCGAATTCCGTTTGAATTGAAGTTGAATCCTAATGAAGAAACACTGGCTGCTATTGAAGAAGTCCAGGAAATGAAGAAAAAGCCCGCCAAAGGGAAATCATATAAAGACGCGGATGAAATGATGAAGGATCTGCTTAAGTGACATACACAATTAAGCCGTCTGCAAAGTTTGCGAAAGATCTTAAGCGGGTGCACAAGCGTGGGTGGAAAATAGCTTCGTTAACTGACATTGTCAAACAGCTCGCTGCCGGGAAAAAGTTGTCAGCCAGGCATCGAGACCATGATTTGGTTGGCAATTTTACCGGTCTGCGAGAGTGTCACATCGAACCAGATTGGCTGCTTATTTATGATATGGATAGTGAAAACTTGATGCTATATCTTGTCAGAACCGGCTCCCATAGTGATTTATATTAAATCGCGTGGCGATTATTACTTCAAATCTGGCTATCTGAGCGCTTTATATGTATACAGCGATGTTGGTGTGTGAAAATGTAAAGGAAGCAGCATGAAAAAGGAAATGTTCGACCGGCTGGTTAAGAGCGTAAAGGAAGCCGGCAAAATCTACCGCGGAGAACAACAGCCGTCAAGAATGATAAAAATGATTGATTATAAAGGCTATATCGCCAGAATCCAGTTTGATAAAGAAGATCAGATTTTTGTTGGCGAAGTTATTGGGATTGATGACATAATCGCTTTTCACTCTGAAAACGAGGAAGAGATTATTCACGTCTTCCATAATGTGGTTGATGACCACCTGGAAACCTGCAAATAAAGAGGAGTCCGGCCTTAGAAAATTAATCTCATGGCTTAACTTGCAGGAAACAATATTCAAATAGCTCTTTAAATCTTCCCTGAAAGCTTATGGTCGTGATTTAAAAGCGCTTGGCACACATAAAGTCCCGTTCGGTGTCGTGGCCCCAGGTGAAATTTTTTGTGGCAAAAGTCGCGAAAGACACGGCAAACCCCAATTTATCTGAAAACTGGCAATAGGAGCATTGAAAGCGTTATGAAAAAGAGAATGCGCAAAAAGAAACATGTCGGGGAATTCACAGAATGGGGTCGCCAGATCATCATTTACCGCAACTGCAGCGATCATTTTGATAAATTTCTTGATGCTTTCATAGAGGAAGCGGTCGAAGCAAATGACTGCTGCTGCGGTGGCGGTGGCAGCAAAAACATGCTTGATATCATCGTCGAACTGGGTCTGCAGGAGCATTGCGAAGAGCGACTGCAGAGAATAATTTCCTGGCTGCAAAGCAGAACCGACGTCGAGAGCTGGAAAATCGGCGAAAAATTCGACCTGTGGCACGGCAATTACAAAGATCTCAAACCAGAGGAAGACCATGCAATCGAGTCACCGCTTATATAAAGCTACCTCCCCCCGGTTCCCGCTTCTGTCATTTATTGTCATCGGCAGACTTTTCACTGCCAGCCCTGTCGCCAGTCGCTTCGGCTGTCCAGACATTGGGGTCGTGACTCTCACCTCGATCCAGAGGCAAGAAAAGCAGGCCGCACCCGGAGCCGCCTGCTGGAAGAAAAAGACAAAAGAAAAAGCGGTTGCGCTGGCCAGATCTCGCCAGGCGAGTTCTTTGCCAGCACTCTGAGGGCATTCAGATGGCTGGTTGCCTCCGGCCACCGCCCGCAAGCTCCGGCGAAGAGGCTGAAAACCGCGGGGTAACCGCGGCGCAAAAACCGCGCCAGGTGGGCCCCTCCCCGGCCCTCCCACCTGTCACGCTTTTTGCTACCGCCGCTTGCCGGCTAATAGGCCCATTAGGCGGACATTACCCCGCCAGCCTCTTCGCCTCCGGCACTCCCTCGCATCCCGAACCGTAAACGGTCGGGCGCTCACTCGGCTTCCGCATAACAAAGTTTATGCGGAAACTTGCGGGCTGGTCTGCAATTCTCGCAACTCTCTGCCCTAACGATGCCAACTCTGATCATGGCGGCCCCCGATTCTGAAATTATCCGGCCACCCTTCCGATCGAGTCCGACACCCAGCCACCAGCTGTTTTGCCTCTCGCCAGTTTGCGCTAAACAAGCCCGATTGCCCCCATTTGAGGCAATTACTCCCTCGAATGGCACACGCCCCGCGTCCTGTCGAGCTGGCCAGGGCTGCGGCAGCTCCGCCGCCTCGCACCTGCCCACCTCCCGGAAAGCCCTTCGGGCTTCCGCAGGTCGCCGCAATGCCCATCTGCCCCGGCCATGCCTCTACCGCTTGTCATTTATCGTCATTCTTCCAACTCCCCGCGCCTCGATGCTCCAGTCGCCGTGTCATCTGGACATTGGGGCCGTGTGTCAATCGGTTTTAAACAACTGGCCGGCAATCAGCAGCAGGCGCAATCTTTCCCACCAGCCCACAGGGGCCTCTAGTTTATGAAAAAAGTTGCCAGAGACAAAAGTTCCCGGCAACTTTCTTTAATCCGATTAAATCTTTATTTCAGCTCTTTGTCTCTATAGAAAATTTGAGACCAAATGAATTTAAGAGATTCCATAGGCTGCCGAATTCCGGATTTCCTTTTACAGAGAG
>Ga0209201_1002997_pt1 | contig 15438 bp, 15 predicted proteins | sample AD_UKC055_MetaG_FD_184411 | JGI IMG/M metagenome (GOLD analysis project Ga0209201, IMG submission 184411) | Active sludge microbial communities of municipal wastewater-treating anaerobic digesters from USA - AD_UKC055_MetaG (SPAdes) (version 2) | ecosystem: Engineered > Bioreactor > Anaerobic >...
TCGAAGAACGATTCCCGGCCCCACCACCGCAGGAACATATCCACACGTGGCTCACCGAGTTTCATGAACTTCTCGATCCGTTTTCCCGTGACTGTCATTTGCCAGTTCCTTTCGTCAATGGTTTGATTCCGTAAAATTTCTTGGTGTCCTCGCTGCTCACGCGGCCTTGATAGTGGGCCTTGATTATCGCCTCCGAGTTCCCGAATTGCTCGGCGGTTCTGCCATAGCTGCCGGTCTGGCGGAAGTAGTGCGAGATTGCAGTATGGCGCAACACATCATCCGGCCACGGCTTGAGCGTGCCGACTTTCTCCCTTTGCGTTTGGGTGAGTCGCTGGGGGTTTCCGAATCCAGCGGCGGCTTTGATTATATCGAGGTCCTTCCGCCAGTTTGACGGGAAGATAGGTTTGCCTTCGTAGGCTTTGAGCCATGCGGCTAGCGTGGCATCAATCGTAATGACGCGCGGGCGCTTCGTTTTCGTCTGGTGAGCTTCCAGGCGGATTTCTCCATCCTTCAAGTTAACCTGCGCCCATGTCAGGCGGGCGGCCTCAAATGGTCGTAGCCCGCCAAACAAGCACAGCGCAACATAGGGAGCCAGCCGGCCCTTGCGGTGCTGCTGCGCGGCCCGCAGCAGTTCCCGACACTCGGCAAGCGTAAGCACAGCCGGGGCGGTGACGTCTCCGTTTCTCTCTACCCTCACATCGCGGCACGGATTAGCCGTTGTCCATCGGCGCGGGCGCTCGATGCACCACCGGAAGAAGCGGGAGGCGGCGCGGCGGTCATTGTCGCGGGAAGCGGGGGAGACATTTTGGCGCTTGTCGAGAAACTCCTCTATGGTGTCGGGGGATATGTCGGCAACGCGCAAATTGCCGATGCTGCTGGCGAACACCTTAACCCGCAACCGCAGATTCGCCTTGGTGCGCTCCCGCAATGTGGGCGTGGTGTCCAGCCATTTCCCAAATTCTTCAACGGCCTCGTCCAGCCGGGGCGATACTGCAACCGCGTGTTGTTTGCCGTGTTTCTGCCAATGGTCAACCGCAAGCATTAGTTCCTCGTCGGCGTCCAGGCGCATGTAGCACGCTTCCGCAATTCGCAGTTGCGTGTCTGTGAGCTTCGTTGCGCGGATTGCGGTTTCTGTTTCGCGGGCAAGGTGTTCGGTTTCGAGTTCTACCTGCCGACACTGGGCGGCCTTCAGGTCTGCAAAGTTCTCGCGCACTCGGGACCCGTCGCGCTTGTAGCCTGTGACCCGGTAGGACTTGCTGCCGGTCGCCTTGTTGGTGAAGTCCTGAATCTTGAATCGCTGCCGGTGGCAGGTTGGTTTGGGCCTCGGGGTGATGGTCAGGGGAACTACGTTTTCCGCAGTTGTCCAAGTTGCCTTTTTCGGTTCCGGTTTCATTGCTTTACATTCTCGCCTATTGGAAGAAAGTAGTCAACCGAAAAGACAACTATTTTTAGACCCCTGTTCTACCCTTGCAAACATGGGCTTATATGTATGTAGCGCGGTGTGCTTTTAAGCCGTTGGTCCTGGGTTCGAGTCCCAGCCAACCCACCACTTCCGCCAAATCGCTCTTCCCTGGCAGTTTGATCTCGGGTCTAATCCGCTATGTATGAAGGCTCTGGTACCTGCGGCGCCCTGCTTTTCCGTCGGCACGCCGGTCCTTTCGGGCTCCGCCCTGTGGCTGGCGACGGGGCAGGCTCGGGGGGATGGGGCCGAGCGCCCACGGCTATGAAACTTGATGTCCGCAGGCAACTGTATGGCTGCGCCAGGCTGCTGGTCTTGGTGGCAGGTGTTCTTTTCCACACCCACAGCCGGGCGGCTGACTACTTCGTATTCACCTCCTTCAGAGGCAATGGCGAGGACGGCTTGCACCTGGCCTGGAGCACGAACGGCTACCAGTGGGAGGCGTTGATGGGAGATCGCTCTTTCCTTAAGCCCAAGGTGGGCGCCTACAAGATCATGCGTGATCCCTGCCTGGCAGAAGGCCCGGACGGCACGTTCCATTTGGTCTGGACAAGCGGCTGGACTGCGGACAAGGGCAAGATCATTGGCCACGCGCAATCAAAGGACCTCATTGCCTGGTCGGAGCAACAAGCCATTGCCCTGATGGACAATGAGCCGCGTGCGCGCAACATTTGGGCCCCGGAGATCTTCTACGACAAGGCCCGGCGCCGCTGGTTGTTGTTTTGGTCAAGCACCATTCCAGGCCGGTTTCCGGAGACGGACGATACCGGCGACGACGGCTACAACCACCGCTTCTACTACACCACAACGGCGGATTTCCAGGCGTTCGGGGAGTCGCGGTTGCTTTATGACCCCGGGTTCAATGCCATTGACGCCACCCTGTTCAAGGCTCGCGGTAAGTTCTACCTCTTCTTCAAAGATGAGCGGAAGCAGCCGCTGATGAAGAACCTGCGCTATGCGGCGGCTGATCGGCCCGAAGGCCCATTCAACGAGCCGAGCGCGCCGTTCACCCGGGATTGGGTGGAAGGCCCATCCGTGATCCGGATCAAGCGCGAGTACCTGGTCTATTTCGATCACTACGCGGAACCCCATTACTACGGCGCTGTCCGTTCGAAGGACCTGCGGCACTGGGAGGACTGCTCCAGGCTCATGTCCTTTCCCAAGGGGCATCGCCACGGGACAGTGCTGAAGGTTCGGAGTCAAGTCGCCCGGCGGTTGCTGGCGCTGCAATGACCGCTGCCGGGCGGCGCCAGGCTGCGCGGCGTCTTCCTTCCTTGACGACGTAATTCTCAGCCGCAACCTTCTTCATCGGTGTCAGACAAATCAGAGCCGGTGAACTCCTCCTTCGGGCAAGCGCCAGAGGGATTGGCGCCTTCACCGTCGGGCCGGGCCCGATTTGGCCGGGTCAGCGCGGCCGCTGTCCTCAAGCGCGGGCTGCCCTGGTTTGCGGCCTGTTTGCTGATGCTTGCCTTCTTGAGGTTTCCACCCTGCTCAGAGCCGGACGAAGAGCGCGCTTACCGGGCCGATCCTTCCCAGACCGCTGTCCTGTTCTATGCGCAGCAGCATGGGCTGCAGTTCGGCAAAGACCTCGCCTATACCTACGGCCCGCTGGGTTTACTGGTGATGGATTACTTTTATCCCTGGGCGGCAAAGCCTCGCATGGCGGTCGAGGTGGGGCTGTGTTTCACCGTGGCGTTGGGGCTTTGCCTCGTGGCGTGGCGGCTGAAATGGTGGTGGCGGTGCCTGCTGCTCGGGGGCTTTGCCTGGGGGGGCGCAAATATCTTCTCGGCTGACATTCACCCCCGCTGCGATCTGGTTATCAATGCAGGCTTCCTGTGCTGGGGTGTGCTTTGCTTCGTCGAATACGGGCGGCGCCTGTTGTGGGCGGCGGCCGTGTTCAGTGTGCTGGCTGTGTTCTGCGCTCTGGCAAAGGTCTCCTACCTCTTTCTTGCCGCCGGCTCTGTGCCTTTGCTGGCCGGCGATCTGTTCGTCCGCGGCCATCGGCGCTTGGCGCTGGGGCTGGTGGCGGGTTGTGCCGGAGGTTTTCTTCTGGGCTGGGAGTTGACTGGGCAAAGGCTCGCTCATCTGGTGCCTTTCCTCGTCAACGCAGTCGCCATGGTGCAAGCCTACAATGCCGCCCTCGGGTTCGAGCCGCTGCCGCTGGCCAGGAACATGGGGTTGCTCCTTGCACCGTTGCTTCTGGCGCTCCTGTTGCTCCGCGCCCGGGCGGCCTTCAGCGGCTCGAACGGGAAGGCGCGGGCGCGGCGCGGCTTGCTGCTGACGTGGTTGTTGTTGCTGACGTTCACCGTTTGGAAACATGGATTCGTCCGGGCCTACGCCGGCTACCTGACCATGTGCTTCATCCACCTGGCCGCGCTCGCCGTGACGCTGGAGATTTTCTCTGCCGATCAGCCATGGCGCCGGCGTTGGGAAGCTCTCCTGAGCGGCGCCTGCTGGGTCCTGCCGATGGTCACCGCGCAAGCTCTCTCGTTCCCAAGTTTCCCCGGCTCCGTGGTCGCGGTTGCCCACTCTATCCGCGCCAACCTGCAAGAGCTGCTTCAGCCGGGCGAGTATTTGCGCCGCGAGGGCAAGGCCTTCGCGGATAACCGCCGCAGAGCGCAATTGCCCAGGTTCCGCGAGATCATCGGCGACAGCAGCGTGGACGTCTTCGGCTATCGCCAGGCGTTTGCCATCCTCAACGACCTCAACTATCGCCCGCGCCCGAACTTCCAGAGCTACGGCGCCTGCAATGCCTACATGATGCGCCTGAACGAGCGGTTCTTCCTTTCGAGCGCCGCGCCCGAGTATGTGCTCTTCGAGTTTCTGCTCCTGGACCGCAAATGGCCGTCGCTCGAAGACGGGTATGTGCTGCGCCAGCTCCTGGTCAATTTTGAGCCGGTCGCCACCGAGCAGAATTTCATCCTGTTCAAGGCCCGGTCCTCCGAAGCGCCGAGACTGACGCTGTTGCGGGAGGGGCCCGTCCAGCCCGGAGAGGCCATTGACCTCAGCGACTGCGGCGACGCAAACCTGTGGCTGGAGATTGATTTGCAGGCTTCGTTGCCTGGCCGCGTCCGGCAATTGCTTGCCCGCCCGCCAACGGTGCGCCTGGCCGCGTGGCGTGGGCCGCGCCAGGGGCTGATCCTCCGAAAGCGCGCCCCGGCCTCGATGCTGTCGGCGGGCTTCCTGGCCAGTCCTCTGCTCCAGCGCAACCAGGACGTGCTGGAGCTTTTTGACGCCAACCCGGCTACCCGGCCCCGCGCCTATTCCGTGGAGTTGCTCCCGGGGGATGAGCGTTACTGGCAGACCCCCATTCGCTTCCGCATTTACAGGATCGAGAATCCTCTCGGCCAGAGGACTTCAAAAACCTGACCGGGCCCGGGCCGGGCATTGCCTGCGGAACCGCCGGCAGTTCGTGCTGTCCCCGTAGCCCTTGGCTCCCGCATGGCTTAATAGAATTTCTATTAAGCCATGTGGGAGCTATGTGGGAGCCATGTGGGAGCCATGTGAGGGCTGCACTGCGACTCTGAATTAGGCGGTGGAACGCGCCCTCAGGGGCAGATGTGCCTTTGGCGTGGTGCGCCGTTAGCCTGGCCATGTTACAAATGCGTCCAGCAGCGCCTCTAACCTGGCTTCAGGATTTCGGGATTTGGGGATAGCGTATTGGCGAATAAATGTGTAATATTAGCGTCGAAGTGGATGTAAGGCCATGAAAAGGCTTATTCTGGTCACTTTGATAAGTTGCGGGCTGACAGGCGCACAGGCGCAACTGTTCAGCCCCGAGGCGTTGAGCGGAGCGTTCCTGGGCACGATGATCGGCGGGATTGCGGGCGGGGACTGCCATCATGGCTTTTCGGGAGAGGGCGCCGCCATCGGCGCCGGAGTCGGGTTGCTGGCGGGAGCTGTTGTGGGCGAAGCGCAACGGCAGAGCTACTACGCCTCGCGGCCGGCCTATTATTACCCGGCGACCACCTATGCCCAGCCGGGCTACGGTTACATTTGTGCGTCCCCCTACGCCTATACGCCCGTTTATGCGCCTGCCCCGCCGCGGCCGAATTACGCCGTCGGCGGCACGTTGTTGGGCGCGTTGGCGGGTGGATTGATCGGCGTGGGCACTGACCACGGCTGGGAAGGGGCCGGCATTGGGGCGGCTTCGGGTCTGGTTTTGGGCAGCGTGGCGGAGGCGGCGGCGCAGAAGGGTGAACGGAACTGGGCCGCGGCCCAGGCAACCCCGCCGCCAGCCCCGGCTCCCGCAACGGTCACGCCGCCGGCGCAAGACCCGCCGCCCTTGGCCCAACCGGTGCCACAAGTTTATCAGGCGGCCCCGCTACCGGTGCCGGTTCACCAGATTCCGGACGCCCCGCGCGTGCCGGACGCGCCGACTTTTTAAGACCTAGAATCTAAACTTACTAACTTATGAAATCATTGTTAACTCGAATGACAGCATCCGTTTGCGGCGCGGCGATGGCTGCGCTGGTCGCCGGCTGCGCCACCAGCGGCGTGAAAAATCCCTCCGGCGTGCCAGTGACGCATATGAACGCCGACGAGCAGGGCTTTGTGGCGGGCACCGGCGTGGAGTCGCAGGACCTGGTGATGGTGGCCGACAAGATGTCGCGGAGCATCCTGGGCGTCCCGCAGATCGCCAACGCGGCGACGCCGCCGACCATCGTGCTCAACCCGGTGGATAACCAGACGCGCTTTCCCATCAACAAGGACCTCTTCCTGACGCGCATCCGGTATCAACTCAACTCGAAGGCGCGGGGCAAGGTTGTGTTCCTGGCGCGCAACCAGATGGAAGAACTAGAAAAGGAGCGCAACCGCAAGCGCGAGGGCGCGGTTACCGCCAGCTCCGATCCCAGCGTGCAGGAATTCAAAGGCGCGGATTACTTCCTGACCGGCTCGCTGCAAGGGCTTTCCACGCGTACTAAAGCCGGAACGAGCGATTACATCCTCTACGATTTCCACCTAATTGACGCGCGAACCAGCGCCATCGTGTGGGAAGATGCGGCCGAGCTGAAGAAGCAGGGGCTGGAGGACGCCGCCTACCGCTAGGCGGCACCGCGGGGCGAAGCGATGAGATTTTTCTGGCAGCCGGCGCTGCTGGCCGTGGCGGTGAGTCTGGCCGGCTGCGCCACAACCAAGAAGCCGGCGGTGGCGCTGACGGGCGACATCATGGTGGATGCTCCCAACGCCATCGCCAACGGCCCGACGCGCGACCGCGTGCTCTGGCAGTACCGGCTCGCGGCGGCGGCCATGCGCCAGGGGAAGTTTGACCTCGCCAAACTGAACTTGGACGATGCCCTGCTGACGCTGGGCGGCATTTACGGCAAGGACAAGGACGCGAAGAAGTCGCGGAGCTATTTCCACACCGAGGCGAAGAAGACCTTCATAGGCGAGCCCTACGAACGCGCGATGGCCTATATCTACCGCGGCATCCTTTACTGGATGGACGGCGAACGGGACAACGCCCGCGCCTGCTTCCGCAGCGCGGAGTTCGAGGACAGCGACACCGAGCAGCACGAATACGCCGGTGACTGGGTATTGCCGGAGCACCTCGACGGCCTGGCTACGGCCAAACTCGGCGGCGACGGCTCGGATGCTTTCAAGCGCGCGCAGGCCAACGCCAAGGGGGTCAAGCTGCCGCCCGGACTGCCCGAGGCCAATGCGCTGTTCTTCGTCGAGTTCGGCCCCGGCCCGACCAAGTACGCGACCGGTCAATACGGGCAGGAACTTCGCTTCAACACTCCTGCCTCCCCCGTCGCTTCCGCCGTGCTGAAGGTTAACTCGCTGCAAATCCCGATTGCGCCGACCGATGACGTCGGTTTCCAGGCCACGACGCGCGGCGGGCGCGTGATGGATCACATCCTCGGCAATAAAGCGGTGTTCAAGTCCGCCACGGACACCGCTGGAACGGTCGCAATGATCGGCGGTTTTACCACTGCGGCGGCCAGCCACGACCGCACGGCCCAGGAAGTGGGTCTGGGCATCGCGCTCGCCGGGCTGGCGACCAAAATAGTCTCGGCGGCGACCGTGCCGACGGCGGATACTCGGGCCTGGGATAATCTGCCGCGCTACCTGAGCTTTGCCAGCGTGCCGTTGCCCGCGGGCCAGCATGTCGTCACGCTCCAATTCCTGAATTCCGCCGGCCAGGTTCAGGCGAACCTGACCAAAACCATCACCCTCAACATCACAACGACGGACCGTGACAAGGTCGTCTTCGTGAGCGATACATCCGTTACCCCGCAAACATTATGAATAGAGCATTCCTATCACTCCTCGCCGCCAGTGGCGCCGTGCTGCTGGCGACCGGTTGCAGCACCTACGACAAAGGGCCTTATCTCCCGCAAACCTCCAAGACTCCCGCCTACGAGGGCAAGGAACCGGTGGTCCTGATGGACCGCGCCGTCCGGCGCTCGGTGACCTGCAGCGGCTTGCAGGAGCAGACCCTGCCGGATGGCCGGTTGGAGGTCGTCGCCCACCTGCGCAACCGTGAGAACCGCCGCATCGAGGTGCAGGCCAACTGCGTCTTCAAGGACCAGAACGCCTTCACGACCGGTGACGAGACACCCTTCGTGATGGTGATTCTGACGGAGAACGGCACGGAAGACGTGAAGTTCACCTCGATGAACAGCCTCGCGAAGAAATACACCATCCGCGTGCGCCAGGCGCGCTGAGGGTCTCGACCGGAGTTGGAGCCCCCCCGCCGTAACCGGCCAGCCAAGCGCCCAAAGCGAACGGGGGTGTGGATTGGCGGCGCGCACGGGACTGCGCGCGCTACCGGCGGTAATCGGGTATCCGCAGTGACGATAATACGCGCGGTGGCTGCGGGCGCAGCGATTCCGCTGGCATGTCTGCGGCCAGGGGGGCATTGTGGTGTTGTGCGGAGCTTGGGTAGCTCCCCGGGCGCTAACGAGAGAGGACAATATGAAGACGATGCAACTGTATTGGAAACGGTCGCTGGCCACCTTTGCGCTGCTGGCCACGTTCAATGGTCCCGAAACCCCCGTCGCCGTGGCCCAGTCGGGCGAACCTGACGCCGCGCCGAAAGCGGCGCCGATCGCTCCCGCGGCTGCTTCCGCTGCGGAAGCGCAAGCAACCGAAGCCCCTGCCGCCCCGAGCCCGCCGCCGGCAGGACAGGTTTCTCGCAACCGCGACGGCCTTGCCAGTACGAGCGCGACGCCAGCGGCGCGCGGCGCTAAACTGGAGGCCAGGCTCAAACAGATAGTGCTTGATGAGGTCAGGTTCGACGGCCTGCCCCTAAGCGAAGTGCTGCGCTTTCTGCAGGACGAATCTCTCAAGCGCGACCCGGACAAAACCGGCATCAACTTCCTGATCAAGCCCAACTTCCGGCCCGTTGCGCTGGCCCCCGGCCTGGACCCGGTCACGGGGCTGCCGGTGACCGCCGCCAGCGAGCCGCTTGACGCGGGCGGGGTGATCGTCAAATTCAGCCTGCCGCTGCGGAACATCACCCTGAAGGACCTGCTGGACGCGATCGTGATGGTCGCCGACCATCCCATTGAGTATGTGCTGGAGGATTACGCGGTGGTGTTCTCGGCCAGGCCGGAGGCGCTGGCGGGTCAACCGTTCGCGGCAACTCACCCCGGAATGCGGCCTGTGCCGGCTCCCAGCCTCCAGTTCCAGCAAGGGGTCAAGCCTTGGTCCAGACCGCCGGGGCTTCCCTCGGTCGGTCCGGTGCGGCCGCCCAGCCGGAAACACTGGTCCAGCGCTGATTTGGCGGAGGTCAAGCCGCAGGCGTTCAATGTTGACTTTGGTCCCAGTGAGCCATCCAAACAGGTTGGGCCCGCGGTCGTGGGTCGAGCGGGCGACTTTTGGAACACGGTATCTAGAGGTTTCAACGATCACCACATTGCGGTGGACCTCCAATTCGCCGGCGGTGACCCCAGCCCGATTGAGGTGGAGCTGATCAACTTGGGCGGGGCTTGGGGCGTTCCCGGTGCCTGGGACGGAAAATCGCCCATGCTTGAAGACTACAATTATCCCACCGGCAACCGGGGCGGCAATTCGACGGTGATCCTGCATCGGGTGCCGGCGGGCAAGTACCAGGTGTATCTCTACGGTGCCGGCGCGACTCCGGGCTATTTTGGGGATTACAGCGTCAGCGTCGGCGGGCGCGAGTATGGCCGAAAGCAGACCACCCGCAAAGGGGATGGTTTTCACAAAAGCAAGTGGGTAGAGGGCTCCCAGTATGTCCGGTTCTCCAACGTAAAGGTCGAGCCGGGTGATGAGGTGAAGATTCTCATACGGCCCGGCGACCCGGTGACCGATAGCGGCGGGCGCACTTTTGCCGATGCGTTCATCGCCGGCCTGCAGCTTGTGCCGGCAAAGCAAGACCGCAGAGATTCGAGGCGTTGAAGGAAGTCTTCTGACCTCCACCGGGGGGGAAGCGTTGCGGCATTGCCTGCCAGCCGAATCTGCGGCATGGTAGTGCAATGGGCAAACGACGTGAGGCGCGCGAGCGCGCCGTGCAGTTCTTATTTCAGCACGACCTGAACCCGGGGGATGACCTTCCGGGGGCGCTGGAGCATTTCTGGGAATCGCAGCGCGCGGCGGCCATTGCGGGGGACAAGGGCGGCGCGACGTGGGGCCAGCCGGTGGAACTGCCGCCTCCCACGGCCGAGGACCTGGCGATCCGCGAGTTTGCCGACCCGCTCATCGAGGGCACCCTGAAGCATCGCAGCGAGCTGGACGAGATCATCCAGAAACATGCGAAGAACTGGGAGCTGCACCGGATTGCGGCGGTGGACCGCAACATTCTGCGGCTGGCGATCTACGAGATGCTGCACCGCGAGGACATCCCGCCGGTGGTCAGCATCAACGAGGCGGTGGATATCGCCAAGAAGTTCTCCACCCAGGACAGCGGCAAGTTCGTCAACGGCATACTCGACAAAGTGAAAGGCGAGTTGATGCGCCCGGCCAGGATTGTCCAATGAGCGCGCAGCGCCGCATTTGAGACTCACATGCCCTTCGCCGACCTCCATCTGCACAGCCGCTACTCCGACGGCACCTACGGGCCGGAGGAGATGGCGGCCGAGGCGCGGCGCTGCGGGCTGGCGGCCATCGCGCTGACCGATCATGACTCGGTGGAGGGCTGTGCAGACACAGCGCAGGCCTGCGCGGCGGCGGGCATCGAGTTCATCCCCGGCGTGGAGCTGACGGTGGAAGTGGAGGGGGACGAACTGCACATCCTGGGCTACTTCATTGACACGCAGAATGCCCTCCTGTTGTCGCAGATCGAACGGTTCCAGGCGGCGCGCCAGAACCGGATCCGGGAAATGGTGGCGCGGCTCCACCGGCTCCAGGTGCCGTTGTCGGAGCAAAGCGTGTTTGTGCTGGCCAACTGCCGGTCGCCCGGCCGGCCGCACGTGGCGCGTGCGCTGGTGCAGGCGGGCCTTTGCCGGAACCTGGACGAGGCATTCGAGCGGTTTCTCAGGCGCAACCGCCCGGCGTGGGTGCCCAAGTTCAAAATGGACGGGCGGGAGGCCATTGGCCTGATTCACCAGGCGGGCGGCGTGGCGGCGCTGGCCCACCCGGGCCTCAATCGCACCGACGCCGTCATCCCAGAAATGATTGAGGCCGGGATGGATGGCCTGGAGTGTTTCCACACCAAGCATTCCGCGGCGACCGCGGAGCTTTACCTGAAGCTGGCTGACCGATATGGGTTGCTGGTGACGGGCGGGTCGGATTGCCACGGCATGAGCAAGGGCAAGCCGCTGATGGGCACGGTGAGGGTGCCGTGCGGGCGCCTCGAGCCGCTCCGGGCGCGGGCGGCGGAGCTCAGGCGCGCCGCGTTGCTCCGCGCCGCGCCATGATCTGTTCGCCGCTCCAATCCGCGGGCTGCTGATTTCACACTAGCTTTACCTGATACAACCCATGGGACTATTCGCCAAGTTTAAGGCCGGCCTTCAAAAAACACACAGCAAGCTGGCGCACGAGATCAAACGCATTGTCACCCGGTCGCCCAAATTGGACGCCGCCGGGATCGAGGAGCTCGAAGCCTCCCTGATCGCGGCCGATCTGGGCCCCGCGGTGAGCAGCCAGATCATTCGCGCGGTCAAGCAGGCTTATGAAACGCAGGGGAGCGCTGGACTGGATGTCTTCGGCGTCGCGCGGCGGGAGGTCGAGCGCAGCCTGGCCGCGAACCAGGCTGAACTGCGCAAGTCGCCCCAGGGCCTGACGGTGGTCTCGATTGTCGGCGTCAATGGAACCGGCAAGACCACCACGGCCGCCAAGCTGGCCCACCTGTCGCAATCGCGCGGACAGAAGGTGTTGCTGGCGGCGTGCGACACGTTCCGCGCCGCGGCCATCGAGCAAATCAAGCATTGGGGGCAGCGGCTGAAGGTCGAGGTGATCGCCGGGGCTTACGGGGCGGATGCGGCGTCGGTGGCCCATGACGCGGTGGCGGCCGGACAGGCGCGCAAAGCGGATTACCTGTTCGTGGACACCGCGGGCCGGCTGCACACCAAGCACAACCTGATGCAGGAATTGCAGAAGCTGCATCGGGTCATGGGCCGGCAATTGCCGGGCGCGCCGCACGAAGTATTGCTCGTGCTGGATGCGACAACCGGTATGAACGCGCTCAACCAGGCGCGGGAATTCAACAAGGCGGTGCCGCTCTCCGGGGTGATCGTCACCAAGCTCGACGGCACCAGCAAAGGCGGCATGGTGGTGGCAATTCAGAAGGAGCTCAATCTGCCGGTCAAATACCTCGGGCTTGGGGAACAGGCCGATGACCTCCAACCCTTCGACGCGAAGCAGTTCGCCGGGGCCCTGTTCGGGGAATGAGCACTCGGCGCGCGAGGAGGGCGGCGGCGACCCGCTCGGGATGGGACCTGCGCTTTATGCGCATCGCCTTGCAGTTGGCCCGCCGGGGTTATGGCATGACCTCGCCCAACCCAATGGTGGGGGCTGTGCTGGTCAGGCGCGGCAGAGTCATCGGGCGGGGCTGGCATCACCGCGCGGGCGAACCGCACGCCGAAATCGAGGCGCTGCGCGATGCGCGGCGGAGAGGGCTTGCTGTGAAAGGCGCGACTCTTTACGTGACGCTGGAGCCGTGTTGCACGCAGGGGCGCACCCCTCCCTGTACGGATGCCCTCAAGTCCGCCGGCATCAGGCGGGTTGTGGCCGGCGCGACTGATCCAAACCCTCGGCACGCCGGGCGGGCGTTTCGGATTCTGCGCCGGACAGGAATGGCTGTCACCCGCGGAGTGCTGGCAGAGGAATGCGGGCGGCTCAACGAAGCCTTCAACCACTGGATTACCCGGCGCGCGCCGTTCGTAACCGTAAAGGCGGGCATGACGCTCGACGGCAAGATCGCGACCGCTTCGGGTGAATCCCGATGGATTACCGGCGAGCAGGCCCGGGCTTGGGGAATGAAGTTGCGGAAAGGGGCGGACGCGATCCTGGTGGGGGTCAACACCGTTCTCGCAGACGATCCTGGCCTGACGGTGAGAACGCAGAAGCCGGGGGCGCGCCAGGCCCCGGCTATGGTGGCGGGCAACCGGCTGCGCCGCATCGTGTTGGATGCGATGGCGCGGACGCCGTTGAGCGCGCAGGTCGCGAGCGACGCATGGGCGCCGTTGACAACCATCGTGGTTGGCAAATCGGCCCCGAGGCGGCGCGTCGCGGCACTGGCCAGGCGGGTGCGAGTGCTCGTCGCACCCGTTTCCCGCGGGAAGGTTAATTTGCGGTGGTTGATGAAGCAGCTCGGCGCCGAGAATGTCACCAGCCTGTTGGTTGAAGGCGGCGGCGAGGTAAACGCCTCCTTCCTGCTGCAAGGACTGGCCCAGCGCGTCGCCTTCTTCTACGCGCCCAGGATCTTGGGCGGGCGCGACTCACGCCGGGCGGTCGCCGGCGAGGGGGCGGGGACTTTGGCGGAGTGTCTGCGCTTGACCGATCTGGAGTGGCGGCGGCTTGGCGCTGACTGGCTGCTGAGCGCTCGAGTTGAAGTGCCCTGAGCCCGTATTCTTTACCATTTCGCACGGGCGGCAGAGCGCCTACTATGATGCAATGTTTACTGGAATTGTCGAAGAAGCCGGCACGGTGGAGCTGATCAAGCCCACGGAGAAGTCCATCGAGTTAACCCTGCGCGCCAGGGTTTGCGCGCAAGGGCTCAAGGTGGGATCAAGCCTGGCAATCAACGGTTGCTGCCTGACAGTCGTGAAGTTGGCCTCGCGCGGCGGCGGCAGGCTGGTGCAATTTGATCTGTTGAAGGAGACCTGGCAGCGGACGAACCTGCAATTTGCCCGGACGGGCTCGATGGTGAACCTGGAGCGGCCGTTGCGCGCGGACGGCAACCTCGGCGGCCATTTCGTGACGGGCCACATTGACGGCATTGGCCGGATCATTCGTTGGGAACGGGTGGGCAAGGATCACGTGCTCGACATCGCCGCCCCGCCTGAAGTGATGCGCTACGTGGTGTTCAAAGGCTCGATGGCGGTGGACGGCATCAGCCTCACCGTCGCGGGCGTCCAAAAGCGTTCCTTCCGCATCTGGATTATCCCGCATACCTACGAAGTCACCGCCCTGTGCGAGCGCAAAGTGGGCGACGCCGTGAACCTCGAAGCCGACCTGCTCGGCAAGTATGTCGAGAAGTTCGTGAGCGCCCGGGGCCGCCGTTGAACCCGCGCAGCATCAACGCAGCCACAACAGGTACCACTTCCGCTTTTTGGGCGTTCCCCCTTTAATCGGCTGGGTTTTGCTCTCCCTCCGTGCCATCGAGGCTGGGGCAATCTCGCGCACACGGCCTTCGGACACGAAATGCTCCTGCCCCCTGGCGTCCTTGAAACGGTAACTGCCGTCAACGAGCCGCGGTTTGGTGGCGGTGGTAACCTCGGCTCCGTTGTTGAGCCGCATGACGTACCGGTTCGTGCATCCGGCCAGCGCCACCAGGCAGATCAGTCCCAGGCAAGAGGCTTTCGGCATAACACTGCGTGGGTTTGTCGGCGTTGATTGAGGTTCTCGGCCATGTTCCGTGAGCCGCCTTCAGTCCTCGGGCTTCTCCTCCGAGCGCACCACAAACTCCATGTGGCCGCGCTCAGCTACCTCCCGCAGATAGTTCTGCATGGAACCGGAGCTGCCCAGGTAAAGGGGATCGAACAGGGCCAGGAGAACCGCGGGACGGCTGCGCTTTTGTTTGAGCCACAATTCAATCCAGCTCTTGATTTCGCTGGGCAAGGCTTCGGCGTGGTGAACGGAAACGATCACCAGGTCAGCGGCGGCCGCTTCGCCGGCGGCAATGGACCTCAACTGCGTGGTTCGGAGTTCTGTTACCAGCCACAGTTCCTTGGTAATCGCGCATTTTCCGTCCAGGCACCTGGAAAGCACCTGGCAAAACTCCTCTGCGCGGGCGCCCGTGACCGAATCTTCATGCACGGCCGAAACTACGAAGCGCCTTGTGTTTTGCCAAAGCGGCCACACCCGCAGTTTTGATAGCGTTGCATCCATGAACAGAGACTGAGCTTTCGCATGGAATCGTCTGTCCGACATGCTGTCCGGGTCAAGTGGAATCGGAAAAACAATATAGAGAGGATTGGTGCGCATGGCAGGACCTGGCACCAAGCTGGTTGGATGAATGGGAGCCCACCGGCTTTGCCGGAGGTTGCTGACAGAGATTGTGTCCTCCAACCCCGTGCGGCGCGAGGAAGCCATGGGCATCACAGCGGGCGGAGCCGAGGCACGCAGGGGCCTGGCTTCGCTTCTGCGACTATCCTGGCCACCGATTCAGCCTCACACCGCCTGACCCGAGGAATTAGGTTGGGCCGTTTAGCCTGAAAACCAAGCGGAAGTCGGTGCCGGGAAAGAGGGTTTCGGTGGCGGTGAGTTCCTCGGCCAAGGGTCGGACCGCTTGGTTTTGCAATTGGCTGGGCAAGGGATGTAGGGACACGGTCAGGGTCTTGTGTTCCGGGTCCGGATGTAAGTCGGCCGAAGTGCGCATCAAGGCGCGCACCAGCGCCCGGGCGTCG